>Ga0102953_1000756_pt1 | contig 21375 bp, 17 predicted proteins | sample SalPon2A_C_D2_MG_FD_78509 | JGI IMG/M metagenome (GOLD analysis project Ga0102953, IMG submission 78509) | Soil microbial communities from South San Francisco under conditions of wetland restoration - Salt Pond MetaG R2A_C_D2_MG | ecosystem: Environmental > Terrestrial > Soil > Wetlands | place... | reverse complement strand
AGAAAGTGCGCGACCTCGCCGAGCGCTTCGAGGGCGGCGCCGGAGCTCAGGTCGTTGGGAACAGCCGGTTTCGGCTCAGACATGCGTGCGGCAGAATGTCGCGCGGGTCGCCCGATCGTGCAACCGGGGCGGCCGGGCGGATGACGCGCGAAACGGGGAGCAGACCAGTCCCTTATATTTCACGGACACGAAACGCGATCCTTGCGAGTGTGCAAACCATCCGGAGGTCCGAACATATGGCACACGAACTCCCGAAACTCCCCTATGCCTTCGACGCGCTCGAGCCGACGATCGACGCGCGCACGATGGAGATTCACCACGACAAGCACCATGGCGGTTACGTCAAGAAGTTGAACGCCGCGCTGGAGAAGCACCCCGACCTGCAGAAGAAGAGCGTGGAAGATCTGCTGCGCGGGATCTCCTCCGTGCCGGAAGATATCCGAACGGCCGTCCGCAACAACGGCGGTGGGCACGCGAACCACAGTCTCTTCTGGCAGATCATGGCACCCAAGGCGGGCGGCGATCCGTCCGGCGCGCTCGCCGACGCCATCAAGGGGGGGTTCGGCGGATTCGACAAGTTCAAGGAGAGCTTCTCGAACGCGGCGGCGACCCGGTTCGGCAGCGGCTGGGCGTGGCTCACCGTGCACAACAAGAAGCTCGGGATCGAGAGCACGGCGAACCAGGACAGCCCCTATATGGAAGGAAAGACGCCCATCCTGGGGCTCGACGTCTGGGAACACGCGTACTACCTGCACTACCAGAATCGCCGGCCGGACTACATCGCGGCCTGGTGGAACGTGGTCAATTGGCCGGAAGTGGCGAAGCGGTTCGATGCGGCGATGAAGTAACGGGCGGAAACGGGCGGTAACAGGCGGTCATGGGCGGTCATGGGCGGTAACAGGCGGTCAGAGGCAGTCGAAATGCACGACGGGCGGTAATGGCCTGGCCACTACCGCCCGCTTCCGCCTGTTTCCGCCTGTGACCGCCTGTTTCCGCCCGGAAGGGCGCGGTGCGAAGGGGAAAATGGAGCGGACGGGATTCGAACCCGTGACCCCCTGCTTGCAAAGCAGGTGCTCTCCCAGCTGAGCTACCGCCCCGAGGGGGGTGAAGTATAACCGGTCCGGTTACTGTGCGGCGCGCGCGATGACGCCGTAGGAGCGCAGCGCCAACACACCGCTGGCGAGATCACCCACGACATAGATCTTGTCGCCCGCTTTCGCGGGGAAGTCCGCCGGCACCCCGGTGAGCTTCACCGTGTCAGCACCCGCGAGCCACCATGCCCCGTCACGTGAGAGGAGCGTCCCCACGTGCGGCTGCTCCCCACCCACCTCGAGCAGTGTGTAGGCGTGCACCGCGATCGCCATGGGCGGCGGTGGCGGCGCCGCGCGGCCGAGGTGGCCGGTGATCCGCACCTTTGCGCCCGAGAGCTCCCCAATCTCCTTGGCGAGCGGTCCGGTGACGACGTACCGTCCGGCATCCGTCTCGATCACGCTACGCACCATCGGCACGCTCCCGACGGAGCGAACCGTACCCTCGACGGTGGTGTCCCCAGGCTGGGTGACGGGGCTGATGACCGGCGTGGCGCCGGCAGCGGGAGCGGCCGGAGCGGTGGTGCTCTCCGCCGGCGCGCCCCGAGGCGCGCCGGTGGTCTCGGCGGCCGCGCTTTCGGCTTGGGCCGCGATCGCCGCGGCCGTATCGGCCTGAAGCGCATTCGCGCCGGGTTGCGGCGCGGGGTGGCACGCCGTGCCCGCGACCGCCAGCAACAAGATCATCCCTCCGGAGCGGGTCATTTGGTCCTCACGATCCAGAACTGCGGCGCCATCGTCGTCGAGAGCGTTCCCCCGCCCCCGTTTCGCGCCTTGATGGCGAGCGCCGATCGCGGCCCAGACGACGTGAGGAGCGTATACGCGTTGCTCCCATCGCGCACGCTGCGCGACTGGCTGAATGCGCCCCACGACTCCTGCACCGGGAGCAGCTGACAACTCGTGTCGCAGGTCGTCGAGCCGTAGCCCGACGGCCCGAAGATGTTCGCCAGATTCCAGCTCGTCATCTGGAGCTCGGGTGCGATCCCCGGCACACTGTCGTCCACCCAGAGCATCGCGCTCCACTGGGAGAAGACACTGTCGAAGCCCGAGGACGTGAGACCGAGCAGAGCCGACCAATTCGCGCGTCCCGCCAACGTCGGGTTGCCGTCAATGACGTCGTGCTGCAGGCCTTTCTCGCCACCCACGGAGCCGGTGTAACCCGGGCCAGATCGGTCGGTGATGTACTTCTCGAACGAATATGCCGCGCCATAGAACGCGAAGTTGAAGCAGGCGAGGGTGGTGCTGGTGCTCGCGTAGAGACTGCACTGCTCCGGCGCGTTCGCGTTCTTGCCGGGTGCCGTGTACTTGGACCCGTAGTACGCGGCGAGCAGATCGAATCCCTGGCCGTACCAGCGCGCGCCCTGTCCGGTGTGCGCCGTCGCCCATCCATAGTTGCTCCCCGAGGTGTTGCCCAGCACGTCGTCTCCCACGGCGTTCTGCGCGAACATCGCTTGGCCTTCCGCCTCCCACGCATTCATCGGCACGTTGGACCCGTGGATGATGATGCGCCGTGACTCCTGAATGTCGTGCGTGAATTCATGGGCGATGAGCGACGGCATCTGGTACACGACCGCGGCCTTGCTCCGCGCTCCGGTGTTCGACGCGTTATTCGGATCGGGGACCTGCCCGTAGAAAATTTCGCCCGAATCGCTCGACGCGCAGTCCACCGGCGAGAAGAGATCCCCACCGAACACGAATCCCGCGACACTGCCTCCCATTTCCTTGTTCACCGCAATCGTGAGCACGATGATGATGCGGCCGTTGCCGTCGATGTCGCTCGGTGCGCCGAAGTACGACGTGTCCGTCGCATAGATCTTGGTGTCGAACGTGTCGCTGTAGGCCTGGATATCCGCATCCGTCAACGAATCCACGGTATTCGGATTTCCGGTATCGGACACCCAGATGCCGGACGCGCCGACCGCCTTCACGACAGTGAGAATCTTGGTGTAGTTGGTGCACGCATTCGAACCGAAGGTCGGCACGCGGATCGTCATGGTGTCTCCGACGCTGGGAACGCCGGCAAGCGTTCCCGTCGGGGCCCCAGCGAGCGTGGGCGCGGCAGCGACGTCGCGGCGGGGCATCGGGAGCGTCGGAAGGTACGTCCGCTCGAAGTTCCGGATCACGGCCTCAGACCGATATTGCCGTCGCCAGTTCCGCTCGACCTCCTGCTCGAGCGCAGACTGCACCAGCGGCGCCTTCGCGCCCGACGACGACGTCATCGGCAGGGCCATCGGGGACGTGGGAGCCGCGAGCGGCGCCGGGCCGAGCCCACCGCTCGCCGTCAGCGTGAAGGCGTTCAGCGTCGCCGGTGATTCCGTCGCCGCGCCGACGCCGATCAGATACTGGTCTCCGCCCGTGGTGCTCGGCGCGAACTGGAAGCAGAAGTTGGCCGGGCTCTGTACGATCTGCTGCTGGCCGACGCTCAGTGTCGTGTAGGATGCCGGCTTCAACGGCTTGGAGAAGGGGTTCGCGTTGGACAGGCCGACAGACGCCTGGACGGTGACGGTACGCGCGGGGAGACAGTCGTACGTCGGGACGGAGATGGTGAGCATGGTGTCGGACGCGGACATGACCGTCGCGACGACGCCGTCCACGGTGACCTTGTCGTTCGCGGCAACCGAATCGAAACCGGTCCCGATGATCGTCGCCGTCCCGTTCTCCGTGAGCGTATCGGGCGTCACGCTCGTCACCGAAACGGGCCCCGCCGCAATCGCCGTAGCCGCGAACGTCTGCGTCAGCGCGCTCGCCGCACCGGCCGTCGCCTTGAGCGACTGCGTGCCGGCGGGTCCCAACGTCCACTGCGTGGCCGCGAGCCCGGTGGCGCCCGTGCTCGCGCCGATCGGACTGATCGACCCGCCGCCGCTCACGACGCTGAACGAGACCGGCACGCCGTTCACGGGCGCGCCGAGGCTGTCGGTCACCTTGACCACCACCGAGTCCGCGACCGCCGTCCCCTCGAGCGCCGACTGGCCGTCACCCTTCACCTTGGTGAGCTGCGCCGCGAGCTGCGTGACCGTGACCGCCGCCGAGGCACTCGCCGAACCCGACGTCGCCGTGACGTGCGCGGTGCCGTTCGCGACCGACGTGATCACTCCGGACGCGTTGACGGTGGCCACGGAGGCGTTGTCAGACGCCCAGGTCACCGCGGCGCCCGAGATGGTCTGGCCGCTTTTGTCCTTGACGGTCGCGGTCAGCGTGTGGGTGGCGCCCACCGCACCAAGCGTGACCGACACCTCGCTCAGCACGATGGTCGACGGCGTGGGGGGCGAGGTGCTCCCGCAGGCCGCGAGGAGTGCGAGCGAGGCGGTGGCGGCGGAGGCGGCAATCAGACGGCGCATGATGACTCCACGGACCGAGATGTCCGAGCAGGGGCGAGCACGATGATCCGCTAACCTAGCCATCAGCGGATCGCTCAAGCAAGCAGTGGATTAATTCCGCCGAACGGTACCCGCCGTCGGTGACTCACTTCACACGCCGGTCCCGGCGGATAGTCGTCTGGAAGAGCCGGAAGACGCGCGAATACTCGTCCTGCCAGCTCGAGGTCTCGGTGAATCCGTGCCGCTCGACCGGGTAGAACTGGACGCTCCACCCGTCCTTGCCCAGCTCGATGAGGCGTTGAATCAGGCGAGCGGTGTCATAGAACAGGACGTTGTCGTCCACCAGCCCGTGGCAGATGAGGAGCCGGCCCTGGAGTCCCGCCGCATGATAGATCGGCGAGGACCGGACATATGCCACGGAATCGTCCTGCGGGTCGTTCAGAATGGCCGACGTGTACGGATCGTTGTACTCCGACCAATCAGACACCGGTCGGAGCGCCGCACCCGCCGCGAAGATGCCGGGCTTGGTGAACATCGCCATCAACGTCGTGAACCCGCCGTAGCTCCCACCGTAGATGCCGATGCGCGTCGAGTCGATCCCCATCGTGTGCACGAGCCAGTGGGCCGCGTCCACCTGGTCGTCGAGATCGCGCCCGCCCATATGGCGGTAGATCGCCGTCCGCCAATCGCGCCCGTGCCCGGCGCTCCCCCGGTAGTCGACGTCGAGCACCGTGTACCCGTGCGCGGCGAGGAGATTGTCGAACATGTATTCGCGCGAATAGTCCGACCACCAATCGTCGACTTCCTGGAGATACCCGGCGCCGTGGACGAAGATGACCGCCGGCCGGTGCCCCGCCGCCTCGAGCGAATCGGTGGGACGAAAGAGACGCGCCGGGACCTGGACACCGTCGCTCGCCGGGATCATGACGATCTCGGGCACTACCCACGGATACGACCGCCAGGCGGCCGTAGTGCTCTCGGTCACCTTGCGCATCGCGGCGCCCGGGACGTCACGCTGCACGTACAGCTCGGGGGGATGGTTCGCCACCGAATGCGAGACGGCGAGCCACCGGCCGTCGGGCGAGACCGCGACGTCCTGGCGACCTTTTGCCGACGTGACGCGGGTGATCGCACCGCCACGGGCAGGCACGGTGTAGAAATGCACGTCCGCGAACCCGTCCTTGTTGGCCGTCAGATACCAGGTCCGGCCGTCGGGCGCGAGCGCGGCGGCGAGCACTTCCCCGCGGCCCGACGTGACGGGCACCACGTCGCCACCGGCCGCGGGAACCTCGTAGAGCTGTGCCCAGCCGCTGCGCTCGGAACCGAAGTAGACGGTCTCGCCGTCCCGGAGAAACCCGCCCCGCTCGACGATCGCCGGACCCGGAAATCCGATCCAGGCATCGTCGTGGTCGTGCGCCACGGTGCGCGTCGCGAGATCGGGAAGATCCACGACCGTCCACCAGCGGTCCTTGTGATCGCGGCTCTCGATCCGGAGCAGTGCGTGGCGCGCGTCGGACGACACTGCCATCCCCTGCACATCGCTCGGCCGCCCAGCCACGCTGTCCCCCACGAAGGTGACGGCACCGGTCCGGACGTCGAGCACCGCCGCCCTGCTCGTCCCCTGCGCGTCGCCGACCTTGGTGCGCCCCTTGTACGTATGCTCGTAGCCGTCGGCGGTGATCCAGATCGCGATGTCGGTCGAGCGAGCGTCCTTGGCGGCGTACCGCACCGTGAGGAGGACGTCCTCGCCGTCCGGTGACACCTCCATGTCGCTCACGTGCGCGTGCGCACCCGGGTAGAACGGGGTGGGCCGCGTGGTGTCGGGTTGCGCGTGCTCACGCCCCCACGGCTGCTTGGTATATCGGCCGCTCTTGATGAAGTCGAAGAGACGGTGTTGCTCGGCGGCGAGACGCGCGCGCTGCGGCGAGGCCGCGGCGGTGTCACCCGGTGCCGTGCCCGAACGGATGTCGGTGAGCTGCCGGAGCGCTGCCGTGCTGAGATCGAGCGCGTAGGCGTTCCCGCCCCGCTCGAAGAACACCTTGCCGCCGTCCGCGGACCACTGCGGATGGCTCTCGCGGTCGGGCGTCCACGTGAGGCGTCGCGTGCCGTGCTTACTCCAGAGCACGAGGTCCCCGTCGAGTGCGAAGACCGCTCGCGTGCGATCGGGAGACCAGGCCGCGTCGCCGGCCACGATCGTGTCCGCGTTCGCCGTGGCCAGCCGTTCCGGTGTTCCCCCACTCGGCGTCACGCGATAGGCCACCTCCGCGGTGTCCACGCCCGGCTGCTTCCAGCGGAAGTAGATCCACTTCCCGTCGGGCGACCAGCTGAACGGTTCCCCACCCCGCAGGGCGTGCGGCGCCGTGCCGTAGAGCTCCGGGCCACGCATGATGTTGCGCACGGTGAGATCGAAGGTCTGGGCGCGGACTGGCGCGGCGAGACTCACGCTTGCCCCAATGACCAGCAGGAAACCGATCTGCTTCACGAAGCGACTCCGGTTGTGGATTGCGAGAAAAGATGGGAGCGGCCGTGGAGCTTGCGCCGCGACCGAGCGCCGCACGCCGTCTACGGATCTTGCGACGCGGTGATGTGATAGCCCGCCGGCCCGCGCTCGACGAACGTCCCCGACGCGGCGTCGAGCACCGTTCCGGTATAGGCCGAGGGCGTGCGCGTGTCCGAGACGGTGAGCGAGAAGATCGCACCGCTCCGCAGCGGGCCCGTGACGATCCCGCTCACCTCCGTATCCGCGACGGACACCAGGAAGATCCGGCACCCGGTACAGAGCGCCGTGCCCCCGCCAATCGTCTGCGGTGCGGATGTCGCCACACGGAAAGCGATGGCGCCGTCGTCAGCGTTGGGTGTGTGGAGCGTGAAGGTCAGATCGCCGGCCACGGGACCACTGGCACACGAGGCCAACGAGGCCGCCAGACCGAGGCCGAGCAGGACGCGCAGGCCAGTCATGGGCGTTTCCTCAACGCACTCGCGAGCCGCGCGGCCTGCGCCGCGCTCACCGGCGCGCCCGTTGCCTGGACCCACGCCAGAAAGTCCCCCACGTCGGCACGCCCGTTCCGATTGCCGAGGAGGTCGAGATAGCGGACGTCGTCGTCGGGAAGGGGTGGCCCGGTCCCGACCACCGCGTTCACCACGGCGTCGGTCGCGAGCGTCGGCGCCACCACGTCCAGGGTCAGTGGAAAATCGAGGTGCTGGAGTCCCGACGTCACCCGGACGGAGAGCGTGTACTCACCGGTGGCCGATGGGAGTCCGCCGATGATGCCGGTTTGCGTGAACGTGACGCCGGGCGGCACGGCACCGCCGCCGATGGTCCAGAGGTATACCCCGCGACCGCCGGTCACCGTCACCGGGCGCTGCACGTTGCGGCCCATCACGAGGGTGTCGGGGCCGCGCGCCGAGTCGGGCACCACGAGCGAATCGACGAAGTGCGCGACCATCGTGTACGGCCGGCGGACGGTGAGGATCAGCGGATTCCCGATGGCGATCGAGTCGCCGGTCCAGCCGTCGAAGACCTGGCGGCCCGTGGCGGTAGCGGTGATGGTATCCACCGTGCCGCTGGTCACGAACGTGCCCGTGTCCAGGGCGATCGCGGGTTGGCTGCGCAGATTTCCCGCGCCCACGACCGATGCCGTCACGCGATACTCGGCATGCACGCTGGCGATGAGCGTGTCGGGCGGCGGCGACGGCAGCGCGTGCACGCGCGGGAGGCCGTCCGACCACTGCAGGAACGTGAACCGACTCAGGCCGCCATCCCCCGTCTGGAAGCTGTCGATCGCCACCGTGTGCGAACGATCGTTGAGGAGCACGTCGTAGAAGCGGTGGTACGGCACACTGTCCACGCTCACGAACGCGTTCATGTCCGAGGCGGCGATGAGGGTGGCGTGATTGAAGAGGATCGAGGCCGATATCGCGCCGCCGGGACTCACCTGCGTGATGTCACTCACGGTGACGTAGCTCGGGTTCCCCGAGTTGTCGGCACTCGACGGTGTCGTGGCGAAGCCGAACTCCGTGCTGTTGGTGGAGCCCGGATAGGGATCGCCGGCATCGCCCCGGTTCGTCAGGCTCGCACCCGGGAGGTCCAGCTGCGCGAGACCGTCGGCCTGCTCCAGACGCAGAGCGTGCGGGCTGAGCGCGTTCACGATGTTGGCGGGCTCACGCTGGCGCATGAGCACGGAATCCACGTGCCAGACGAGGAGCCCCGGGGCGTAGAGGTAGACGTCCGACCCCAGCTGCTGGCGATTCTCGAGGAGGAAGTACTCGTTGGTGTTGGCGATCGGCAGCACGAGCGCGGTGTCGCTGAGCTCGGCCGGCGAGAGGACGACCGACGTGTCCCGCGTGATCGGCACCTCCGTGACCCAGCCCAGCGTGGCGCGCGACCACGCCGACATGTAGGCAGGCCGAGTGGGCGTCCGCTCACCACCCGACGCCATCAGTCCCCATCGCCCGATGCCGGAGGTGCCCTGGGGCCCGGTGTCGTAGAGATCGGGCAATCCGAAGAGATGCCCGGTCTCGTGCGCGACGACGCCCATCGCCTGCGGCTGGTTCGGCGTGCAGCCGTTGTCGCCCCCCTGCGCCCCCTGGATGATGTAGTCGCGGATCTTGATGTACCCGCCGTTGGCGGCGGGATCGTTGGTCTGCAGGTCGTGGCCCGTCCAGCCCGAATACGTGTAGCGGTGCGCCCAGATGTTGTTGGAGACCCCCGGCGTTACGAGCTGGCACTCGCTGCCGACCTCGGGATCGAGCAGGACGAGGGCGTCGACGTAGCCGTCGTCGTCCCCCGAATTCGGGATGCCGTCGGGCCCGTCGTTGTCGAATTGCCCGAAATTGACGTTCGCATCCTCGGCGGCGACGATATCCTCGATCAGGCGCGGCACGCCGCTCACCGAGCAGAGACCGTCGCAGCCGGCCGGCCCCTCGTACAGCGTATCGGCGCCCGGTACCCGCTTCCACGGATACACCGTGCCGTTCACGCGGAGACTGTCGTGGGACAACTCGCGATAGTACGACGTGACCGAATACGGCGGTGCGATCTGCGTTCCGTACAGACGCTTCACGATGGTGCTCCACGACACCGCGCTGGTGAGCGTCGTGGAATCGGTGTTGGCATAGAGAATCAGGAACGCCGGCACGTTGAGATCGCCGTGCAGGATGCCCCCGGCGGGCTGGCTCGCGGTCGGCGCGGCGGAGAGCCCGGGCATGAGCGCACTCGCACGCCATGCGTCGCGCCGGGCGGCGACGGCATGTGCGCGCACGATCCAGCCGTTTTGCAGCGAAAATTCGAAGGCGCGCGGATGCAGTGACTTCATCGCGTAGTAGCCGGCGGGCGGGCGGGCACCGCCGTGCGCGAGCCCGAGCGCGGTGACGTCGTCCGTCTGCGCGTGCGCCACGCCGGCGGCCAGGCCGAGCGCCGCCGCCGCGATCAGGGCACGGTACCGCCTAGAACCGGATCGCGTGGACCACCACCGCGCTCGTCACACCGAGCGCCGCACCGCCGACCACGTCCGAAGGAAAGTGCTTACCCGCGGCCACGCGCATGACGCCCACGGCCGCGGCCGCCCCGAGCATCACCCAGCGCGCGACCCGGCCGGCGTGGTGATCCCCGCCCAGATCGAGGCGCGCCAGGAAGTAGCTCGTCGCCACCGCAAAGGCCGCCGTCGTGTGGCCGGAGGGGAACGACCACCGGTTCTCCGGGTCCGATTGAGCCGCCGCGGCCTGATCCGTGTAGAAGACGGGTCGTTTCCGATTGACGACCACCTTGAGGATCTCGGCCGTGGCGACGGCCCAGGAGGCGGCCTGCGCGGCCGCCACCGCGTGGCGGAACCCGTCCGGGCCCCGGCGCCAGAGATCCCAGGCGAGGAAGCCCGTCATGCCGACCAGGAGACCCGTGCTGGCATTACTCCAGCCGGTCTCGACGGGGTGGATGGCCCACCGGTCGAACCCGGGGACGGTGTTGGGGTCGCATGGCGCGCAGGTCGACGCGGGCCCGTCCAGGTGGAATACCGACGGGGCCAGGTAGACCGCTCCGGCCGCCGCGATGGACACCACGTCGAACGGGGTGACGAGTGGCTGGGGGCTCGGTGCAACAGCCTGCGGCGCCTGAGATTGCGCGGCGAGCGGCGGAACGACTGCTAAAACCGTGCCTAGCAGGAAGATGGCTGCTCGGCGAAAACCCTTGTGCGGACGGCCTGCGATCGGTAAAATCGTAGGGTTCGCGGGGGGAAGCTCCCGGGGTTGGGGCACGCTCACATTTGCCTGTCTTGAGGGTTCGTGGATACACAGACACTCCAGCACGTCGCGCTGTTCGACAAATGTAAGAACTTCACGAAGGCGCGCGAGGTCCAGGCGTCGGGGCTGTATCCGTACTTCAAGCCGATCTCGAAGGCGGAAGACACCGTCGTGGTCATCGAGGGCCACGAGAAGGTGATGATGGGGTCGAACAACTATCTCGGCCTCACCCACCACCCCCGCGTCCTCGAGGCCGCGAAGCGTGCCCTCGACCGCTATGGCTCCGGCTGCACCGGGAGCCGGTTCCTGAACGGGACGCTCGATCTGCACGAGGCCCTCGAGGCCCGGCTGGCCGAGTTCTTCGGCAAGGAACAGGCCCTCGTCTTCTCGACGGGCTACAGCGCCAACCTCGGCCTGATCTCGTGCCTGATCGGGCGCGGGGACGTCGTGCTGCTCGACAAGCTCGACCACGCGTCGATCGTCGATGGCGCCAAGATGGCCTTCGGCGAGACCGAGCGGTTCAACCACAACAACACCGAACAGCTCGAGCGCCTGCTGCAGAAGCACTGCAGCAAGGGCAAGATGATCGTCGTGGACGGCGTGTTCTCCATGGAGGGGAACATCGCCAACGTGCCGGAGCTGGTCCGACTGGCCCAGAAGTACGGCGCCGCCCTCGCGCTCGACGACGCGCATTCGACGGGCGTCCTCGGCCCCCGGGGTGACGGGACGGCCGCGCACTTCGGCATGACCGACGACGTCGACCTGGTGGTCGGCACGTTCTCGAAGTCCCTCGCGTCGATCGGCGGCTTCGTCGCCGGCAGCGAGAGCGTCATTCATTACCTCAAGCACCACTCGCGGCCGCTCATCTTCACCGCCGCCCTGCCGCCGTCCAACTCGGCGGGCGTGCTGGCGGCCCTCGACGTGATGATCGACGAGCCCGAGCGCCGCGAGCGGCTGTGGCAGAACACCAAGCGCCTGCACGAGGGCTTCCGCTCGCTCGGCTTCGACATCGGCTCCACGCAGACGCCCATCGTGCCCGTGCTCATCGGCACGATCGAGAAGACCTTCATGTTCTGGCGTCGCCTGTTCGACGCCGGCGTCTTCACCAATCCGGTGGTTCCGCCCGCCGTGCCGCCCGATGCCTGCCGGCTCCGCACGAGCCTCATGGCGACCCACACGCCCGATCAGATCGATTTCGCGCTCGAACAGTTCGCGCGGCTCGGGAAGGAGATGGGGGTCGTTTGACGGCGCCGGTGGTCGTGCGGCCGGTCGCGTCGGCCGCCGACCTCGAACGCTTCATCGCCCTGCCGTACACGTTGCACCGGGGGGACCCCCAATGGGTCCCTCCGTTGCGTATGGACATCCGGACCATGCTCCGGAAGGACAAGAATCCCTTCTTCCATCACGCGGAGGCCGAGTATTTCCTGGCCGAGCGGCCCCGTGGCGCAAAGTCCGAGGTCGTCGGTCGGATCGCGGCAATCCACAACCGCGCGCACAACGCCTTTCACGAGGACACGGTCGGATTCTTCGGCTTCTTCGAGTGCATCGACGACCAGACCGTTGCCGACGCACTGTTCGAGGCTGCCGGAGGCTGGCTCCGCGGGAAGGGCCTCACGATCATGCGCGGGCCGGCGTCGTTCTCGACCAACGATGAATGCGGCCTCCTGGTCGACGGGTTCGATTCGCCCCCGACCCTGCTCAATCCGCACAACCCACGCTACTACGTGGATCTCGTGGAGCGCGCGGGCTTCACGAAGGCGAAGGACCTCATCCAGTTCCAGTCCACCAACCCGGTGATGCCGGAGCGGCTCCTCAAGGCGGCCCGACTGGTGGCCGAGCGGAAGAAGATCACGCTTCGGAAGCTCGACATCCGGCACTTCGACGAGGAAGTCGAGCTCATCAAGCGGGTCTACAATGCCGCGTGGGAGCGCAACTGGGGGTTCGTCCCCATGTCCGACGCCGAGATCGACCATCTCGCCAAGCAGCTCAAGCCGGTGGTCGTGGCCGACCTCGTCTGCTTCGCCGAGCGCGAGGGTGAGCTGATCGGCTTCGCGGCGGCACTCCCCGACCTCAACGTGGCGCTGAAGACCAACCCATCGGGACGCCTCTTCCCCGGCCTCTTCAAGATCCTCTGGACCGCGAAGTTCAGCGGCCGAATTCATCGCCTCCGCATCCTCCTGCTCGGCCTGCTCAAGGAGTACCGCATGACGGGCGCGGACGCGCTCATGTACCACTGGATCTGGGAGAAGGGTACGGCCCGCGGGTACAACTGGGCCGAGGGGGGATGGATTCTCGACGACAACGCCGCCATGAAGAACGGCCTCCTCCGCATCGGATTCGAGCCCTACAAGACACTGCGGTTTTACGACCGGCCGCTGTGAGAGCCTTCGTCACGGGGGCGACGGGGTTCGTCGGTTCGCACCTCGTCGACGCCCTCCGCACGGCGGGCCACGACGTGGTGGTCCTCGCTCGCAACCCCGCCAAAGCCGGTCGCCTGTTCGGGAGCCGGCCGCCCACCGTGGTGACCGGCGATCTCTCCGATCGCAAGGCGCTGCGCGCGGGGCTCGAAGGCGCGGAGGTGGTGTTCCACGTGGCGGGTCTCGTCGCGGCACGCCGGCGCGCCGACTTCTACGCAGTCAACACGGAGGCCACCGCACGGGTGGCCGATGCCGCACGCGAGGCGGGCAGCGTCCGGCGTTTCGTGCACGTGTCGTCGCTCGCCGCGGCGGGTCCCACGTCGCGCGACGTCCCGCTCGTCGGGACCGAACCGGCCTCCCCGGTCACTGCATACGGCAGGAGCAAGCTGGCGGCGGAACGCGCCCTCCAGGAGCGTGATCTGCCCTGGGTGATCGTGCGGCCGCCCGCCGTCTACGGCCCACGCGACCAGGAGTTCTACAAGATGTTCCGGCTCGCCAGGCTCGGCGTGACGCCGGTCTTTGGGGACGGGTCGCAGCAGCTCTCACTGATCTACGCGGAGGACCTCGCGCGAGCGCTCGTGGCCGGTGCCGAAGCCCCCGCACAGCACATCTACTATGCCGCCCACCCCGAAATCGTGACCTCGCGCGCGCTGGTCGAGGCGGTGCATGCGGCCGTGCGGCCGGAGCGGGGCGCCCCGTTCATCCTCCCGATTCCGGGCCCGATCGCCCGGGCGGCGCTCTGGGTCACGGGCACCGCCGCCTACGTGCGCGGGGCCGCCACGGTGCTCTCGGCCGACAAGGCCGACGAATTCCTGGCCGAAGCCTGGACCTGCTCGCCGGATCGATTGGCCCAGGCGACGGGCTGGACGCCGACGGTCGATCTTCGCGCGGGTGTCGGCCACACCTTCGAATGGTATCGAGCACACGGATGGCTCTGACCCGTATCGACCGCGTGATCGCGGTCTATCTGCTCTTCGTCACGGTCGTGATCGTCGTCCGCGGGCCGTTCCACGGTCCCTTCCCGTGGCTCCTCACCACGCACGCGCTCGTCTTCCTGCTGCTCTGGCTCTTCACGCGCACGGCCGCCGACGCCCGCGTGGGCCGCGTGCTCCACACGCTCTATCCCCTGCTGCTGCTCATGCCGCTCTATACCGAGGTCGGCATGCTCAACGTGCAGCTCGGTGTCGCGCACGTGCTGGCGCACGACGTGATCGTGCAGCGGTGGGAACAGGCGATCTTCGGAACCCAGATCGCCTACACGTGGATCCGGACGTATCCGTCCGTCTTCTGGTCGGGCCTGCTCCACCTGGACTACATGTCCTACTATCCGATCATCTTCCTCGGCCCCGTGCTGCTCGTCGCGCAGGGACGGCACGATGCGGCCCGCCGGGTGCTCCTCACGACAATGGCGGCCTATCTCGTCTGCTTTGCGGTGTTCATCCTCTTCCCGGTCGCCGGGCCGAATTACGCGTTCCCCCACCCGACGGGACCGGTTCGGAACGTATGGAGCGCCCGCATCGTCTACCGTCTCCTCGCGGGAGGATCGTCGGTGGGGGCGGCATTTCCCTCCTCGCACGTGGCGGCGACCGTGGCGACGGTGCTGGCGGTGCGCCGGGAGTGGCCGGCGCTCGCCGCGGTGTTCGCGCTCCCATGCGCACTCCTGGTGGTCGCCGTCGTCTATTGTCAGATGCACTACGGCGTGGACGCACTCAGCGGGCTGGGCCTCGGGATCGCGATCGCCATGGCGACCGGCCGACTCCGAGTGACCACCGCAGACGCGACGAGCCGCACGGCTCGGTTGGCCCGTGCGGCTCGTCCCGCGTGACGGATGTCACGCCCCTCCCGCTGCCGTTCTACTTGGTGACGGTGATCGTGCCCTTCATTCCCAGCATTTCGTGGGGCGTGCAGAAGTAATCGTACTGTCCGGCGGGCATTCCGGCGAACGAGATATCGTACGTCTGATTGGGGCTCACCAGGAGCTCACCCTGCAGGTTCGCGATCCGGTTCTTCATCTGGGCGTTCAGCAGGTCGGCGGCGCCCGAAGGGATCTTGTTCGGGTAGAATGAGACGTTATGTGGCCCGCCGCTCACGTTGACCCACTGCACCGTGTCACCGACCTTGATCGTGATCGCGGCCGGCTCGAAGCGGTACTTGCCGTCCGGGGTGAGCAACATCTTCACCACGTGAACCGTAGGCTTAGCGGGGGTCGATGCCGCGGCATGACCTGCCTGAGGCACCGCACCGGCGCTCCAGGTGAGGGCCGCAAACGCGGCGGCGGCCATGAATGTGCGCATTGTCTAGTCTCCATCCAAGGCGAGATTGGGTTGGTGCCGAGCTTCGGGCACACGTGTCAGGTGGACCCGAAGTGGCGTTTGAAATGTACCAAGGCGTAACATGGCATCGGTAGTGCGGCACCGGGGTTGATTTTTGGGCGGAAAGGGAGAATTTCGGAACACGATGCGAACCCGCTACTGGCTGATCCTCGCCGCGTCCCTTGGCATCGCGGGCTGCTCGTTCGCTCGCGGGTTCAAGGGCGTCCTGGCCCCCTCGACGCAGGAAGTCAGCGGCGTCGTCGTTCTCGCGTCCACGAACAAGCCGATTCCCTATGCCGAGGTCTGCGCGTTCGGCGCCGATACGACCTGCGACCGCGCCGACGGAAACGGCCACTACTCGCTCTTCATCGTGCCGCAGGTCGTCACGCTGCGCTTCCGCTTCAATACCACCAGCCCGCCGGGTCTCCTCAAGGACGTCTCCGTCACCGCCGCCAAATCCGTCGTCGCCAACTGTGCGTTGAGTGACCGCGTCTCACTCAATCTCACGCCGGTTCCCTGCCTCAACGTGCAGGTCGACTCGGCCGGCAAGACCTGAGCGGATGCCGCCTCCTCCACCGTGCACCCGGCTGGGACCCCAGTGCCGGGCGCTTGGGGTGACTCTGCACATCGCCGACCTCGAGGACGACACGCCGACGGAGCAGGATGCCGCGGGGACGTGGCTGCTCGGGCACACCGAGCGCATCGTCTTCGGGGCGCCGTACGTGGCCCATGGCCGCCTGGTGGTGGACGCGGTCGTCCACGTCCCCTGCAAGCACCTGCAAGAGGATTTGGATGGCGGGACCGAGCCACCCGTGCGCTGTGCGGCGCACGGGTTCACGGGCCACCTCCCCGCGGCCAGGGTCCCGCCCCCGCCGGCGCGACGTCACGGGGCGGATCGCTTCACACTCGTCGAGAAGCACCGGGTCCGGCAGGTGACCGCCCGCCCTACGCGCGCGTCGCGCCGCACGCTCCCGACCCTGCAGCCCCCCAATCCGTGCGCGACGGCCCCCTGCCGGACGGCCGACAATCGGCGGGGTGCCGCCTGCTGCCGCGATCTGACGCTCGACGTGCTCAACGCGGAGGGCGACGGCGATCTGGAGGCCCTGCTGCGGGCCCGGAAACCGCCGTATCTCTGCAAGGTGAAGCGGACGGACCCCACCCTCATCGAGTGTGAAGTGATTTCGGCGTGCGGCTATCTGGACGACGACGGCGTGAGCTGCATCCTGCATGGCCGCACGCGTCCCAATGGGCGTCCGGCGAAGCCCTGGATCTGCTCCCAATGGCCGGACTTCGAGAAGGACGACGACGAGTTCACGGGCCATCCCGGCTGCGTATTCCTCTAAGGCCACCCATCCCTACCGCCACTCGGAGGGTTCGATGACCTCAGTGCCACGCGTCCCCGAGATCACCGCGCACGAGCTGATCCGGAGCCTCGAGGGGGGCACGCCCGTTCAGATTCTCGACGTGCGGGCGCCGCATCGCCTGGCCAGTGGCGTGATCGATCCCGGCGACGCCGGGCGGTTCGTGAACGTCGCCGGCTCGCGGCTCATGGCGCTCGGCGATCCCCGGGCCGCCGACCTGGAGCCCGGTGTTCCCGTGGCCGTCGTCTGCGGCCACGGGAACAGCAGCAAGCCCATTGCCGTGTGGCTCACGAGCCACGGCTTCGACGCGCGTTCCTTGCGCGGCGGGATGGCAGGGTGGATGCTGACCGTCGTCCCACGCCCCCTCGCGCCTCCCGCCGGATTCCGCGCGCTGCTGCAATTCGACCGCCTGGGGAAGGGCGCGCTCGGGTACGCGCTCGTGGCCGGTGACGAAGCGCTGATCATCGATCCGCCTCGGCGTGTGGACGAGTATCTCGACGAGATCCGCACCCTCGGCGCGCACGTCCTTGCCGTGGCCGACACGCACGTGCACGCCGATTACCTGAGCGGCGGCCCGACGCTGAGCGCGACGCTCGACGTACCCTACTATCTCCATCCCGCCGACGCCGTCTATCCGTACGACGGCCGGCGCGGATCGGTGCGGTTCACGCCGCTCGATGATGGCATGAGCATCACGATCGGCGGCCAGTCGGTCCGCAGCGTGCACACGCCCGGCCACACCGAAGGGAGCGTTTCCTTCCTCACGGGCGACGTTGCGTTCACCGGCGATTTCGTCTTCATCCGATCGATCGGGCGCCCCGATCTCGCGGGTAAGACCGCGGCGTGGACCGAGGCGCTCTGGGCCAGCCTCGAGCGCGCACGACGCGAGTGGCCCGCCGAGACCCGCATCCTGCCGGCCCACTACGCGAACGATACGGAACGCCAGGCCGACCGCACCGTGGCCGGGGCATTCGGCGCGCTGCCCGCGCAGAACGAGGCGTTGCGCATCACGGACCCCACCGTCTTCCGCCAGTGGATCCTCGAGCGGACCCGCGAAGCGCCGGCGGCCTATCGCGAGATCAAGGCCGCGAACGTCGGTCTCGCGCATCCCAGCGAGGCCGAGGCCGAGGAGCTCGAGGGCGGCAGGAACGAGTGCGCCATCGGCTGATGTGCAACTAATTCGGCCTCGATCGTCCTCCCTGACAGACCCCACGGGAGGATGTCATGAAAGCCCTCGCGATCGCCGGACTGAGCTGCCTCGTGCTGGCCGTGCCGCTGCACGCCCAGGGATGGATTCAGCCACCGCGGCCCGGTCCCTGGCAGGTCGAAAGGACGCGGACCGACGTGTCGGTGCACGTCCATGGACGCATCGCGCAAGTCGAAGTCGTAGAATGGTTCGAGAATCGCGGCCCCGCACTCGGGGAAGCGGAATACCTCTATCCCCTGCCCGGGGAGGCGGTGTTCACCAACGTCTCGCTCTACCAGGGCGATCAGGAGCTCAAGGGCGAGACCATGGATGCCGACCAGGCGCGCACGATCTACCAGCAGATCGTGCGGAAACGCCGCGATCCGGCGCTCGTCGAGCTGGTGGGACACGGTCTGCTCCGCGCGCGCCTCTTCCCGATCGCTCGGGGTGAGCAGCGGAAGATCACGCTTCGCTTCACGGAGGTGCTGAAGCGGGCGGGGGACGCGCTCGAGTTCCGCTACGCCGGCGGACGACCGGCCGGTGCCGCATCGGCGACCGGCGTCGCCCCCACCACGTTCACCCTCCACGCAGACAGCGCCGCCCGGTATCGGGACCCGTTCTCGCCGACCCATACACTCCACGTGACACGGGCGCGCGGCGCGCTCACCGTTCGGGCTGACACCCCGCTCGCCGGCGACCTCGCCGTCTTTCTCCCCTTCGCGAAGGGGCCCGTCGGCATCGCCCTCTCCACGTATCGGGTGGACGGCGAACCCGGGTACTTCATGCTCACGCTCTCGCCCGGCGCCGTCACCGGTCCCACCCCGCCACGCGACATCACGGCGGTCGTGGACGTCTCCGGATCGATGTCGGGCGAGAAGATCACGCAGGTCAAGGCCGCCTTGCGTGAACTGCTCGGCCGGCTCGGACCCCGCGATCGGTTCCGCCTGATTCGCTTCAGCAACGATGTGGTGCCCTATGCCGACGGATGGACCGCGGCGACCCCGCAGGCGGTGGACTCGGCGGATCGGTGGGTGGACGCGCTCGAGGCCGACGGCGGAACGAACGTCGCCGGGGCGCTCGCTGCGGCCTTCGCCGATACGAGCCCCGCGGACCGGCTCCCGCTCGTCGTCTTCCTCACGGACGGCATCCCCACCGTCGGGGAACGGAATCCCGAACAGATCGCCGACGCAGCGCAACGGCTGCGCGGTGACGCCCGGGTATTCGCCTTCGGCGTGGGGAACGACGTCAACACCTACCTGCTCGATCGTCTCTCGGCGGCCGCACGCGGCGCCACCGAGTACGTCGCGCCGGGCGAGGACGTGGAACGTGCCCTCGGCCTGCTCGCGCAGAAGATCGAGCATCCGGTGCTCACCGATCTCGCACTCCACGCACCCACCAGGGTAACGGAGATCTATCCCATGCATCTTCCCGACCTGTTCGGCGGGGAGGACCTGGTGATCTTCGGGCGGTACGAGCCCCGGACCGGCGACCGACCGCTCACCATCAGCGGCCAACGGGGCGGACACGCTGAGCGCTACTCGGCGACGGTGTCGTTCCCGACGCGGGCCGAGGGGAACCGGTTCATCCCGCGCCTCTGGGCCTCCCGGAAGCTCGGCTTCCTGCAGCAGCAGGTCCGGCTCGAGGGCCGCTCGCCCGAGCTGGTGGACGAGATCCGGCGCACCGCGCTCCGCTATGGACTGGTGAGCGAGTATACGTCGTATCTCGTGCAGGAACCGATGCAGGTCGCCGTCCTGAGGACGCCTGCGGCGGCGAACGTCGCCGCCGAAGGCGCGCTCGCCGTCAAACAGGCCAAGACCGATCGCGCCTACCGCCAGGTGACGAGCGTCGCGGCGATGGATGCGGCGGCGCTGGAAGCGGCGAAACCCGCTCCCACGACCATCGGCGGCGTGCCGACGCAGCAGCTTGCCGGCCGGCTCTTCGCGCTGCGTGACAGCGTTTGGACCGACGTGGCGCGGAGCGATTCGCAGTCGGTGATCACCATCGCCCCGTACAGCCCGGCGTATTTCGCCGTGCTGCGCGCGCTCCCCGAGCTCGTGCCGTACGCGTCACGGTTCGAGCGGGTCCTCGTGGGTGGGGCCGACGTATCGATCCGGATCGCGCCGGGAGGCCTCGATGAGGTCACCGACCTCCGCGCGCTGGTCCGTCGGTTCCGCGGGGCCTAGATTCGCCACGTGCCGACCGATTGGGCCGCAGTCTATCAGTCCCTGTATGGCGACCTGGTTCGCTTCCTGCACCGCAAGGTGTGGGATGCGGACCGGGCGCAGGACCTCGCGCAGGAGACCTTCGTGCGTGCCCTCGACCACGATCCCGAGAACCCGCGTGCCTGGCTCTTCACCGTCGCCGCGAATCTCGCGCGTGACGAAGCGCGCGGAGCGGTGCGGCGACGGGCGCACCTCGAGCTGGTGGCCGCAGACCCACCGCCCCCGCCGGCCGACCCGGCGGCGGAAACGGAAGCCCGCGAGCGTGCCGCGATCGCACGAGCCGCGCTCGAGCGGCTCTCGGAGCGGGATCGCGAGGCGCTCCTGCTGTGGGATGCGGGGTTCAGCTATGATGAGATCGCGGCGCAGACCGGGCTCGCGCGCACGGCGGTGGGAACGACGTTGAGCCGCGCTCGTCATCGCCTGGTCGAAGCGCATCAGGCGCTCGGAGGACAGCATGCAGCACTTGGATGACGCGCAGATCGCCGAGTATCTGGACGGCGAGACGGCACCCGAGCCCATCGACCGGCATCTCGCGGAGTGCGCCACCTGCCGCTCGCGCGTGGACGCCGAGCGCACCGTGCACACGCGCGCGGCCGGAATTCTGGAAGACGGCGGGCCCGGGGCGGTCGTCGCGCCGTCATTCGACGAGGTGCTCATCCGCGCCGGCCGGAAGCCCGCCACTCGCCGCCCCCGCATGCCCCTGCGGGCGCTCGCATGGGCGGCCACCATCGTCCTCGCCTTCGGCGCGGGCTGGATGCTCCGGCGCCCGGGCACAGCCCCGACCTCCGCGGCACCGCCGACCGTTCAGGGCATCGTCGCCAATGCGCCGGCGCCGTCGGCCACCGCGCCGTCAGCCGCGGCCGCCAAGCCGGTTGCTCCCTCGCCGCAGGCGTCGGAAGCACCAAAGCAAGCAGAAGGCTCGGAGAAGTCCGCGGCGGCGGGCTCGCCCCCCCCACCCGCGCCAAACGGCGTGTTCCAGGCCAAGCCGGCCGCGCCGCCCGCACTCGCCAATCCACCAACGGCGCGACGCGCCGACGCGTCCGTGGCGCTGGAAGCGAACGGAGCGCGCGACGTGGTAGCACAGGCGGCGGGCGGTGTCGCAGCAGAGGGGCTGGCACTCAAGTCGACGACGTGGCTGCCGGTTGGCACCAAGGGCGAGGCTGCAGGGCGGCTCGGCGCGAACGTGGCGGTGGTGCAGGGCCTCGACGCGCGATACGCGGTCTCCCGGGTCCCGCCCGTGT
>Ga0102953_1000754_pt1 | contig 21385 bp, 24 predicted proteins | sample SalPon2A_C_D2_MG_FD_78509 | JGI IMG/M metagenome (GOLD analysis project Ga0102953, IMG submission 78509) | Soil microbial communities from South San Francisco under conditions of wetland restoration - Salt Pond MetaG R2A_C_D2_MG | ecosystem: Environmental > Terrestrial > Soil > Wetlands | place... | reverse complement strand
TGTGCGGACGATCACTTTGCGAGGGGTCGAAGTTCGCAACGGTCCCGCGCTTGCTTACGAAACACACATACTCCACTCGCATATTTCTCATATCGCTTCTCGTCCTCGCGCTCGTCGTCCCGGCTGTCGCCCTTGCGGCTCCGGGTGGTGGCGATGGAGGCGAGCGGGCGAGGCTCGGGCAGGCGCAGCCGGCGCTCGCTTCGCTCAGCGGTCCGGTCGAGCGGTTCCATCGGGCGATTCGGGTCGGCGTTCACCGGATTCGTATGGCGCGGCAGCGGCGCATTGCGCGCGAGCAGCGCGAACGGCGGGAAGCCTTCGCGACGCTGCCCGGCGGCGTCTCGCAGGCGACCCTCGACTCGATCGGCGCCTGCGAGTCCGGCGGCGACCCGACCGCCGTCAGCTCCAGCGGCAGCTACCGCGGCAAGTACCAGTTCGACTACGGGACCTGGGCATCGGTCGGCGGCAGCGGCGATCCCGCCGCAGCCTCCGAAGCCGAGCAGGACTACCGCGCGGCGCTGCTCTACGAGCGCGCCGGTTCGAGTCCCTGGCCCGTCTGCGGTTAGGCGGAAAAGGCCATCGGGCATCCCCTGCGAAACCCGCATTGCTGCGGCCTGAAGGGTCCTTGCCCGGAAGTGCTCACAAGTTTTCTCCGGGGATGCCCGACGCCCTTTCTACGATGACCGCGTGACCGACGACGCTGTCCCGACGCCGGATCCGGGTGGCCCTGCCCGCAGGCCGCCCGAGGAGGCGATAGCTGAAGCAAGAGTTAGAGCGCCGACGCGGGGGAATCGCAAGCTGGAGCAGTTCCTCGACGCCGTCAACGGCGACGAGCAGGTGCGGGCCTGGTGGTACATGGCGCAGGTTCACGCCGAGCGCCTCGGGATGTCCGACCACTCCTGGGTCCACACCCAGATCGTGCTCAACATCGCCCTGCGGCTGCTGCGCCTGCTGGTCAAGGCGGGGGTCGAGCCGGCGGTCGCCGCCGACCACGGGATGTCGTCGCGCGACGCCGAGGTCGTGGTCGCCGGCGGCGCGCTGCTGCACGACGTCGGGATGTCGATCCACCGCGCCGACCACGAGGCCTACAGCCTCTTTCTCGCCAACGGCGCGCTCGAACGCCTGCTGACGGGTCCCTACAAGGAGCCGAAGCGGACGATCGTCGCGGCCGAGATCCTGCACGCGATCATCGGCCACCGCCGCCGCGGCGAGCCCTACACGCTGGAGGCCGGCGTGGTCCGCGTCGCCGATGCGCTCGACATGGCGCAGGGGCGGACCCGGATCCCGCTCGAGGCGGGGCAGGAGGGGATCCACTCGATCTCCGCCGCCGCGGTCGACGAGGTGCGGATCGAGGCGGGGGAGGAGCGCCCGGTGCGGCTGGAGATCGAGCTCAACAACTCGGCCGGGATCTTCCAGGTCGACGACCTGCTGGCGACGAAGATCCGCGACACCCCGCTGGAAGGTCGGATCGAAGTCGTCGCCGAGATAAAGGGCGAGACCGAGAAACGCCTACTCAGCGGATTCCGGCTGGATTAGCCCAGGCGCTGCAAGGTCTGCTTGCGCATTTCCTTGCGCTTCTCCAGGCGACCCTGGATCAGCGAGAGGACGATCACCAGCAGGGCGAAGAAGCCGATCACGCCGAAGCAGAAGAAGGTGATCGTCTTGTCGGTCGTCGGCCCGGCAAGGCCGGCGCCGTTCTCGGCGAACGCGGCGGGCGCCGCGACCAGCAGCATCGTCAGCGCCGCCAGCAGTGCGGCGAGGATCCGGTGGCTGCGGGCGGGCTTGCTCACGGTGAGGAATCTATAGCAACGAGTTCAGACCCCGTCTAGCCACTCACATAGGATGCCGCGCCGAGATGACTGACTTCCAATTGGCGTGCCCGCGGGGGCGCGACTGGCCAAGCTGGGCGGTGCACGCGTCCGCAGCGCGTAGCGGCGCTACGCGCAAGGGCGTGGGTGCCGATCCAGCGCCGCGCCAGACGCGTCATCCGCGGGTGCGGGAATTTGAGTCAGTCATCTGATGTCCGAGCTAGAGGCCTTGCTGCTGGGCATCGTCCAGGGGCTGACCGAGTTCCTGCCGATCTCCTCGTCCGGCCACCTGATCCTCGTCCCGTGGCTGCAGGACTACACGTTCCTGATCGAACACCCGCACTTCAACAAGACCTTCGACGTCGCCCTGCATGTCGGCACTCTGGTCGCGGCGATCACCTACTTCCGCCACGAGGTCGTATCGCTGGTCCGCGCCTTCATCGAGGCGGCGCGCCGGCGCTCGATCGAGACGCCCGTGCAGCGCCTCTCGGTGGCGATCGCCGTGGGCACGATCCCCGCCGCGATCGCCGGCGGCCTCGGCGCCAAGTTCTTCGAAGACACCCTCGGCGAGCCGTGGATGATCGCCCTGCAGCTGATCTTCTTCGGCGCCCTGCTGCTCTACGCCGACCGGATGCCGCAGCGCCAGACGCTCGAGCAGACGACGATCAGGGACGGCCTCTATATCGGGCTCGCCCAGATCCTCGCTCTGGCGCCCGGCACCTCGCGCTCGGGGATCACGATCACCGCCGCCCGCTACCTCGGCCTCGACCGCGACGCCGCCGCCCGCTTCTCCTTCCTGCTGCTGATCCCGGTGGTCACCGGCGCCGCCGTCTACAAGGGCTTCAGCGCCGTGCACGAAGGGCTGCCGAGCGGCGTCGCCGGGCCGATGATCGTCGGCACCCTCGCCGCCGCGGTCTCCGGCTACCTGGCGATCGCCTTCCTCCTGCGCCTCGTGAGGACCTCGAGCTACGCCCCGTTCGTCTACTACCGCTACGCGGTCGGCGTGATCGTCCTGTTGATCATCGCCACCGGCCTGCGGCCGGCCACCTTCTGAGGATCGAAGCCTTGAATCCCCCGGGAGGGACACAGGGCTTCAAATGCAAACAGTTGTCCTGTCGCGACGAGTGCATACAATCCTCCCGCCGGTGAACCAGCAGCAGACCATCAGGCTCGCGGTTGTCGACGACGACAGCGGCTTCGTCACCGTCCTGGGCAAGCGCACCGAGGCCGCCGGCTGGCAGCAGCGCACCTCCTCCGGCGCGATCCCGCCCGAGGAGCTGGTGGCGATGAAGCTGAACGCGCTGCTGATCGACCCGACCGTGCTCGGCGAAGAAGCCTGGGCCTACCTCGAGCGGGTCTGCGGGATGCTGCCCGACCTCGGCGTCGTCGTCTGCAGCGAGCGCTCGACCGTCGCCCAGCGGGTGCGCGGCCTGCGCCTCGGGGTCGACGACTGGATCACCAAGCCCTGCCACCCCGAAGAGGCGATCGCCCGGCTCGAAGCGGTCTCGCGCCGCCGCCGCCGCGCCCGCCCGCAGGCCGAAGCCGGCCCCGTCGTCGCCGGCGAGCTGGAGATCCGCTCCGACCGCTTCCAGGCCTTCGTCGGCGAAGTCAGCCTCGACCTGACGCGGCGCGAGTTCGAGCTGCTGCAGCTGCTCGCCGACTCGCCGGGCCAGGTGCTCGAGCGCGAGGCGATCTACCAGCGCGTCTGGGGATACGCGATGGCGCACGGCGACCGCTCGGTCGACGTCTTCATCCGCAAGCTGCGCCAGAAGCTGGAGAAGCTCTCGCCCGGCTGGGGCTACATCCACACCCACTTCGGCGTCGGCTACCGCTTCGATCCCGAGCCGGCGGAGGGCCTTGCGCTGCCCGCTCGGTCCGCCGAGGGAGTCGCCGACTCCGCCGCCGATTCCGGCGAGCCGCTGCGCCCCGGCCTGACCGCCGCGTAACCCGTCGTTTGCGCCTTTTACATCCTTTTCACATCCTCGATACAGCCGAGTAACAAGCTGTCGGGAAGCCGCTGAAAGTGTGACTCGCGAGCGGCCGGATCAGAGGCCCGCCTTTTCGTTCAACGACAGAAGGAGTGCAAGTGAGTCCCTCGAGGTGGTTGGCAGTGATCGTCTCCGTGGCCGTACTGGCCGTCGGCGTCGCAGCCTGCGGCAGCAGCGGCAGCGGCGGTTCCGGTGAACTCTCAGGCCAGATTGCCGGCGCCGGCTCGAGCGCCCAGGAGGCCGCGCAGGAAGCCTGGATCGCCAACTTCGAGAGCGAAAACTCTGGGGTGACGGTCTCCTACGACCCGGTCGGCTCGGGCGGCGGGCGCGAACAGTTCATCGCCGGCGGCACGGCTTTCGGCGGCAGCGACGCGCCGCTCTCGACCGAAGAAAACGAACTCGACAAGGCGACCAAGCGCTGCAAGGGCCAGGGCGGCGAACTGATCCAGATCCCGGATTACATCTCGCCGATCGCGGTCGTCTACAACCTCTCCGGCGTCGAAGAACTGCAGCTCGCCCCGGAAACGCTGGCGAAGATCTTCAACCAGGAAATCACCAGCTGGAACGACAAGGCGATCGCCGCCGACAACCCCGGCGTCGAACTGCCTGACACCCGCATCACCCCGGTCAACCGCTCGGACGAGTCGGGCACGACGGAGAACTTCGTCGACTACCTCGCCAAGGTCGAGCCGAGCATCTGGACCTATGAAGTCAGCGGCGACTGGCCGGTCAAGGGCGGCGAGGCCGCTCAGGGCACCTCCGGCGTGGTCGAAGCCGTCAACGCCGGCGACGGCGCGATCGGTTACGCCGACGCCAGCCAGGCGGGCGAACTCGGCATCGCCAAGATCAAGGTCGGCAGCGAATACGTCGAACCGAGCTCGGAAGCCGCGGCGAAGATCCTCGAGGAGTCGCCCGAAGACAAGGAACTGAGCCAGGGCAAGTACGTCTTCGCGTTCGAACTCGACCGCAAGACGGAAGCCTCGGGCACCTACCCGATCGTCCTCGTCTCCTCGCTGATGGCCTGCACGAGCTACGGCTCGGCCGACGAAGCGGCGATCGTCAAGGCCTACCTCGAATACGCGATCAGCGCCGAAGGGCAGGAAGCAGCGGCCGAAAACGCCGGCTCCGCGCCGCTCTCCGCGGCGCTGACCGAAAAGATCGAGCCGGCGATCGAAGCGATCGAAGGCTAGGCAGGCAAGTTGGAGCCAGCGGACGCAACCGGGGTCTCGCCGCTCGCCGCGGCGGGACCCCGGCGTCGTTTCGGGGACCGCGTCTTCTCGAACCTGGCGGTCGCCGCGGGCGTGACGATCCTCGGCCTGCTGGGCGGCGTCGCGCTCTTTTTGCTGATCGAATCGCTGCCGGCGGTCAGCGCCAGCCCCGCCCAGCTTCCGGGGGGCAAGAGCCTCGTCGACTACATCGCGCCGCTCGCCTTCGGCACCGTGCTGGCGGCGACGATCGCGGTGCTGATCGCGGTGCCGCTCGCGGTTGCCGTGGCGCTCTTCATCAGCCACATCGCGCCGCGCCGCGTCGTCCTCGTGCTCGGTTTCCTGGTCGACCTGCTGGCGGCGATCCCGAGCATCGTCTACGGCCTCTGGGGGATCTTCGTGCTCGGCCCGGCGGCGGTGCCGGTGCTCGAATGGCTCGAACAGAAGCTCGGCTTCATCGTCTTCTTCAAGGGGCCGGCGTCGGCGACCGGCCGCACGATGCTGGTCGCCAGCCTGGTCCTCGCGGTGATGGTCCTGCCGATCGTCTCCGCCGTCTGCCGCGAGGTCTTCTCGCAGACCCCGCGCAAGCTGCAGGAAGGCGCCCTGGCGCTCGGCGCGACCCGCTGGGAGATGATCCGGATGACCGTCCTTCCGTTCGGCAAATCCTCGATCATCAGCGGCTCGATGCTCGGCCTCGGCCGCGCCCTCGGCGAGACGATGGCGGTGACGATCATCCTCTCGGTCTCCGGGATCGTCAGCTTCAACCTGATCAGCCAGGCCAATCCCTCGACGATCGCCGCCAACATCGCGCTCGACTTCCCCGAGTCCTCCGGCCTCGCCGTCAACACCCTGATCGCATCTGGCCTCGTCCTCTTCGCGATAACCCTGGTCACCAACCTCGCAGCGCGGGCGATCATCTCCCGCCAGAACATCCAGTAGATGCAGACGTCGGTCGACATCCCGCCGCTCCTCGCCGCTCCGGCCGGAGGGTCGCTGTGGCGCCGCAAGCTGGTCAACCGGGTGATGACCGGGCTGGTCGTGCTCGCCTTCGTGCTCGCCCTGTTGCCGCTCTTCTCGCTGCTCTACCAGGTGGTCAGCCGCGGCCTTCCCGGCCTCGACTGGGAATTCCTCACGGGCACGCCGCGAGGCATCGTCGGCGGCGGCGGCGCCGCGCACGCGATCGTCGGCACGGTGGTGATCACCGCCGTCACCTCGATCATCTCGGTGCCGATCGGGATCATGGCGGCGATCTACCTGACCGAGTACGGCGGCAAGGGCCGCCTGCGCCGCTGGCTCACCTTCTTCGTCGATGTGATGACCGGCATCCCCTCGATCGTCGCCGGCCTCTTCGCCTTCGCCCTCTTCGCGATCTTCCTCGGCCCCGGAATCAGGCTCGGCCTGATGGGCGCCGTCGCGCTCTCGGTGCTGATGATCCCGATCGTGATCCGCTCCTCCGAGGAGGTGCTGAAGATCGTCCCCAATCAGCTGCGCGAAGCCTCCTACGCGCTCGGCACGCCGAAATGGCGGACGATCGTCAAGGTCGTGCTGCCGACCGCGTTCGCCGGCCTGGTGACCGGGGTGATGATCGCGGTCGCCCGGATCGTCGGCGAGACGGCGCCGCTGCTGGTCACCACCGGGATCGTCGACTCGATCAACACCAACCCCTTCGAAGGCCGGATGCAGAACCTCGCGGTCTACGCCTACAGCGAGTACCGCACCCCCGGCGTGATGAAACAGGCGTCCTACGACCGGGCCTGGGCGGCGGCGCTGACGCTGATCGCTATCGTGATGGTCCTCAACCTCGTGGCCCGCCTCGTCTACCGCCGCTACCGAACCGAGATCCGCTGAGATCGTGGAGATAAGGAGACGACGAGCGATGCAAGGAGCCGCAGGCGCGACCAGGGCCGAGGCCGAGTCGACCGAACAGCAGATGCCCGCCTCGCAACCAGCCGCCGCGCCCGCGCCGACGTCACCTCCCGCCGACGAGCGGCGGGCGAAGACGATCGAGGCGTGCGACCTGAACCTCTTCTACGGCGACTTCCAGGCCGTCGAGGGGGTCGGCGTGACGATCGAGCCGAACAAGGTCACCGCCCTGATCGGCTCCTCGGGTTGCGGCAAGACGACCTTCCTGCGCTCGCTGAACCGCATGCATGAGCTGACGCCGGGCGCGCGGGTCGAGGGCCGGATCACCCTCGACGGGCATGACATCTACGCGAAGGGGGTCGATCCGGTCCAGGTCCGTCGCCTCGTCGGCATGGTCTTCCAGTCGCCCAACCCGTTCCCGACGATGTCCGTCTACGAGAACGTCGCCGCCGGCCTGACCCTCAACGGCGGCCGGATGAAGAAGGCCGAGAAGGACGAGATCGTCGAGCGCTCGCTGCGCGGGGCGCACCTCTGGAACGAGGTCAAGGACCGTCTCGACAAGCCGGGCTCCGGGCTCTCGGGCGGGCAGCAGCAGCGACTCTGCATCGCCCGCGCGATCGCGGTCGAGCCCGAGGTGCTGCTGATGGACGAGCCCTGCTCGGCGCTCGACCCGGTCGCGACCCTGGCGATCGAGGACCTGATCGGCGAGCTGAAGAGCCGCTACACGATCGCGATCGTCACCCACAACATGCAGCAGGCGGCGCGCGCCAGCGACGTCACCGCCTTCTTCAACCTCGAGGAAACCGGCAAGCCCGGCCGCCTGGTGGAGATCGGCCCGACCGAGACGATCTTCACCAGCCCGAAGGAACAGGCGACCGAGGACTACGTCAGCGGCCGGTTCGGCTGATGGCCGAAGCGCGGGTCGAATACCAGGAGGAGCTGGAGCGGCTGGAGGCGAGCGGCCTCGGTGGGCTCGAGCTGGTCACAGCGGCGCTCGGCCGGACCCTGGAAGCGGTCGAGCAGCAGGACGTCGAGCTGGCGCAGATCGTGATCGCCGACGACGACCGGATCGACGGCCGCTACCTGGAGGTACACCAGGCGCTGATCACGCTGCTTGCCACGCAGTCCCCGGTGGCGACCGACCTGCGCCTGATCTCCGCCCTCCTGCACGTGCTGAAGAACGTCGAGAGGATGGGCGACCAGTGCGTGAACATCTGCAAGATGATCCCGCTGACCGGCAACGATCCGCCGGCCGACGAGGAGATGGTCCAGCTGATCCTCGCGATGGGCCGCCAGACGCGGACCCTGATCAGCCAGTCCAAGCGCGCCTTCGAGGAGCGCAACGTCGACATGGCGCGCGATCTGGTGCGCCAGGACGATGTCGTCGACAACCTCAACCGCGAGTGCTTCGGGCTGGCGCTGGCGATCGGCGACGACCCGGACCGGCGCGAGTGGGCGATGACGATGCTGCTGGCGGCGCGGGCGATCGAGCGGATCGGCGACAACGCGGTCGACATCGGCGAGCAGGTCGCCTTCGTCGTCACGGGGCTCTTCAGAGAGTTCGAGGACGCCTCGCATCCGAACGAGGACGGGTAGGCGCGCGGGTCCTGTCGCCGGGTGGGGGTGTCCGGCCTGGCGCTGGGTTTTTCGCCCGCTGAGTCAGCACCTCTCGCCGACCGTCAAGCGAAAAACTAACGCCGCGCCGAGCCGGACACCCCCACCCGGCGCCACCCGCGCGAGTCGCCTCGCATGGAATCCGACGAGCCTGGGAACATGGGGAAGATTCCGGTGACGCTCTGCGCAGCTATAGATATTGGTTCGAATACGACGCGTGTGCTCGTTGCCGAGCCCGTGGATGGGCTGTTGAAGAAGGTGATGGAGCAGCGGGCTTATACGCGGATCAACAAGGCGATCCGCGATTCGGGGGAGATTCCGGCCGAGAAGGCCGAGGAGGTCGCCGAGGTGGTGGCCACGCAGGTGCGGCTGGCGCGCGAGCTCGGCGCCGAGGAGATCCGCGCGGTGGCGACCGCTGCCGTGCGCGAAGCGAGCAACGGCGCCGCGGTCGCCGAGCAGATCGGCGATGCGGCCGGCGTGCCGGTCGAGATCCTCTCCGAGCAGGAGGAGGGCCGGCTCTCCTTCATCGGCGCGACCAAGACGCTGGGCCATCCGTTCGAGGGTCGGGTCGGCGTCGTCGACGTCGGCGGCGGCTCGTCGGAGATCATCCTCGGAACCGTCCCCGGGGGCGTCCAGGAGGTGCGCTCCTGGCCGGTCGGCTCCGGCGTCCTCGCCGACGAGCTGATCGCCTCCGACCCGCCCTCGCCGGCGGAGATCCGCAAGGTCCGCGACCGCATCGAGGACCTCTTCGCCGGGGTCGAGATCGACCATCCGGCGCAGGCGGTCGCGGTCGGCGGCAGCGCCACCTCGCTGCGCCGCCTGGTCGGCGCGGTGCTCGAGTACGAGACGCTGGAGCGGGGGGTTCGCGTGCTCTGCGGCGATCCGGCCGCCGATGTGGCGCGGCGCTTCGAGCTCGATCCGCAGCGGGTGCGCATCCTGGCGACCGGCGTGCTGCTGCTGGAGAAGCTCTCGGAGCTGCTCGGGCAGCCGCTGCAGATCGGCAAGGGCGGCCTGCGCGAGGGGGTCGTGCTCGACCTGCTCAACGGCAACGCCAACGGCTCCAGCCCGGCGAGGCTCGCGGCCTGAGCTAGCCTCCGCTTCGTGGCGCGTGCGCGCGAGGTGCCAGGTTTCGATTGCGAGGAGCCGTTCGCGGTCGCCGCGGCGCGCGTTGTCGGGGTGCGCGCCGCCGAGGTCTTCGCCCACTCGGAGGGCGTCCTCGACCTCGAGGAGATCGAGCGCCTGCACGACATGCGCGTCGCCACCCGCCGCCTGCGCGCCGCGCTCGAGGTCTTCGACTCCTGCTTCCCCCGCAAGCGCCACCGCCGGGCGCTGAAGCGGGTCAAGGAGCTGGCCGACGCGCTCGGCGAGCGCCGCGACCGCGACGTCGCGATCGAGTTCCTCGGCGGCTTGGAGGCGGAGACGCCGCAGGACGACCGGGCGGGGCTGGCGGTGCTGGTCGAGCGCCTGCGCGCCGAGCAGCGCGAGGCGAACGAGGCGCTGGCTCCCTACGTCAAGCCGAAGCGGCTGAAGAAGCTGCGGCGCCGGTTGCGCAAGCTGGCCAAGGCGGCGAAGCGGTGAAGGCGCGGCAGGTCGGGGGCCTGGACCCGGCCGCGCCGCTGCGGCCCAACGCGGCGCGGCTCGTCCGCGCGCGGCTCGACGAGCTGCGCTCCTTCGCGCCGGTCGCCCTGCAGCCGCCGGCCTCGAAAACCCAGCACGACATGCGGATCGCCGCCAAGCGGCTGCGCTACGTGCTCGAGATCGTCGGCCCCTGCTTCGGGCCCGAGGCCGATGCCGCGCGCGACGCCGCCAGGCGGCTGCAGGGCGTGCTCGGCGAGATCCACGACTGCGATGTGATGCTGCCCCGCGCCTGGGGGATCGAGTCGCTGCGCGAGCGGCTGCGCGAGCGCCGCGAGCGCCTCTTCCGCGAATTCGTCGACTTCTGGCGCGACGCGTCCGCGACCTGGGCCGCCCTCGAACGCACCCTCGGGGCCGACGGGCCTAAATCCCACGCATAGCGTGGGATATCGGCCCGTCGGCGGGCTGCTCGCCGACGGCTACGTGCGGGTGCTGGCGGAGAGCACCGCTGCGCGGCAAGTCGCTTCCCGGGCCGCCTGAGAGGCTGGGGGGCGCGGGTGCGGCAGTACGATTGGCCGATCGACGATCCGGCCCTCTTCTTCAACCGCGAGCTCTCCTGGCTCGACTTCAACCAGCGCGTGCTCGAGCTGGCCGAGGACCCCGAGGTGCCGCTGCTGGAGCGGCTGCGCTTCTGCGCGATCTACGCCTCCAACCTGGACGAGTTCTTCATGGTCCGCGTCGCCGGGCTGTTCGACCAGCTCGACGCCGGGATCGACGCCCGCGGCCCCGACGACCTCGCCCCGAGCGAGCAGATCGACACGATCCAGGCGCGCGTGCTGGAGCTCGACGCCCGCTTGCACCGCTGTTTCAACGGCACCCTGCGGCCGGCCCTCGAGGGGGAGGGGATCCGGATCGTCTCGCTGCAGAGCGCGAGCGAGCAGGAGCGCCGCGAAATCGACACGCGCTTCCACGAGCAGGTCTTCCCGACGCTGACGCCGCTGGTCGTCGGCCTCGGCCGTCCCTTCCCCTACATCTCCAACCTCTCGCTCAGCCTCGGCGTGCTGCTGCGCGATCGCGACAGCGGCACCGAGATCATCGCCCGCGTCAAGGTGCCGAAGGAGCTGCTCGGCCGCTTCCTGCGCGTCGGCGGGCGGAACGAGGTCTTCGTCCCGCTGGAGGAGGCGATCGCCGCCAACCTCGACGCGCTCTTCCCCGGCGCCGAGGTGGTCGACCACGGCTACTTCCGGGTCACCCGCGACGCCGACTTCAATGTCTCCGACGAGGCCGACGACCTGCTGCAGGCGGTGCAGGACGAGCTGCGCCGGCGCCGCTTCGGCGAGGTCGTGCGGCTCGAGGTCGCCGCCGGGATGAACCCGAAGCTGCGCGGCCAGCTGATCGACGCGCTGCGGCTCGAAGACCGCGAGGTCTACGACGTCGACGGGCTGATCGACCTCGCCGACCTCGGCAACGTGGCCGATGCCGCGGGCAGCCGTCCCGAGCTGCGCTATGAGCCCTGGACGCCGGTCACCCAGCCGCGCCTGCAGGGCGAGGACGAGGAGCCGGTCGACATCTTCGCCGCGATCCGCCAGGGCGACATCCTCGTCCACCATCCCTACGACTCCTTCGCCAGCTCGGTCGAGCGCTTCGTCGAGCAGGCGGTCGCCGACCCCGATGTGCTGGCGATCAAGCAGACGGTGTACCGGACGAGCGACGACTCGCCGCTCGTGCCGGCGCTGATCCGCGCCTCCGAACGCGGCAAGCAGGCAGTCTGCATGGTCGAGCTGAAAGCGCGCTTCGACGAGGAGGCCAACATTCACTGGGCGAAGTCGCTGGAGGAGGCCGGCGTCCACGTGGTCTACGGCATCCCCGGGCTGAAGACGCATGTCAAGGCGATCCTCGTCGCCCGCCGCGAGGGCGACCGGGTGCGCGAGTACGTCCACATCGGCACCGGCAACTACAACCCGACCACCGCCCGCCTCTACACCGACCTCGGCCTGTTCACCGCCGACCCTGAGGTCGGCGCCGACGTCGCCGAGATGTTCAACTTCCTCACCGGCTACGGGCGGCCGACCGACTACCGCAAGGTGCTGGTCTCGCCGACGACGATGCGCGACCGCATCATCGATGAGATCGAGGCGACGGTCGAGGCGCACCGGGCGGGCCAGGACGCGCGGATCGCGCTGAAGATGAACGCGCTGGTCGACGCGCGCTGCATCGAGGCGCTGTACGAGGCCTCGCGGGCGGGGGTGCGGGTCGACCTCAACGTGCGCGGCATCTGCTGCCTGCGACCGGGTGTGCCGGGGGTCTCGGAGAGCATCCGCGTCGTCTCGGTCGTCGGCCGCTTCCTCGAGCACTCGCGCATCTACGCCTTCCGCCGCGGCGAGCAGACCCGCGTGCTGACCGGCTCCGCCGACCTGATGCCGCGCAACCTCGACAGCCGGGTCGAGCTGGTGGCGCCGATCGAGGACGAGGGGCTGCGGGCGGAGCTGCTCGATGTGCTCGAGCTCTGCTTCGCCGACAACGTCAACGCCTGGGAGCTCGGCAGCGACGGCGTCTGGACGCGCCTCGCGGCGCCCGAGGGCGAGCGCCACAGCGTCCAGAGCGAACTGCGCGAACACCACTCCGCACTGACCGCAGAACAGTTCGTCGCAGCTACGGGCTGAGCCTTAGTATCGCGCGATGGCACGCCTCTCCCTCCTGCCCAGGGACAACGCCTTCTTCGAGCTCTTCACCGAGGCTGGGCAGAACACCCTGCATGCGGCGCGCCTGCTCGACCAGATGATGGGGACCTGGCCCGACGACAGCGGCCTCGGTCGCGAGGTGCTGAAGGCCGAGCAGGAGGGCGACCGGATCACCCACGACATCATCCAGCGGCTCAACTCGACCTTCGTCACGCCGATCGACCGCGAGGACATCTACGCGCTGGCGACGCAGCTCGACGACGTCGTCGACTACACCGAGGAGGCCGCGGACTTCCTCGGCCTCTACCAGATCGAGGCGCCGATGGCGCAGGCGCAGGCTCTGACCAAGGTGCTGGTCGGCGCCTGCGAGCAGCTTGCAGCCGGGCTCGAGCACCTGCGCGAGCTGAAGGGGCTCGACCAGTACTGGATCGAGATCCACCGGCTCGAGAACGAGGGCGACCGGATCTCCCGCGACGCGGTCGCCTCGCTGTTCTCCAACGGGATCGACCCGATGGTGGTGATCCGCTGGAAGGACATGTTCGCGGTGCTCGAGAACGCGATCGACGCGACCGAGACGGCGGCGCAGACGGTCGAGGGCATAGTCATAAAGAACGCATGACGGACCCGCGTCATGTCTGATTTCGTGGTCGTATTAACGGTTGCCGCGGCGCTGGCGTTCGCCTTCAGCAACGGCTTCCACGACACGTTCGACCTGATCTCGACCGTCGTCTCAACGCGCTCGGTGCCGCCACAGGCGGCGATCATGGCGGCGGCGCTGCTCACCTTCGCCGGCGCCTTCGTCTCGGTCGCCGTGGCGGCGACGATCGCGCACGACCTGATCGACGCCGGGGCGATCGCGCCGATCGTCGTCTTCGCCGGGCTGCTCGGGGCGATCGCCTGGAACATCGCGACCTGGCGGCTCGGCCTCCCCTCCAGCTCCTCCCACGCGCTGATCGGCGGCTTGCTCGGCGCATCGCTCGCCGCGGCCGGTGGCAGCGCGGTGCTCGGCGGGGAAGTGCTGGACAAGATCCTGATCCCGGCGCTGCTCGCGCCGCTCGCGGCGTTCGGGCTGGCTCTGGCCGCGATCGCGATTCTCTACCGCCTGATCGGCCGCCGGCGACCGGGGCCCGTGACCCGGGGCTTTCGCCGCGCGCAGCTGCTCTCGGCCAGCCTGCTCGCGCTGGCGCACGGCGCCAACGACGCCCAGAAGACGATGGGGGTGATCGTCCTGGCGCTGATCGCCAAGGGCAGTCTCGGCGCCTCCGCCGACCCGCCGCTGTGGGCGATCGTCGCCTCCGCGGCGGCGATCGCGCTCGGCACCTGGGCGGGAGGGCTGCGCGTCATGCGGGGTCGCGGCCGAGTGATCGAGATCGATGCGGCCCAGGGCTTCTCGGCCCAGGGCGCGGGCGCGGCGACGATCCTGGTCGCGACCTTCCTCGGCTTCCCGATCTCCTCGACGCATGCGATCAGCGGCGGCGTGATGGGCGCCGGCGCGGTCAAGCGGATCTCGGCGGTGCGCTGGGGGGTGGCGGGCAACATCGTCGTCGCCTGGCTGCTGACGCTGCCGGCGGCGGCGGCGATCGGCGCGCTGGCCTACGCGATCGCTTGGATTCTCGGCGCCGGCGCGTAACCTCCCGATGGTGCGGAACCTGAGAAACGCCGCGATCGTGATGTTGCTCGCCCTCGTGGTGGCCTTCGTGCCGCACGGTGGCAACGTCGCCGACGCGATCCTCACCGCGATCACGATGGGCTTCCTCGCCGGCATCGCCTGGACCCTGTTCGTGCTCAGCCGCCAGCAGCAGTTGACGCTGGCGACGCTCAGCGACGGCCGGCGGGCGATCCTCTACGGGGCGCTCGGACTGATCGCGCTGCTGGTCGCCGGGATCGACGAGATGTTCGCCAGCGGCGGTGGCACCCTCGCCTGGATTCTCCTGCTCGGCGCCTCGGTCGGCGCGATCTGGAAGGTCTGGACCGAGGCCAATACCTACTGAACACCGCCGCGTCACAATTTCGCGCGTAAGGATTTTCAGAAGCTTTTGATTGAGCGCACCACGCGCGCGTCCGCGCCTGGAACGGTCGCGCTGTGTCGCACCAGGCCACCGGCAGCTATCGCAGGGAGGACGGGACCGCATCGGTCGAGTTGATCGGCGTCGTGCCGTTCCTGCTGCTGGCGGTCCTGGTTGCGGCACAGCTCGCGGTGGCGGGCTACGCGCTGTGGTCGGCGGGGACCGCGGCCCGGGCGGGCGCGCGGGCGGGGCTCGTCGGCCGGGACCCGGCGAGGGCGGCGCGGGCAGCCCTGCCCGGCGGCCTGCGCGACGGGGCCGAGGTGAGCGACGACGGAGGCGTGTCCGTGCGTGTGCGCATCCCGCGGATCGTGCCGGCGATGCCGCCGCTCCGGATCGGCGCGAAGACGACGCTGGAGCCCCAACGGTGAGCAGGCGCGGTAGAGCTTTGCACCGCATGGCTCATCAAACCTCTACCGCGGTGGTTAGGCGGGGGGTGGATGGGGGACGGGCGGAGAGGGGCCAGAGCACGGTGGAGCTCGTGGCGGCGCTGCCGGCGTTGCTGCTCGCCGGACTGCTGGCGCTGCAGCTTCTCGTCGCCGGGTACTCGCTGGCCCTGGCCGACGGCGCCGCCGAGGCGGGGGCGCTGGCGCTGGTCTCGGGCCGGCCCGCCGTCGCGGCGGCACGCGACGCGGTGCCGGGCTGGGCAGAAGAGAACGTGGATGTCTCGGTCCAGGGCGGTCGCGTCACGGTTCGCCTGCGCCCACCCTCGCCGATCCCGGCCCTCGCCGAAACGCTCGCCGTCACCTCCTCGGCCGAGGCGAGGCCCAAATGATCGTCCTGGTCACCCGGGTCGGCGCCGCGGCCGGATCGCGGGCCGCCGCCGCGGCGCTCGCCTGCGCCGCCTCCGAGCCCGACCGGGCGGCGTTGCTGATCGATTTCCAGGAGGGCACGGGCGCGCGCTCCACGCTCGTCGCCACCGCGGGTGCCCGCGCCCTCGAGGAGCGGTTGGCCGCGCATCTGTCGGATGCCGCCATCGCCTCGCGCGGCTGCTTCTGCCAGTTGACGCTCTCTCCCGACCCCGAGGCGCTCGGCAGCGTCGCCGCCGCGCTGCCGCTCGCCCGCGAGTCCGCCGCGATCGTCCACCTGCCGCCGCCGCTCCTGCGTCCGCTGCTCGCCGAGCCCCGGATCCGCCCGACCGCGGCCGTGCTCCGCGCCGACCTCGAGCACGGCCGCTCGCTGACCGCGCTTGCCGTTCGCGACCTGATCGACCTCGACCTGCGCGCCGCCGTCGTCAAGCGCCCGCTGGGCTGGCTTGCCGCGCGCGCCGCCCGGCTCGGCGCCCTGCCCGAGCCGCCCTCCGTAATTCGCCGCGCCTGGACTGTCGTCAACCACGGATGAAACGGGCGATCGGCGGCTCTACGTTGAACCGAGTGGAGGGATCGAGGCCCACGTTCGAGGTGCGCATCCATGGTCGTGGAGGCCAGGGCGTGGTCACGGCCGCCGAGCTGCTCTCCGTCGCCGCCTTCGACGAGGGGCGTCACGCTCAGGCCTTTCCCAGCTTCGGCTCCGAGCGCACCGGGGCGCCGGTGGTCTCCTTCTGCCGCTTCGGCGACACGCCGATCCGCACCCGCGAGCCGATCGCCGAGCCCGACGCGCTGATCGTCCAGGACCCGACCCTGCTGCACCAGGTCGACCTGTTCGCCGGCCTGCGGCCACAGGGCTACGTGCTGATCAACAGCAGCCGCGATTTCTCCGAGCTCGGCCTCGACGAGCTGAGCGAGCGCTTCCGCCCCGAGCGGCTGCTGAGCGTGCCGGCGACCGAGCTGGCGCGAGAGCACGTAGGGCGCCCGATGCCGAACGCGGCCCTGCTCGGCGGCTTCGCCGCGCTGACCGGGGCGCTTCGGCTCGACTCGGTGATCGCCGCGATCCGCGAGCGCTTTTCCGGTGCGGTGGGCGAGCGCAACGCCGCCGCGGCTGCGGCCTGTTTCCACGTCGTCGCCACCCGTGCTGCATCGAGCCCCCATTTGGGGTCCGATGCAGGTCAGGCCACGGGGGTGTCCGGTGCTTAGGCAGCTGGAGGGCTCGGCGGCGGTCGCGGAGACGGTCGGGCTCTGCCGGCCCGAGGTCGTCTGCGCCTATCCGATCTCGCCCCAGACCCACATCGTCGAGGGCCTCTCCGACCTGGTTCGCGAAGGCCGGCTCGGCAGCTGCGAGTACGTCACGGTCGAGTCCGAGTTCGCGGCGCTCTCGGTCTGCATCGGTGCCTCCGCGACCGGCGCCCGCACCTACACGGCGACCGCCAGCCAGGGCCTGCTCTACATGGCCGAGGCCCTCTACAACGCCTCCGGCCTCGGCCTGCCGATCGTGATGACCGTCGCCAACCGGGCGATCGGCGCGCCGATCAACATCTGGAACGACCACTCCGACGCGATGTCGCAGCGCGACTGTGGCTGGATCCAGCTCTACGCCGAGGACAACCAGGAGGCCGCCGACCTGCATGTCCAGGCCTTCAGCCTCGCCGAGCGGCTCTCGCTGCCGGTGATGGTCTGCATGGACGGCTTCGTCCTCACCCACGCCTACGAGCGGGTGGACCTGCCCACCGCCGAGCAGGTCGACGCCTTCCTGCCGCCCTTCGAGCCGCGCCAGGTGCTCGACCCGGCAGATCCGGTGACGATCGGCGCGATGGTCGGGCCGGAGGCCTTCGCCGAGGTCAAGTACCTCGCCCACGCCAAGCAGATGCAGGCGCTCGACGCGATCCCCGAGGTCGCGGCCGAGTTCGAGCTCGCCTTCGGCCGGCCCTCGGGCGGCCTGGTGCGCGGCTACCGCGCCGAGGACGCGGAGACGATCGTGATCGGGCTCGGCTCCGTGCTCGGCACGATCGAGGACACGGTCGACGAGCTGCGCGAGGAGGGCGTGAAGATCGGCGCCCTGGCGATCAAGTCGTTCCGGCCCTTCCCGCTGGAGGAGGTGCGGGCGGCGCTGGTGAGCGCCAAGCGGGTCGTCGTGCTGGAGAAGGCGCTGGCGGTCGGGATCGGCGGCATCGTCTCGTCCAACGTCCGCATGGCCCTCTCGGGGATCGACCTGCACGGCTACACCGTGATCGCCGGCCTCGGCGGCCGGCCGATAACCAGGCGCTCGCTGCGGGCGCTGTTCGAGCGGGCGATCGAGGACCGGCTCGAGCCGCTGACCTTCCTCGACCTCGACCGCGAGCGGGTCGAGGCGGAGCTCGAGCGGATGGCGGGCGGAGGGCGCAGCGGGCCGCACGCGGAGAACATCCTGCGCGAAAGCGGCATCGTCGGCGCGAGGTCGCACTGATGGCCGATTCGAACGGGCAGCGCGTGCGCTTCTACCAGGTGGGCAGCTTCGCCGCCGGCAACCGCCTGCTCGACCCCGAGCAGCGCACGGTGCAGGCGCGCATGGACCGCTCCAACACGCTCACCTCGGGCCACCGCGCCTGCCAGGGCTGCGGCGAGGCGCTCGGCGCTCGCTACGCGCTCGACGCGGCGATGCGGGCGACCGACGGCAAGCTGATCGCCGCCAACGCGACCGGCTGCCTCGAGGTCTTCTCGACCCCCTTCCCCGAGTCCTCCTGGCAGCTCCCGTGGATCCACTCGCTGTTCGGCAACGCGCCGGCGGTGGCAAGCGGCGTCGCCGCGGCGCTGCGGGCGAAGGGCCGCGAGGATGTGCGGGTCGTCGGCCAGGGCGGCGACGGCGGCACGGTCGACATCGGCTTCGGCTGCCTCTCCGGCATGTTCGAGCGGGGCGACGATGTGCTCTACATCTGTTACGACAACGAGGCCTATATGAACACCGGCGTGCAGCGCTCCGGCGCGACGCCGCCGGCCGCGCGCACCGCCAACACCAAGCCGATCGGCCGCGAGCACCCCGGCAACGCGTTCGGCCAGGGCAAGGACATGCCGCGGATCGCGATCGCCCACGGAATCCCCTACGTGGCGACGGCGACCGTCGCCGACCTGCACGACCTCGAGCACAAGGTCGAGGCGGCGATGGAGCTGCGCGGCCCCCGCTACATCCATGTCTTCGTCCCCTGCCCGCTCGGCTGGGGGGCGGACTCGGCCGACACGATCAAGCTGGCGCGCCTGGTCGTCGAGAGCGGCCTCTTCCCGGTCTTCGAGGCGGCCGGCGGCGAGGTCGTCGGGGTGTCGAAGATCCGCCGCCAGGTCCCGGTCGAGGAGTACCTGAAGCCGCAGCGGCGCTATGCCCACCTGTTCGGCGACCCACCGCGCGCCGATGTGATCGAGCGGCTGCAGGCGATCGCCGACGCCAACATCGCCCGCTACGGGCTGCTGGAGGACGCATCCGACATTGACCACACCAGGGTGGGGTCAACCTCGGATGCGCGGGAGCGCGGCTGATGGACAAGCCCTACGCGATCACGCTTGACGTCGGCTCCAGCCTCGCCAACAAGACGGGAAGCTGGCGCACCGAGCGCGCCGTCTACGTCGACCGGATGCCGCCCTGCAACGACGCCTGTCCGGCGGGGGAGAACATCCAGGCCTGGCTGTACGAGGCGGAGGAGGGGGAGGCCGGCTACGAGCGCGCCTGGCGCAAGCTGGTCGAGGAGAACCCGTTCCCGGCGATCATGGGAAGGGTCTGCTACCACCCGTGCGAGACCGCCTGCAACCGGGCGCAGCTCGACGAGGCCGTCGGCATCCACTCGGTCGAGCGCTTCCTCGGCGACGAGGGGATCCGCCAGGGCTGGCGGATCGAGTCCGACGCCGAGCCGAGCGGCAAGCGGGTGCTGGTGATCGGCGCCGGCCCCTCGGGGCTCTCGGCCGCCTACCAGCTGACCCGCCTCGGCCATGCGGTGACGATCTACGAGGCCGGCTCGCTGCCCGGCGGGATGATGCGCTTCGGCATTCCCCAGTACCGGCTGCCGCGCGATGTGCTCGAGGCCGAGGTGCAGCGCATCCTCGACCTCGGCGTCGAGCTGAAGCTGAACACGACGGTCGACAACGCGCTTGAGGCGATGCGCGAGGGCGGCTTCGACGCCGCCTTCCTCGCCGTGGGCGCCCACATCGGCCGCCGCGCCTACGTGCCGGCGGGCGAGGCCGACCGGATCGTCGACGCGGTCTCCCTGCTGGAGAGCATGGAGGGCGAGGAGCGCCCGCAGCTGGGGCGCCGGGTGGCGATCTACGGCGGCGGCGACACGGCGATGGACGCGGCGCGGACGGCGAAGCGGCTCGGCGCGACCGACGCCGTCGTCGTCTACCGGCGCACGCGCGAGCGCATGCCGGCGCACGACTTCGAGGTCGAGGAGGCGGCCGAGGAGGGGATCGAGATGCGCTGGCTCTCGACCGTCAAGCACTTCGAGGGCGGCAAGCTGGCGCTCGAGCGGATGGAGCTCGACGAGTCCGGCTTCCCGCAGCCGACCGGCGAGGTCGAGGAGCTCGAGGCCGACTCGCTGGTCCTGGCGCTGGGCCAGGAGGCCGACCTCTCGCTGCTCGACGGGGTGCCGGGGATCGAGGTCTCCGACGGCGTCGTCCAGGTCGGGCCGAACATGATGACCGGCTGCGAGGGGGTCTTCGCCGGCGGCGACATGGTCCCGGCCGAGCGCACGGTGACGGTCGGCGTCGGCCACGGCAAGAAGGCCGCGCGGCACATCGACCGTTGGCTGCGCGGCGAGGCGTTCGAGCCTGGGCCGCGGCACGAGCTCGCCACCTTCGAGAGCCTCAACACGTGGTACTACTCGGACGCGCCGCGGACCGTGCAGCCGCAGCTCGAGGCCGCCCGCCGGGCCTCCAACTTCGCCGAGGTCGTCGCCGGCCTAGACGAGCAGAGCGCGGTGTTCGAGGCGCGCCGCTGCCTCTCCTGCGGCAACTGCTTCTCCTGCGACAACTGCTACGGCGTCTGCCCCGACAACGCCGTGATCAAGCTCGGCGAGCCGGGCGAGCTCTACGAGATCGACCTCGACTTCTGCAAGGGCTGCGGCCTCTGCGTAGCCGAGTGCCCCTGCGGGGCCATAGAGATGGTCCCGGAGCAGATCTGACACAAAGCCGCCGCTGAATTCTTCGATTGAGCGCGCCACGCGCGCGTCGCCGCCCGCCAGGGTCGCGGCATGGAAGCTCGCAGGGAGGACGGCCAGGCTTTGCTGCTGGCGCTGGGGGGCGCCTTCGCGCTGATCGTCGCGGCGCTGGCGCTGGTCGCGGTCGCCGGGGCGATCACGGGGAAGGGACGGGCACAGCGGGCGGCCGACCTCGCCGCCATATCGGCGGCGCGGTCGATGCGCGACGACCTGCCGCGGCTGCTGGCGCCGCCGACCTTGCCGAACGGGCTGCCGAACCCGGCGCACATGGAGAAGGTCGTCTACCTGGCGCGGGCGCGGACGGCCGCGATCGACGTCGCACGGGGGAACGGGGTTGCGCCGCAGCGACTGGAGGTGGGCTTTCCGGATCTGGACTCGTTCGCGCCGGTGCGGGCGAGGGCGGCGGTGAGCGGAGACGTCGATGGGCACCGGCTCGAGGCGTCGGCCGTCGCCGAAGCGGCGGCCGACGCGGGCTCCGCGGGGACGATGCCGACAACCGCGAGCGGCGGCGGCTACGGCGGCCCGCTCGTCTACCGCAACGGCGAGGGCATGCGCCCCGACGTCGCCGCGGCCTTCGACCGCATGTCGGCCGCCGCTTCGCA
>Ga0102953_1000753_pt1 | contig 21407 bp, 15 predicted proteins | sample SalPon2A_C_D2_MG_FD_78509 | JGI IMG/M metagenome (GOLD analysis project Ga0102953, IMG submission 78509) | Soil microbial communities from South San Francisco under conditions of wetland restoration - Salt Pond MetaG R2A_C_D2_MG | ecosystem: Environmental > Terrestrial > Soil > Wetlands | place... | reverse complement strand
CCCGGATGTTTTCAAGCTGCCGTTTCGCGTCCGGAAGCTCGACGCGGCGCCCTGCTTCCACAACAATCTGGCAGCCTTCCGCGTAGACCACGCGCGCCGATTGGCCGGCGCGCTCGCGGATGCCCTGCAGAAGACTCACACCCCTTCCACCGGGAGGACGGCTATAACCGCCCAGGTGAACGCTGGCAGCATCAGGCCCAATCACCGCAATGGTTTTGTACTTTTTCAAATCAAGAGGCAGCAGGTTATTCTCATTCTTCAGAAGCACCACGGCCTTTTGCGCAGCCTCCAGCGCCAGTTTGCGATGCTTCTCGCAGTTGGTAATCTGCGCCGCATAGTCGGGGTCCGTGTAAGGGTTCTCGAAAAGCCCCAGGCGGAACTTGACGGAGAGAACGCTCGCAACGGCCCGGTCAATTTCGCTTTCAGCGACCCTTCCCGCGCGGACCTCGTCCACCAGAGTGGCGTAAACTTCTCCCGACGAACGGTCGTAATCAACGCCTGCTGCAAGCGCCATGCGAGCCGCGCCTGCGTTATCTTCGGCGATGTGGTGAACGTTCACCAGCATCTCGAGGCCCGCGCCGTCAGAGGTGACATAGCCGTCAAATCCCCATTCGCCGCGCAGGACGTCCCGCAGCAGCCAGCGGTTGATGTGGCACGGAACACCTCCGTTGATCTCACAGTAGGCGGCCATCACGCTCCCGATGCGGGCTTCCTGCACCGCGGCGCGAAACATGGGAAAGAAAACCTCCCGCAGCACGCGCTCTGAATAATCCGCCGGGGCGGTGTTGCGGCCGCCATAGGGCTCGCCGAGCGCTGCATAGTGCTTTGCCGTGGCCAACACGTGATGCCGGTCAATCAGGTCATTCTCACCCTGCAATCCCTTGACGGCGGCCACCCCGATACGAGTGGACAAGTGAGGATCTTCTCCATAAGTCTCTTCAGTGCGTCCCCAGCGCGTGTCGCGCGCCAGGTTGAAAACGGGAGCGAACACCTGGTTGATGCCGGCTGAGGCGGCTTCGTCCGCTACGGCGGTGAACACCCGCTGGATCAGCTCGGGGTCCCAGGTGCTTCCAAGAGCAGTGGCTTGGGGAAAGCTGGTCGCGTCGTCCGCGGTGTAGCCGTGCAGGGCCTCGTCCTGGAAAATCTGCGGAATGCCCAGGCGGGTCTTTTCCACGGCGTAGCGTTGCAGGGCATTGCGGTAGACGGCCTGGTCATGCGGACTCCTGCGGGAGTGCATGTCATAAATCTGCCGGAAATTGCCCTTGATGCTGGCTTGCGTGAATTTGCCGGTGGGATCGATGATGCCGTAGGCGGAAGTTCTCCCTCCGCGCAGTTGTTCAACCTTCTCTTCAAGGGTCATGCGCTTCAGCAAATCCGCCGTGCGCTGCTGGATGGGGAGCTTCGGGTTGCGGTAGTCGGCACCTGCATCACCCTTCTGGCCGGAACTTTGCGGCGCCGGCCCGGAGCCTGCTGCCTCTGCGGGCTTTGCTGCCGCGTGGCGGCCTGTCAGCAATGCGCCCGCTCCAGCCAGCATCGATGTAAATTCACGTCGAGTCATCCATCCCTCCTGTGTCCACGTGCTTTTAACGTTTGGGCAGCATCCTATAAACAGGGCCGCCTGAAACCAGCGATATGATATCTGATATCTGCAGGGCCGGCGCGATCACCGCGGGCAGGGGCGCCGTGCAAGAACGATGCCAGGCATCAGCCGGAAGGACCTCGGCCGGCTCCGTGGCGGCGCAAACCACCAATACGGAACATTCTCGCTTTGCCAGTCCGCGGGCGTTAAAATGCAACCATCTACTGAATCAACTGGCGGGGCGACGGCGCAGTGGCCGGGGATCCGGTTCGCCATTGGCGTGGCCGGGTGGCGGCGCAAGGCCGCATCGACAGAAAAAGCAAGCTGCAGAGTGATGCATGAAATGCTTACATCTGTACGCTACATTAAGCAAAAACGGGAGTTCGAATGAGAAAGAGTACCATACGGCACGTTCTTTTATTGTGGGCTGGCATGTCACTTCTTGGCCCAGCCATGCTTTTTGCAGTCCAGGGCAAAGCCACGAACAAGCGTCTCCGAAAGCTCTCCTGGGATCTCCTCTGGAAAGGCGCACACAGCTCTGACAGTGGGACCCGTTCTGCAGCCATGCAAGCGCTTGGACTTCTTTACCCCAGGCCGGTGGTGGTGCGGCTGGCAGAAGACGGGCTGAAGGATAAAGACGCTGGAGTGCGAAAGGAAGCAGCCGGGTCGCTCGGAGAGATGCATGCTGCTTCATCGATCCCGGCTTTGAACAAAGCATTGTCGGATAACGACATTACGGTTGCGATGGCGGCTGCCCGCTCCCTGCTGCTTCTGAAGCAGAAGTCCGGCTATGACGTTTTTTATTCCGTGTTGACGGGAAAGCGCAAGTCAGGGCAATCGCTGCTGGCTCAACAATTGGACCAGCTCGATACCCCGCAGAAAATGGTGAGCTTTGCGTTTGACCAGGGTATCGGCTTTCTGCCTTATGCAGGTTACGCGATGGAAGTGCTGCAGGCGTTGAAAACAAAAGACAACGCGCCGATACGGGCGGCTGCAGCAAGGTTATTGACACATGATCCCGACCCGCGGAGCGGCCACGCTCTTCTTCAAGCCTGCTTCGACAAGGACTGGATTGTCCAGGTAGCGGCGTTACGGGCCGTTGCAATACGCGGAGACCCGTCCCTGTTATCCGGACTGCAGCCGGCCATGCAGGACGACAACACTAAAGTTCAGTACACGGCCGCCGCTGCGGTCTTCCACCTCGCCTCCATCAAGGCAGCAAAAAAGGAGAATCGTGCGGGGAAGTCCGCGATGAAATGAGCGATGCGCGGATCACCCCATGCCGATAGCCGCGGCCGGCCCGAAGACTGATCTTCAGGCTCGCTGATTTTTCGAAAACAGGTCACCGCTCGCGTCTGGCTGGATCAGGACCGTCGGTCCCCGGCCAGCGCAAAACCGCCTTCGCCTCTTGTTCAATTTTTCCCCCACTGAACACCCAGAGGGAGACAAACGCGCTCTGGAATATATCCTATGGTTTCAATATGATACCAGTCGTAAACCCATTCACATCACGATGTAAAGGCAGTCCTTGAAGCAGAGTTTAGTATCACAATCGCACAACCCTTGAACTGCGAGGCATTGCCGCGATCGGGTGAGGCGCAGTGCCGAAAAGTAAGGAATCACCACGAAGATAGGTTTGGTAGCGCTACCGGGAATCGAACCCGGGTTTCCAGATTGAGAATCTGGCGTCCTAACCCCTAGACGATAGCGCCATTGGAGACGTATAGCTTTTCTAACATCTGGTTTCGAAGGCTGTCAAGTCGCAGAACAATCGTTCCCAATGACCGCAACACCTTCGGCAGAACACTCTTGAAACCCGTCAGTACCGGGTGGAAGAAGAGAAATTGAACTCGCTGACCTTCATGGCAGGGACCACCATTTCAAATGACTCTTCACCCGCGGTACGCTGGGGCACGCCCATGGCTTCCACGCAGTTCAGCATTTCAAACAGATTCTGGTTGAAACGAAGATTCCTGACGGCATGCTTGACCTCGCCGTCTTCAATCCAGAAAGTTCCGTCCCGCGTCATCCCGGTGAGGATCTTCTGATAAGGATCAACCTCGCGGATGTACCACAGCCGCGTGACCAGCAGCCCGCGCGAAGTGGACTTCACCATATCGTCAACGCTCGTCTTGCCGCCATCCATCACGATGTTCATGGGCGCTTCGCCATATTCGTTGGGAAGCGGAAAGCCGTGGCCTGTGGCGGTCTTTTTCACCTTGCGGGCCGTCGAACGCGCATAGACAAGATTGCTGGCCGTTCCCTTCTCCACCAGATTCACGCGCTGCCGTGGAATCCCTTCGCCGTCAAACGGCGCGCCGGCCTGCAAGGGGTGGAAGACGTCGTCGCGGACATTGATGTTTTCGCCAAACAGCTTTTGGCCCACGCGGTCCGTCAGGCAGCTTCGGCGCTCGTGGACGGACAAACCTCCAAAATCAAAGAAGAGAAAACCCAGCAGATCCAGAACGGCGGCCGGCTCGAGAATCACGGTGTACTTCCCCGGCGCGATGTCCTGCTGGTCGTGGTTTTCAAGGGCCTTCTGCGCGGCGAGGTCCGCCAGGACCTCCGGCTCAAGTTCCAGGCACGAAGGCGAAGTCTTTTTGGCCCAGCCGGAGCTTCCCTCCTTCAGCATGGTAATGGAAAACTCGGAACTGGTTTCCTCATGGAACCCTTCCAGGCCACGCGAGTTGAACAGTCCCGTCACGTGAACGCCGTTTGAATAGACGCCGGCAGCCGTCAGGCCGTCCTGCTCGGCGCGTTCAATTGCCGTGCGCACGGTTTCCGCCCGCACCTGCGGATTCAGCTCCGCTGACTCCGTGTCAAATCGGTCAACCGCCCGGTACATTTGCGGGCCGGGCATCGGCAGCAATTCAGGATTGGGAGGCCGAAGCCGCGCCAGCGCCAGAGCTGCTTCGCAAACCTGCCGGATGGAGTCTTCATCCAGCTTGTTGGTGCTGGCCCGTGCCGTCCGCTGGTTAACCACAGCGCGGACCGACAGATTCAAACCGTCTTCTGCAACGTTCTGATGAATGCAGTTGTTAGCGAAGCGCGTCAGCGAATATGACGTCGAAGTGATGAAAGCTTCCGTTTCGTCGGCGGTCGAGTATTTCAGGACCTTCTTGAAGATTTCTTTTGCGCGTTCGCGTTTGAGCATCGTTATACCCGTCATTGCCGGCTCACGTCATGGCCCGGCAAGGAAGAGTTGAACAGCCGGCCGGACGGTCCCGACTACTTTGAATAAGCCACGCCCACCTGGACCTTGCGGAAGCGCGAGGGTGAAGCTCCATGCCCGGTTCCCATGGTCTGCATCGGCTGTCCCTTGCCGCAGTTGGGGGTGCCCCACAGCGTCCACTCTTCCGGGCCACAGATGGCGTCGCAGGAATTCCAGAATTCTGTGGTAATCCCTCCGTAGCTGGGATTCTTCAACATGCGGGTCCGCTTGCCGTTCTTGATTTCCCAGCCGATTTCCGTTCCAAACTGGAAGTTGTAACGGCGGTCGTCAATCGACCAGCTCCGGTTGGTCTCCATGTAAATTGCGTCGCCGGTATCGGCAATAAGATCTTCCAGCCCGCCCTCGCCGGGAAGCAGGCTGACGTTGGTCATGCGGATCAGCGGAATCCGGTTCCAGCCTTCGGCCCGCATGCTCCCATTCGAATGCTCCTGGCCGATGGCCGCGGCAGTTTCGCGCGAGGTCAGATAGCCGGTAAACAAACCATCCTTGATGATGGGCGTGTTGTGCGCCGGGACGCCCTCATCATCATAGGCAAAAGTGCCAAGGCCGGGTCCATGAGCAGGAGTGGCATCAGCAACCACGTTCACAATGTCCGAAGCATATTTCAACTTGTTCAACTGGTCGAGGGTCAGGAAGCTCATGCCGGCAAAGTTGGCTTCCGTGCCGAGCACGCGGTCGAGTTCGATAGGGTGCCCGATGGACTCGTGAATTTGCAAACCCACCTGCGAGCCGCCCAGGATGACATCCATTTCGCCCGCCGGGCACTGATCGCAGGAGTGCAAGGCGGCTGCTTCCTCAGCAATGCGCGGAGCGTTGCCCAGCAGGTCCAGTTCCTCGATTAGTTCATAGCCTTTGGTCTGGTATTGCCCGCCGAACGAGTTGGGGTAAGACCGCCGCTGGATTTCCTTCCCGGCAAACGACGTGGCGACGAATCCAGTGCCAGTCTGGTTCTTAATCTGGCGGATTTCCGACCCAATGCTGGAAAGGAAAAGCTGGTCAATGCGGTTGAAGTCCATGGCCACTTCCGCGAGGGTGATGTTTTTCACCTTGCGGAGCTCGGCATCCACCTTCAGCATCAGGTCCAGGCAGCTTGATACGGGAATTGAAAAAGGATCAATCCTGCAGGGGCCTTCCCACTGGTCCACGGTCTTTGTTTCCGGCGCCAATTGAACGTCCTGCTTCTTGGCCAGAGCGCTGGCCTTGGCAATCTCGATCGCCTTTAAGGCGGCGGAAAGGATGCCCTGGCGCGAGAGGTCGTCGGTTGATGCAAATCCCCAAGCGCCGTCCACAATCACCCGCACCCCGAGCCCGAGGGACTCCGATTCCCGAACCTGCGCCGTTTCACCATTCTTGGTGGAAAGATATCGCTGGCGGATGTCCATCACCCGAACGTCAGCGTAAGTCGCGCCTTGTGATGTTGCTGCATCGATTGCCAGTGCTCCAAACTCTTTCATCACACAAACCTGCCCGCTAACGGGATCGCTGCTTTTCTACCGTTTCTTCGTACGTGTTTTCTCGAATTCTGAACCGGGTTTCCTGAAAGCATTCATGGACTGCAACTAAACTACAAGGAAGGTGAACGGTAAGACCGTCCCGCACAGCGGCCTTACCGTTATTCTTCAATGCAGCAGGGTAAGAAGCATGTTCCCTGCCGGCGAACTTATGTCCCCTCAGACCAGGACGCCAGGTATTCCACCTGTTCAGGAGTCAGCGTATCGATCTGAATACCCATTGTCTCAAGCTTCAGCTTGGCGACCATCTCATCAAGGTCAGTGGGAACAGCATAGACTTGAGGCGTCAGATTCTTGCTGTTCTTCGCGAGATATTCAGCGGAAAGCGACTGATTGGCAAAACTCATGTCCATCACAGATGCCGGATGTCCCTCCGCCGCCGCCAGGTTAATCAGCCGGCCTTCGCCCAGCAGATAGAGCTTTCGGCCATCTGCCATGACATATTCGTCAACAAACTCGCGCACCCGCCGCTTGGAAGTTGAGAGAGCTTCAAGGGCTGGAATGTCGATTTCCACATTGAAATGGCCCGAGTTGGCGATGACGGACCCGTCACTCATCGCTTCAAAGTGTTCTTTCCTCAGAACCGACTTATCACCGGTCAACGTCACGAAGATTTCGCCGATCTTTGCCGCCTCGGCCATCGGCATTACGCGGAAGCTGTCCATCCTGGCTTCCAGCGCACGCGTGGGATTCACTTCCGTCACAATCACGTCGGCGCCCAGGCCACGCGCCCGCATGGCGAAGCCGCGTCCGCACCATCCGTAACCAGCCACCACAACCTTCGAGCCGGCCAGCAGGATATTCGTCGCGCGGATAATGCCGTCGACCGTCGATTGTCCCGTTCCGTAGCGGTTGTCAAACAGGTGCTTGGTGTCGGCGTCGTTAACAGCAATGATGGGGTACTTCAGCACGCCCTGCTTGGCCATGGCTCGCAAACGAATGACCCCGGTGGTGGTCTCCTCGGTTCCGCCGATGATGCCCGGAATCAGGTCCTTGCCCTTGGTCAGAATGGTGGTCACCGGGTCCGCGCCGTCGTCCATGGTGATTTGCGGCTTGTGTTCCAGGGCCGACTGGATGTGAGAGTAATAAGTGTCGTTGTCCTCACCGCGGACGGCGAAAACGGGGATCTCATAGTCCTTCACCAGGGAAGCCGCCACGTCATCCTGGGTGCTCAGAGGATTGGAAGCGCAAAGGACAACATCCGCACCGCCATCACGAAGCGTGATGGCCAGGTTGGCAGTTTCAGTGGTGACGTGCAGGCAGGCCGAAACTCTGATCCCCTTGAGGGGTTTCTCCTTCAGAAAACGTTCCTGGATACTTTTCAGGACCCGCATCCACTGGCCGGCCCACTCAATCCGCTTCTTGCCCTCGGCGGCCAGGCCCAGGTCCTTAACGTCGTACGCGCTTTTATTGGTTACAGGCATTACAAACCACTCTCCTTTTTCAAAATCGCAGCTTTGTCGGTCCGTTCCCATGCAAACTCCGGCTCGTGCCGGCCGAAGTGGCCGTATGCTGCAGTTTTTGTGTAGATCGGACGGAGCAGATCGAGCGACTCGATGATGCCCCGGGGCGACAACTGAAAGTGCTTGCGAACGAGTTCGACGAGCCGCCCGTTTTCCACTTTTCCCGTCCCAAAAGTGTCCACCATCACGGATACCGGTTCGGCAACCCCGATGGCGTAGGCAAGCTGAACCTCCGCGTGAGTTGCGAGGCCGGCAGCGACTATGTTCTTGGCGATGTAGCGCGCCATGTAGGCGGCAGAACGATCTACCTTGGTGGGATCTTTTCCGGAAAACGCTCCGCCTCCGTGACGAGCCCATCCGCCGTAAGTATCAACGATAATCTTCCTGCCCGTCAGGCCGGAGTCGCCCACTGGGCCGCCGGTAACAAAGCGTCCGGTAGGATTGATATGAAACTTGGTGTTGGCATCCATCATCGCAGCCGGAATGACCGGCTTGATGACGCATTCTTTGATCCCTTCGTGGAGCGTCTCATTGGAAACGCTGGAGGAGTGCTGCGTGGAAACCACCACGGCATCCACCCGCAAGGGTTTATTGTCCTGATACTCGACCGTAACCTGCGATTTTCCGTCAGGCCGGACGAAGTCCAGAATGCCTTTCTTCCGCACCTCCGCCAGCCGCAGGCAGAGCTTCTGCGCCAGCGTGATGGGCAAAGGCATCAGTTCGTCGGTGTCGTTGCACGCGTAGCCAAACATCATGCCCTGGTCGCCTGCGCCACCGGTTGAAACTCCCATATCGATATCACCGCTTTGCCGCGTCAAGTTCACGTGAATTTTGCAGGCATCCGCTGTGAAGCCGCCCTCAGGGTCCGTATAACCAATCGAGAGGACGGTATCGCGCACCAGGCGCTCGATATCCAGCGTGGCGCTGGTAGTGACTTCGCCAATTACATAAACATCGCCATCCTTTACCATCGACTCGCAGGCAACGCGGCCTTTCGGGTCCGCCGCGAGGACGGCGTCAAGCACCGCGTCAGAAATCTGGTCACACACTTTGTCGGGATGTCCTTCCGTCACCGACTCTGAAGTGAAAAAGTAATGATGATCAAGCCCAGCCACGTGGGTCTCCTTCCTCTACTTGAAAATATCCCCCGCTGTGCAAATAAGCAACGCTAGCACAGCGCGTCAGAAGCCGTCAACCGTTTGGCACCTTGAATCTACCCTGAACCAGCGAATTGCGTCGTTGCGGGGTCGAACCGTTCCCCCGGAGATTCAGATGCGCCCCGCGAATGATTGCCTACAAGAGAGTGACGCACCCCTTTTGCATTTCATTGCCTTCATTGGGCAGGCGAGCACGATAAGTTAAGAGTTACTATCGAGCCGGCTTAAAATCCTTTCAGCCCACCAGCGCCGCAGGGCAACCAACGCCCATACTGATTCCACCAGGCCAAATGGCCAGGCGCCCTGCAGAAATCCATAGACGGAACCCATCAGGCACGAAGCAGCAAACGCCAGAATGAACCAATGGCTGCGCTTCTCAAGTCCGTAACAGACCAGCATGGCCGTAACGGCAACAAGTCCAAAAGCCGTCAGAGCGCTCAATGGATTCCTTCCACGGTCTCAATTGCTTTAACAATTCTCCCGCTGCGTTCACTTCCCTCGCGGAAGACCTGCATCGAGAACTCAGCCCGGTGACCAAGCCGTCACAGAAAGGCTAACCTGTTTTCGCCACGGCGCGGCGAGACTTCAGATATTCCTGAATAAACGCGTCGATGTCACCATCGAGCACGCGGTCCGTGTCTCCCACCTCAAATTTGGTCCGGTGGTCCTTCACCATGCGGTACGGGTGCAGCACGTAAGAGCGAATCTGATTGCCGAACGCAATCTCGCCCTTGGAATCTTCAACCTTCTGCGCCGCCTCGCGCCGCCGCTGGAGTTCCAAGGCATAGATCCGGGAACGCAGAAACTTCATGGCCATTTCGCGATTGCGATGCTGCGATCGCTCGTTCTGGCACTGCGCCACGATTCCTGTGGGCAGGTGCGTAATGCGCACCGCGGAATCGGTGGTATTGACGTGCTGGCCGCCCTTCCCCGTGGAACGGTAGGTATCAATCCTTAACTCATCAGGCTTGATTTCAATGCTGATACTGTCGTCGATTTCCGGGCTAACATACACCGATGCAAACGAGGTGTGCCGCCGCGACGCCTGGTCGAACGGTGAAATGCGGACCAGCCGATGCACGCCACTCTCCGCACTCAACAGGCCGTAGGCATAGTCGCCCGCCACTGTAAAGGTTGCGGACTTCAGCCCGGCTTCTTCGCCGGCCTGGTAATCATTCAGCGTGAATTTAAAGTCGTGCCGCTCCGCCCACCGGCGGTACATGCGCAGCAGCATTTCCGCCCAGTCCTGCGATTCCGTTCCACCCGCTCCAGGATGAATGGTCACGATGGCGTTCAGCTGATCGTTTTCGCTGGGCAGCAGGCTGGTGGTTTCCAGCTGGTCAACGTCGGCGCGCAAGGCGTCCATCTCAGCCCGGATTTCCTGCGAAACGCTTTCACCTTCGCCGGCCAGCTCAAAGTAGGCTTCAAGATCGGAGAGTTTCGCGGCCAGGCGTTCGTCGGCTTGTATAGCCGATTCCAGGCGTTTGCGTCGCGGAAGGATTTTCTGAGAGTTCTGCTGGTCTTCCCAGAAGTCGGGGCGGGTTATCTGCTTCTCAATCGTTTCCAGTTCGCGGCGTTGTCCGGCAGCGTCAAAGAAAACTCCGAAGTTCCTGGACTCGACGCTTCAACTCGTCAAATTCTCTTGTCAGATCTTCAATCACGATTACTCCTCAAGGTTTCTCTGGATTTCAGGCGGCTGTGCCACCCGGAAACCCGGCATCATCAACAATAGAACTATTCCTGCCGCAACGGCAACGCACGACCAGGCAAAGACATCGCCGTATTCCGTATAGAACGTTTTCTTCGACAGGTAGCGGAAATGTCCGGTCAGGATTCTCCGCTGATTCCTTGGAATTTCTTTCCGGACCCTGCCGTAAGGGTCGATAATTGCCGTAATGCCGTTATTCGTGCCGCGCAGCAGGAACCGGCCGTTCTCGATAGCCCGAAAGCGCGCCATTTCAAAATGCTGAAAGGGGGCAGATGAGTTGCCGTACCAGCCGTCGTCGGAAATATTCACCAGAACACCTGCCCCGTCGGCAGCAAACTTCCGCACCAGTTGGGGGAAAATAGCCTCGTAGCAGATGAATATTCCGATGACACCTTCCGGGGTTCTGGCTACCTTGACGGATTTTCCCGGCACAAAGTCACCGACTTGGGCCGTGATCTTCCCCACCTTGCCAGGGAAGGCCCACCACGGCACGTATTCGCCAAAGGGCACTAGATGAATTTTAACATAATGGAGCAGCAATTGGCCTTCCGGCGACAGAAGGACAGCCGCGTTCTGGGGTTGCGAATTTCCCTGCCCGGCAAAGGTTACCGTGCCACTGATAACATAGGCATGTGCCTGTTTCGCCATGCTCTTAATCGCATCCCGAAAAATGGGATCCCGGCCGTAAAAAAACGGAGCGGACGATTCAGGCCAGACCAGCAGGGGCGGCACAGCAGGCGTTGCGCCGGACTCGCGGGCCGCATCCACGCTGTCTTCCACCAGGCTCTCGAGAGGCGCCGGATTCGTCCATGGAACCCAGGTATCCATGGCGGCCTCTCCCAGCGGAATGTTGGGCTGTACCAGCAGAGCAACGTCCGGCTCGGGCCGGGGAGGTGGCGGCTGCAGCAGCCAATTGCCCGCAACCAATAGCCCGACCCAGACGGCCAGGGCTGCCCAGCGGGACCTCCGGCCAGGTTCCAGGAGTACCCATGCCGCCAGGGCGCTGGTGCTGACCGCTACGAATGAAAGCCCGTAAACCGCCGTAACCGAAGCTACTTGTTCCAGGCCAACAGGCCGGACCGCGTATCCCAGCAGGTTCCAGGGAAAGCCTGTGACGAGGTAGGTCCTGGCCAGCTCTGCCGAAACCCAAAGGAATGGACTTAAGATGAGGGCCGCGCCTGCGGACCGCCGGGCCACAAGCGTTTCAAAAAGGCCAAAAACGCCATAGAACGTGCCGAACACAATCACAAACAGAATCAGAACGCCGACTGCCACAGCTGGATTCAGGTTTCCATACCCTTCCATTACAGTGACAAACCAGTAGCAACTTCCGGCAAGAAACACTGCCCCAGCCACGTATCCGAGCCAGAAACCCCGGGTCCAACGCTTTTCAATGACGAGTGCAATCAGTAGCGGCAGGCAGGCCACCCAAACCAGGGCGTTCCAGTTGATCAGCGGAAAACAGGTAAAAAGAAGCAGACCGCTGAGAACGCTCGCGGCATAGCGCGCCTGAGGCCTTTTGAACCAGGTTGACAAGGAAAAGTTGGCGACGGTCATTCCCTATCCGGATGGTGAGCTTGCAATGAGGCAAAAACCGCGAAAGCCTGAACATGCCGCCACAAGGAAATCCAGAGCATCACAAAACTCAGAAATGCACAACGAACGGCCGGAAGCCCTCGCCCACAAGTTTGTCCCTGGTGTTATCGGCGGTAACGCGCGACCCAAAAGGACCCACCCGAACGCGATAAAGACCATCTTTAGCTTTCGACTGCTGCGGAGTGAGAATATAGGCTGCGTAGCCATGTGACTTCAGCAGCTTGACCAGGTTCCCAGCGTCCGCCTTCGTCTTTGAGGCCATCACCTGAACAGCAAAATGTAGATCTGAATGGATCAATGGTTTCGGGGCCGCGTGTTTTCGTGGAACAGGGGCATGCTTCCTGCTTGCTACTCTCTTTGGAGCGGCCTTTTTCGGCGCCTTGGACTGTGCCTTTGCAGCAGGCGCCGGCTGCAAGGGTGCAGGCCGTTCCGGCTTCGGGATGGAAGCCGACTCTGGAGTGATCTTCTCTGTCTGCATGCTCTGCGGCGAGGACTGGCTGGAGCCGCTCGAAGGAGGATTCACAGTGGGGGGAATTTCTCCCGAGGGTTGTACGTCTTCCGTAACGGGACCCACCTTTGAAGGTGCATGGTTATAACCCACTACAAACCCGAGAGAAAAGAATACGGCGCATACAGCCACTGCAGCAAGAAACATCAAAACCAGCTGGCGAGCTGAAGCTCCCTTTTCGTCCCGTAAATAATCCATTCGCTTAGCCATTGTCCTCCGCGCTCATAAGAGGCACGCCTCTTCACATTTAATCTTTACTGGAGCTTCCTCCGGCTGACGGCGGCTTCACTTTCTGCATCAGAAGTGACAAAAGCTCCACCGGTATCGGGAACACAATCGTCGTGTTCTTCTCCGTTCCTAATTCTGCCAGAGTCTGAAGATATCGCAAAGTGATGGTGACAGGTTCTACGGCCAGAATTTTTGCCGCATCCGAGAGCTTCTGTGAGGCCTGGAATTCGCCGTCGGCGTTAATGATCTTCGCGCGGCGGTCCCGCTCGGCTTCCGCCTGGCGAGCGATGGCGCGTTGCATGTCCTGCGGAATATCCACCTGCTTCACTTGGACCTGGGTCACCTTAATGCCCCAGGCCTCGGTTTGTTCGTCAATAATATTCTGCAGCCGCAGGTTCAGTTTTTCACGCTGGGAGAGCAGATCGTCCAGCTCAACCTCGCCCAGCACGGCCCGCAACGTGGTTGCCGCAAGTTGCTCAATCGAGAAGCGGAAATTCGTCAATTCAATCACCGCCTTCTGAGCATTGATAATCCGATAGAAGAGCACGGCGTTGACTTTTACTGAAATGTTGTCGCGCGTAATGATGTCCTGAGGCGGAACGTCCCACGTTTCAATTCGCAGTGAGATCTTGACGAGCTTATCAATGGGCCACCAGATCCAGATGAGCCCCGGACCTTTGTCCGGCTGCTGCACCCGGCCCAGTCGAAACACAACCGCCCGCTCGTACTCCCTGAGGACATTCAAGCAAGAGGCGGCATAGAAAAACAGGATAATACCCGCAACCAGATAGCCCATCTCTCCTCCTTCCATCTTTTCCGGTAACAGAAGCCGCTGTCCCGGAATTAACCGGCGTCCCTGTCTGGCCAATCAGCCCTGGAGTTCAGGACCTGCCACTGACTTCAGTTGTGGACAGTCTACCGGGATTCTTCCACAGGCTCAACCAGCAATGTCAGGCCATCCACCTTCCGGATTCGAACGCGGCTGCCCGGCGGAAGATGTTGTTCGGCCCGAGCGTCCCACAATTCCCCGTGAACCAGCACCTTGCCTTCCGGGTTCAGATCCGTGCGGGCAACTCCAAACGAATTCACAAGCCCCTCTTCGCCCGTGACGGCCTTGCTTTTCGTCGCCTTCCAGGCAAAACGCATCAGGACCACGGTAATCACGGCCAGGGGCACAACCACGGCAAGTACCGTCGTCAGGTAGATTCTTGTGCCCGGCCATGGAGAGTTGATCAGAATCATCGACCCGAAAACCATGGCGGCAATCCCTCCGGCGGCAAGAACGCCGTGTGAAGTATAAGCCGCTTCAAGCCCGAACAGAGCCAGCCCGATCAGTATCAGCGCCACGCCGGCGTAATTGATCGGCATCAGGTGAAAACCAAACAGCGACAGAACCAGCGAGATGGACCCGACAACGCCCGGCAAAATTCCGCCCGGGTTTGTAAACTCAATATACAACCCCAGGACGCCGATCGCACCCAGAATGAACGCGATGTTAGGATTGGCCACCCAGGAAAGAACACGCTTAAACCAGGGCATCCGATAGGGAACAATGCGGGCTCCCGCCAGATTCAGAACCGTTGCCGATCCGTTGGAACGCTTGATAGTCTTTCCGTTAAAATCCTTGAAGATGTCCTGGGGGTTATTGCAGATGGCGTTGATAAGGTTATTCTTGAGGGCCTCCTGGTCCGTCAGCGATATACTCTTCCGGACTCCCTCCTCGGCCTCGGCGACATTCCGGCCCCGTGTGGCTGCAATCGAGCGAATGAAAGCTGCCGAATCGTTCAGGATTTTGGTTTCTTCCGTCTTCCCTGCTCCCATGCCGCCAATCATCACCGGATGCGCTGCACCCGTGTTGGTGCCCGGAGCCATCACAGCAATGTCTCCGGAAAGCAAAATAAAGAAGCCCGCTGAGGCAGCGCGGCTACCGCTGGGATAGACGTAAGTAATGACCGGCACTTTCGAGTTCATCACGGCGCGGACGATGTCGCGCATGGAATCACCCAGGCCGCCCGGAGTGCTCAATTCCAGCAGAATGGCATTGGCCCCAATCTTGTTTGCATAATCGATCCCGTGAACCACATAGTCCGCGCTCACGGACTGAACAACACCCTCCAGATTAATCTGTACGACAACAGGCGGCGATTGTGCCGAGTACAGTGGAGAGAAAACAAAAACGCCCATGAACAGGACAGCTTGCGCCAGGGCTTGCTTGAAGAACTTTGCACTCAAGGTTTGTCTCTGTGAGCAGACAATTGTTGGCGAATATGTTCCGCCAGGTCCTTCGCTTCTGAGTTGGCCGGCTCAAGCTGCTGAGCGGCTTGAGTCTGTTTCAAAGCAGGTTTCAGATGATCGAGAGAAACGTAAGCCTTCGCCAGCCCCAGGTGCGCCTCAAAAGAATCCTTTCGACTTAGCGCCGTTTGGAACTCGGTTGCAGCAAGCGTGTACTTGCCCTGGCGTTGATAGACCTCTCCCAGGGCCTGATGAGCCTCGCTGCTCCCCGGAACAGAATATACCGCTTCGGTCAAATCGCGTTCCGCCTCTGGAAGATTCCCTGCCGCAAGCAATCCCAGACCCTGCTTCAAGCGGGTCTGCCCGTCCTTCGTCATCCCATCGTCCTGCCGCGCCTTCGGCCCCGTATTTGCTGCACGAGCGAACTGTAGCAAATGCAGATGAAACGCCTTACTGTCGTATTCCTTGCTGATTCTCGGCCTTGGATCCGGATCAGGCTGGCCTTCATCGTTGTCTGCCGGTGGATCTCCCGCAGGTGCTGTCTGGTGGGCCGAAACCCATTCAAGCTGACTACGGTGGGTCTTCGCATCACCCAGTTCACCCGACACCTTCGCAAGAAGAACATGTGCTTCCAGGTCGTTCGCATCCTGCGCCAGAGCCTTTTGGAGATAATTCCTTGCCTCCTGATATTCCTTCAGATGCCAAAGGGCCAGACTCAAATTGAAAGCATAATCAGTGCCATTCGGGTCCTTATTGAGGGCCTGTTGAAAATCGGCCATCGCCTCATCGTAGTGGCCTGCGTTCAACTCCACCACGCCAAGATTGTTAAAGACCTCACCCAGCGGGAACATCACGGGAAGCTTCTTAAAAGCAGCCTCAGCCAAAATGTTGTGTCCAAGTTCATATTCGTCAATACCCAGAAGGAACAACGACTCTGCATAATCACAGTCACCGGATTTCAAAAATTGAAGCCACCTTGCGGAATCGGCGTAAGCCTCCTGCTCAAAATAGTGCTTTCCCAGCGCAAATGCAGCCCGGTGATCGGCGGGATTCAGGCGGTCAGCTTCCTTTAGGAGATGAACTCCCCGCTGCGAATCTGTGGAAAGGATACCCCGAATGTAACTTTCAAACGCGTCCAGGCGGACAGCTGGAAACCGGTTACTAAATTCTTCCTCGGTCCCGATCACTGCCCCGTTCGATTGCGATTTTAAAAGCTCCCAGGCCAGGCGAGTTTCGAGGGCATCCAACTCTGTCAGCTTGCCCGTCACTACAATCTGACGTGAGAGGCTTAAATCCGGAAGATTCAGCCATTGCACACGCGTGGTCAGTTGTTCTCCGGAAACTGTAAATCGTCCCACTACGGCAACCGTAGCGCCCAGAAACCGGGCCACCTTGTACTCGCTGGCCAGAGTCAGGGGTGCATGGGGCGGCAAACCCAGTTGCTCATAAGCTTCATTGCGTTCGCTCCTCCGCAGAACGTACCGGGAGGGCGACGCCAGCCGCGTCGAGATTAGTTCCGCAATGCCTTCAGACATCCAACCCAAGGTCGAATTTCCGCTCATATTCTCCAGCGGAAATACCAAAATGACCCTGGGTGGGGCGGCTTCCAATCCCACGCACGCGAACAGAAAAAAAATGAATAACCCAAGACACTTCTGCTTCATATCTCTCAGTCAGCCTAACGGCGGCCATTATAACACTGGCAGGCACAACACCTGAATATTGCTGGTACGTTTCCGTCAGCAAGCCTCTACCTGAGAAGGAAGCATTGCCGGGCGTCACTGTTTGATGGCCACGGGAGGATGCTTCATCAATGCCACAAAGGCAGGGTATTTACTGATCTTCCGGATATCCGGATCCTGAAGGATACGTTTCCGGTTGTTGAAACCCTCTTCCATCGCGCGCTCAAGATACCGGACGGCTTTTTCCGGCTCACCCGCCGAGGCAAAAATCTTGGCCAGATAGAAAAAGAATTTAGCGTTGGCATACCGGGTCTCAATGGTTGACCCCTGGCCTTCTGGATTCCTTGTCAGAACCTCAGGATCCAACTGAATCGCCGCCCGGTACTCACGAGTAGCCCGCTTGTACTTCTTGCGTGCGAAATAGGCTGTTCCGAGGTTGAGGTGATACGAAGCCACTTCCGGATCAATCTTGATGGCATGCCGGTAGAATTTGATGGACTTTTTGGGCTTCCCCGTCAGGTAATAGGTTGAACCCAGGTTATTCCAGGATTGCGCATAGGTCCGGTCGAGCCGGATGGCTTTCTTGTATGCTTTCCTCGCGTGGTCGTAATCCGTCATCTGCTGATAGCAGATGCCCGTCTTGTTCCAGAGAACGGCGATTTTCATTCTGCTGTGAGGGGAAAACTGCTGAGCCTTAATGGCATGAGTGTAAGATTCAATGGCGTTGGTATACTCCTTCCGCACCATGTAGAGATCGCCCCATTGTTCATCTGAAAGTTTGGTGGCCGCCCCTGCCTTCTGCTGAAGGTCCCCCTTTTGTTGTGGCAGTCTTGCGTAGGGGTCTTGCGCACTGAGGCTTGCAACACTCACCGCCAGCAGAACTCCAAGCAGAGTTCCTATGGCTCGAATCGATCGTTCCCGTCTCATGGCTCACCCTCCCGGCGCCGGGCAATGGCACGTCAGTGCTGTGGCTGGCTGGGGGCAGGTTGTTTTGATTGAGTTTTCGAGTCTCCGCCTTTGAAAATGGACAGAAATCTATGCAGCAGGCCGCCCTTCTTCTGAGTCTGTTGAGATGATTGAACTGAGGCATTCGACTGAGAGGCCTCCTTTTTCTGCCGCTGTGGAGGCTGCGCCGTTGGCATGGCAGGTTCCGATATCACACTCTTAGCGTTTTGATCTCCCGATTTGCTGTCCGGATGGAAAATGCGTCCCAGAATTCCACCGACCCTTTGGAGCGGATTTTCAGAATGGGGCTCGGTTCCCTGGATGAAAAATTCGTCATGAACATTCTCTGAGGAGTTTGATGCTACAAGCTGGCCCTGATCATTCACAGGAACGCTCACAATGCCCGGCGGCTCCATAAAGGGCTGAACGTCATTGTAAGCCGGAAGCCTGGTGGCGTGTTTCATAAACGCCGTCCATACGGGAAGCGCCGAGGCCGCGCCCGACAGGTTCAATTCGCGATCGTTGTCGTAACCTACCCAGACAACCGCCAGCAGGTTGGACGTGAACCCCGCAAACCAGCCGTCATGCGACGTTCCGGTCTTCCCGGCCGCGGGTGCCGTGAAACCGCGACTGCGAACGCCTTCCCCTGTGCCTTGGTTAATAACACTCTCCATCAAGCTTACCATCAAAAAGCTGATGCGGGGGTCCAGTACCTGGCGGGAAACCTGCGGAACTCGATAGATGGTCTGGCCGTCAGCGTTGTTGACCATCAGAATGGATCGCGGTTTCTCATAAGTGCCGGAATTGGAAAACACGGTGTAGGACCCGGCAATTTCCAGCGGTGTCGCCACATAGGCCCCCAGCGCAATGGCCGGAGTCGCCTTGATATCCTTGTTGATCCCGGCGGCAATCGCCAGGTCCCTGATCTTTTCATACCCAACCATTTGGGCCAGGCGCACCGTGGCAACATTCAGTGAGTGAGCCAGCGCCTGGCGAACAGTCACCAGGCCAAGATATTCACCCTCATAGTTCCTGGGTTCATAAACCTGATCTCCAAACTGGAAGGTTGTGGGTTCATCCATGAGGGTGGTCGCAGGAGTAATGAGTGGCTGCGAGCCATCGATCGCAGAGTTCAAGGCAGCCGCATACACAAAAGGCTTAAAAGAAGATCCCGGTTGGCGCCGCGCAAGCGCGTGGTTCAACTGGCTTCGCGCGTAGTTCCGCCCACCCACCAGCGCCCGTATAGCGCCTGTGTGGGGATCAAGAACCACCACCGCCACCTGGGGCTCCCTGGGCCCGTTAGGGGCCTGCTGAGGGTGGTGGCGCATCCTGGAAATCCTCTTGTCAACCTCCTCCATCCCTTTGGCAACAGCTTCAGACGCAGCCCTTTGCAAATCGGGGTCCAGCGTCGTGTAGATGCGGTATCTTTGCGAAAGCAACTGCTGCTCGGAAAAATGGGAGAGCAGCGCATCCTGGATCATGTCGACGAAGTAGGGCGCCTGGCTGCCGCCCACATTCTCCGGTGCCAGTCCCAGCGGCGCGGCCGAGGCCTTCCGTGCCTGGGCCTTGCTGATGTAGCCAACCTCAGCCATCTCGCCAAGAATGTGGTTGCGCCGGTCCGTCGCACGCTTCGCGTGCCGGTAGGGTGAATAAAAATTGGGACCACGAATAATCCCTGCCAGCAGCGCAGCTTCCGGCAGAGTCAGGGAAGAAACGTTCTTGTTGAAATATGCGTTCGCCGCTTCCCCGAAACCGTATATTGAAAAGCTGCCGCTTTGCCCCAGGTAGATCTCATTGGCGTAGAGGTCGAAAATTCGTTCTTTGCTTAACCGGTGCTCAAGCAACAGGGCGATGAAAATTTCTTCCACTTTCCGGCGGATGGTGCGCCGCGGCGTCAGGAAGAAATTCCTCGCCAATTGCATGGTCAGGGTGCTGCCACCTTCCACGGCCCTGCCTGCGCGCAGGTCAGCCAGCGCAGCCGCAAAGATGCGGAAAAGATTGATGCCATGATGGGTGAAAAAAGTGTGATCTTCAGCAGACACCACCGCGTGGATGAGATCTTTAGGAAGCTGCTCGTATTTCACCACGCGCCGCTTTGCGCGGCTGCTCCCAAATAGCGTGGTGATAACCTCAGGTTCAAGCCAGTAATTCTGGAGGGGCTCTCCGTGCTGAAGCGAAGTAATCGAGGCGAGCCGCCCGCGCTTGAAAGCCAGCGTTGCAGCACCTTCCTGCATTACAGGACCGTGGAAAAAGGAGTCCGGGCCCGGCCTGACTACCAGGCGGCCTTGCTCCACTTGGTAGGTTCCAAATTTAGAGTCCCTGTTGCCTGTTGTATAGCCCGCCCTTTGAAGCTTTGCCGCCAGGTTTTCTGGAGCGATCCGTTCACCAACCTCAACCTGCGTAGGAGCTGCGTAAACCAGCGAGGCGCGGTTAAAAACCTCACCGCTCAGCCTTGCATCAATCATTCGGGAATAGTGCACGTAGAAGTAAACGAAGCCCAGCACGCCAACCAGCGCGCACAAGACCCCGCCTCCCAGCGCCAGCTTTTGCAACAGGGTGAGTTCCTGAAGCCTGAAACTCCAGCGTTTTGTTCTGGCCTTTGGGCGATTCCGCTTTGGCGAGTTCTTTCGAGGGCTCACAGATTAAATATTGCTGTTTTGAGCCGAGAGGCTGAAATGGAGAGGAAGCGTGTAGATTTTCAGGTCTACGTTGACCTCATAACGGACTTGAATTGTGACAGTCCGGCCAACGGAAACCTTAATGTCCTGACGTTCCACGGGAAGACTCAGAGACTCGGCTTTCGAGTAAATTTCCGCCTGAAGCTGTTCAGGCCTCGGCTGTGGCTGACGAACCGTCGCGTCCACCGCCGCATGGTTCAGGTAATCCTGAAACTGGTAATTTTCAAAGTAAACCGGCACAATCTTGAGAGCACAAAACACCACAGCCCCAAGAAAGGCCAGGGCGAGGATCGCTTTCACTCACCCTCCCCGAGTCGCTGAGTGACATCATCTTTTCTATCGTCGTCTGCTCACTTATGCATTAATCTTTAAGCGATCCCGCAGAGCAGATGCCACCGTGTCAAGGTTAGCATCGTGGACCTGCTTTGTCGAGCGATCGTAGATTTCGCCAAGTCCTTGCGCAAGCTTCTTTTTGCCCAGCGTGACGCGGTAGGGCACGCCAATCAGGTCTGCGTCTTTGAATTTAACGCCGGGCCGCTCCTGCCGGTCGTCAAAAAGCACGTCGAAGCCCATATCCTGCAACTGCTTGTAGAGTTCTTCCGCGTGGGATTTGACGCCGGGATCATCCATATTGGCCGCAGTCAACACGACGTCAAAGGGAGCAATTGCACGAGGCAGGAACATACCGTCAGCATCATGGTTCTGCTCCACCGCCGAGGTCAGAATGCGCTCGACTCCGATCCCGTAAGAGCCCATGGTGAGCGGAACCTCCTTGCCGTTCGGGTCGAGCACCGTGGCGTGCATGGCTTCCGAATAGCGCCGTCCCAGCTTGAACACGTGGCCCAACTCAACGGCCACAGAAACCCGCAGGGGTTTCCCGCACCGGAT
>Ga0102953_1000752_pt1 | contig 21409 bp, 16 predicted proteins | sample SalPon2A_C_D2_MG_FD_78509 | JGI IMG/M metagenome (GOLD analysis project Ga0102953, IMG submission 78509) | Soil microbial communities from South San Francisco under conditions of wetland restoration - Salt Pond MetaG R2A_C_D2_MG | ecosystem: Environmental > Terrestrial > Soil > Wetlands | place... | reverse complement strand
CTCCCGGCGGAGCTTCCCGCTCCGCGGGTATCCCGGCACCGGGTCGGCCTACGAGCGTGCCGTGAGTGCCACGGTGGAGCTTCGCATCCCGCTGCTCCTCGTCGGTCGCGGCATCTGGGAGCTCCCAATGAGCATCGACCGGATCTCGGCGAGTCTGTTCGCGGAGACGGGCGGCGGGTGGAACGCCGGCGATCCCGTCCGTCCGACGGCCTACCGCGACGTCGGCGCCGAAGCGGTCTTCGACCTTGGGGTGGCGTACGATCAGCGGCTCCGTGTTCGCGCCGGCGTCGCCGTCCCGCTCACCGACGGACTCGGCGTGCAGCGCGGCGATCTGCGTGGCTACGTCGCGATCGGTCCTTCATTTTGAAACGTGAGCACGGTGCGTGAACGCGTCTCCCAGGGTCGGGTAGCATCTGATATGCGGGTGTCGTGGGTTGTATTGGCTTTAGCGCTTGGATCCTCGCTCGCCGGCGGCGCGCTCGCCGCGCAGTCGCCGGCCGATCGGGCGCGGATCGTGGCGATGCGTGATTCGCTGAACGCGATTGACGATTCCACCGTCCTGCTCGCCCGCGAGCGGATCGGCATCGATTCCGCGAAGGCGGATCGCAACAACGCGATGCGCCACATCGGACTCGGCTTCCTCGCGTATCGCATCGGGCAGGTGACGGGCAACAAGCGGCACTTCGACGACGCAGCCGGCGAATTCGAATGGGCCACCGAGCTTGAGCCCGATTGGCCGTACGCGTGGTACGGCCTGGGGCTGTCCGACCTCGCGCTTGGCGAATCGGGGAGTATCGCCGTCGAGAACATTCGGCAGGCGCTCGGCCTCGACAACCTCTCGCAGGCGGCGACGGCGTTCGCCCGCGCGACGCAGGTGGACCCCTCGTTCGCGCAGGCGGTGGTCGATCTGGCCGAGACGGCGCTGCGCCAGCGCGTTCGCCCGCAACTGTCCGTTGCGCTCGCCGCGCTCCGCCAGGCGTCGATCGCGCCCGCCGGCCGAGCCAATGCCACGATTCAGCTCCTGCGGGGACGCGTCGAGCGGGAGGCGGGGAGTCCGGACTCCGCACGGGTTGCCTTCGACCGGTATCTCGCCGCCGGGGGCGATTCCGGGATCGGGATGCTCGAGCGGGCCCGCACCGACTACGACCTGGGTGATGGGGCGAGTGGTCGCCAGGCGTACTATGGCGGTGCCTCGCACCTGACGAGCGACTCGGCCCGCGCGCTCTATCGCTCCGACCTTTCGTGGATCGCGGACTCCACCGAGCTCGACCAGTTTGACCGCCTGCCCGACAGCTCCCTGACGCCCTGGCTGCATCAGTTCTGGGCGCGCCGCGACGCCGCGGATCTCAGGCGCCCAGGATCGCGGCTCGCCGAACACTATCGGCGGTATTTCTACGTGCTCGCCCACTACCGTCTCACGAGCCCGCATCGGCACTATGGAGCGGTCGAGCAATTCCGCAGCACACAGCATCTCGTGGACGATCGCGGCGTCGTGTACATGCGCGAGGGAGAACCGGACGCCCGCGAGCGGTACGACGCGGTGGGGCTCGACCCGAACGTCACGTGGCTCTACCGTCGGCCAAGCGGCAATCTCTTACTCACGTTCGTCGCGATCGGCGGCGTGCAGGACTACAAGCTCGTCGGCAGTCTCGCCGACGTGTTCGGGTTACGCGCCGCGCTCGCGCTCCAGTCCGGCGATACGACGGCGTTTCGCCGCGCCGTACGCCTCGGGCCTGGCGAAGATCCGATGCGCGTTGCCAGCGATCTCTTCAGCTCACGCGCGCCGCTCGATCCGCTGTACCGGCGGCTCGCCACCGCCACGGGCGTCGGACTCGGTAGCGCCCTCGCCACCGAGCGCGACGCCGGACAGCGCGCCGTCCGCGTCGCCACGACCACCGACCGCTACCCGCTCGAGTTCCCCGCGACGCTCGATCCGGTCGTCCAGGGCTACGTCGTCAGCGGTACCGACGGGGGCGAGCTCCTCATCGTCTTCGCCGTACCGGGCACGCGTCTCACCCCGCAGACACTCGACGGTCGCACCGTCTACCCCCTCGAGGTCCGCGTGGTCGCTACCCCCGCCGCCGGGTCGCCGGTGACGCTCGATACCCTGCGGCTGTTCGCGACGCCACGTCCGCTCGTCGGCGACCAGGATCTCATCGGCTACGTCGAGGTGCCGGTCTCGCCGGGCCCGCACCACGCGGGTGTCGTCCTGATCGATCGGACGAGCGGCGCCGGCACGGTCGTACGGCTCGACTCGGTGAACGTGCCAGCGTTCGGAACGGACTCGCTGACGGTGAGCGACATCGTGCTCGGCGATCCCCATTCCACGCTCCGGTGGCGCGCGGGTGCCGACACGGTGCCGCTCAGCGCGCTCGGCCGGTACGCGTCCGCCGACAGTCTCATGCTGTACTACGAGATCCACGGGCTCCCCGTCGGCCGCGCGTACCGCACCAGGATCGAGATCAAGAAGCAGGGCGGGGGATCGATCTTCGCGAAGATCGGCCGCCTGTTCGGCGGCGGACACAACGGACTATCCATCCGCTACGACGGCGTCTCGCAGAGCCCGGCGATGCGTCGCCAGCAGGTGGTCGGGCTGGGGGGATTGGGGGCTGGAACCTACACCATCACGCTGGTCGTCGACGACCTCGCAAGTCATGTTCACACCGAGCGTTCCGCGCAATTCGACATCCGGTGACGGAAATCCTTGACACTGTAGTGGGCCCTTACAAAGTTGGGATATTGGGAGGGTACACCCGTGTTCTGTCCCCGGTGCGGAACGGAAGTCCCGAACGGCAGTAAGTTCTGTCCTTCGTGCGGTCTCGATCTCGCATCGACGACACCGCTCGGGGCCGAAGGCATGCCGCCCGGTGAGGCCACCGATCGGGACCTCGTGCAACGGGCCCTGAACGACGAGTACCAGATCCTGATGGAGCTCGGTCGCGGCGGGATGGCGATCGTCTTCCAGGCGCGCGATCGGCAACTCGAGCGCGAAGTCGCCATCAAGGTCCTCCCGTTCTCTCTCGCGTTCGATGCGGAATTCGTCGAGCGGTTCCAGCGCGAGGCGCGGACCGCCGCGCGGCTCGAGCACCCGAACATCATTCCGATCTATCGAGTCGGCCGTTCCGGCCACGTCATCTACTTCGTCATGAAGTTCTTGCGCGGCCTCTCGCTCACCCAGACACTCGACGACCGTCACAAGCTCCCGCCCGACGAGATCCGCGCACTCCTCGTCCAAACGGCGGGTGCGCTCGGCTACGCGCACGCGCACGGGATCGTGCATCGGGATATCAAGCCAGACAATGTGATGTTCGACGAGCTCGGGCACGCGATCGTCACCGACTTCGGCATCGCGAAGGCTGCCTCGGGTACGCGGCTCACCGGGACGGGGATGTCGATCGGGACGCCGCACTACATGAGTCCGGAGCAGGCCCGGGCCCAACGGCTGGATGGCCGGAGTGACATCTACTCGCTGGGCGTGGTCGCCTACCAGTGCCTGGCCGGGCATGTGCCGTTCGACGGGGAGGATGCCTTCGCGATCGGCTACAAGCACATCATGGAGGAGGTTCCGGTGCCGCCGCTGGCCACCGCGGAAGAGGAGGATCTCTTCACGGTGATCCACCGGATGATGGCCAAGAAGCCCGAAGATCGGTTCCAGAGCGCGGAGGAGCTCGTCGGCGCGCTCGGGGGCACGGTCGCCGCACCCCTGCGTCCGTCCAGGCCCCGGGCCTCGGAGGCCGAGGTGCCGACGGTCTCCCTGTCGGCGGTGGACGACGATACCACGGAGCCCCGCCCGGCACCGGCCCGGACGAGCGCGCCGAAGACGCCCGTCACGCCCGACACGCCCCTCCCGCGCACGGCGCCGCGGCGGCCCACGCCGCCGCGCAAGAAGCGCAGCGGGGTGTGGGTCGGTGCGATCCTGTTGCTGCTCGTCGGGGGAGCGGGGGGCGGCTACTACTATCTCACCCAGGTGCGTGGGGTCGATTTCCGGACCGCGTTCGGCGCCGCGCCAGCCGCTCCGGCGCGCGACTCCGCCGCGGTCGATGCGAACGCGGTCGATTCCGCGGCGGCTGACTCCGCCGCGTCCGATAGCGCGGCGCGAGACACGGCGCCGGTGATGGTGCCCGTCGTGGAGTCCACCAAGGCGGCGGCCGCGCCTCCGGCGGACACGACGTCGTCCCCGTCGTCTCCGCCGGTCGTCCGGCCCGACAGCGGTATCCTGATCGTCACGGGCCTGCCGCGCGGTGGGCGGGTGTACGTGGACGGCACGCCGAGCACCGACACGACCATCGAGCTCGCGTTGGGGGCCCACAGCGTGATGGTCAAGGCCACCGGCTACGTGTCGCTGGCGACCACGGCGCAGATTCCGCGGGGGGACACGGTGCGTGTGCCGGGGGTGCTGGAACGTGTTGCCGTCCACAAGCCGGCCCCTGCCGACACGGCCGTCGCCGCGGCGCCCAAGCCGGTGACGCCGCCCGCGCCCAAGCCGAAGCTCGCGAACAGCTGCACGAAGCCCGGCGCGACGTACAATGCCGACGGGTCGTGCTTCGACACGGCGCCGAGTCAGAGCGGCTCGCCGTTCTTCAAGGTGCCGGCCAACCTGCCCGCCGACGTGCGTATCGTGCTGTGGGTGCAGGTCGGTCGGGATGGCGTCGCGAAGTACGTCGCCCCCGCCGACGCGAACACCGAGCCCGCGCTCCAGCCGCTCGCGCGGGTACACGCCTATAATCAGAGGTACCGTCCGGCGGAGAAGGACGGCCACGCCGTCGACAGCTGGTTCCAGGCGTTCTTCATTTCTCAACACTGACGTCCCGCACCCCCTCCCTATCCGCGATGATTGATCCCACGGCATTCCTCGCTCCCGGAGCCGTCGTGCTCGGCGACGTCTCGATCGGCCGCGACGCGAGCATCTGGTACAATTGCGTCGTGCGCGGTGACATGGCGCCGATCACGATCGGCGACGAAACGAACATTCAGGATCTCACCGTCATGCACGTCGACGACGGGATCCCGTGCACGATCGGCCGGCGGGTGGGGGTCGGCCACCGCGCCATCCTCCACGGCTGCACCGTTGAGGACGAATCGCTGATCGGCATGGGTGCCATTCTCTTGAACGGCGTGCATGTCGGGACGGGCTCGGTCGTCGGCGCGGGCGCCGTGTTGCCGGAAGGGATGCGGGTGCCACCCGGGTCGCTGGTGCTCGGTGTGCCGGGGCGCGTGGTCCGATCGGTGGATGCGGTGCTCACGGCGCGCATTCGCGGCACGTGGCAACACTACGTTGCACAGGCGCGGCGGCACCGCGCGGGCGAGGTGGCGAGACACCCGAATACGGTGCCAGCAGGTTTGTGATGTTGAAGCAGAAACGGGTCGACGGCTCCTAGCGTTTTGCCGGCCTTGCGTGCGCGCGAGGCGATTCCTACCTTGTCCTCCCGCTTCGCGATCTTCGAGTTGTCGGCGAGATCACCTCACGGGTACAATTCAGCAACGCACTCCACTCGCAGCGTGTGACTGGTGAAGGGGGCAGGATGGGCATTTCCGGTGACTCGACGAAGCGCGTGCCGCTCGGGTTGAGCGACAACGCCATCACGGTGCTCAAGCGTCGTTACCTCATCAAAGACGACCACGGGCAACCCGTCGAGGAGCCGGAAGACCTCTTTTGGCGCGTCGCCCGCACCATCGCCGAGCCGGACGCGCGTTACGGCGCGAGCCCGAAGGCCGTGGAGGCGCTCGCGGAGACGTTCTACGAGGTGATGGCGTCCCGCGTCTGGATGCCCAACAGCCCCACATTGATGAATGCGGGCCGGCCGCTGGGCCAGCTCTCCGCCTGCTTCGTGCTCCCGGTGGGGGATGCCCTCTCCAATGGGAAGAGCGGGATCTACGACACCCTCCGCAACATGGCGTTGGTGCATCAGTCCGGTGGCGGGACGGGCTTCTCGTTCTCGCGGCTCAGGCCCAAGAACGACGTGGTGCGCTCGACGATGGGCGTCGCCTCCGGTCCCGTCTCCTTCATGTCGCTCTACGACGCCTCGACGGACGTGGTCAAGCAGGGCGGCACCCGGCGCGGCGCGAACATGGGCATCCTGCGGGTCGACCACCCCGACATTCTGGACTTCGTGACCTGCAAGGACGACACGACCAAGATCACGAACTTCAACATCTCGGTCGCCGTCACCGACGCGTTCATGGACGCGGTCCGCACCGGCTCGACCTACGATCTCATCCACCCCCGCTCCCAGGAAGTGGTCGGTCAGCTCGATGCCCGCGAGGTCTTCGGCAAGATCATCCACGGCGCGTGGAAGACCGGTGAACCCGGCGTCTTCTTCATCGATCAGGCCAACCGCTATAACCCCGTCCCGCGGCTTGGGAGCTACGAGGCTACCAACCCCTGCGGCGAGCAGCCCCTGCTGCCGTACGACGTGTGCAACCTCGGCTCGATCAACGTGGGGGCGTTCGTGGTGGACGGCGCCATGGACTGGGAGGGCCTGCGGCGCACGGTGCACCTCTGCACGCACTTCCTCGACAACGTCATCGACGCCAACAAGTATCCGCTCGACGAGATCACCGCGCTGGCGCGTCAGATCCGGCGCATCGGCCTCGGCATCATGGGGTGGGCGGACGCGCTCGTGCGCCTCGGCATCCCCTACGACTCGCCCGAGGCCGTGGACTTCGGCCGGAAGCTGATGGCGTTCGTGGACGACGAAGCCAAGGTCGAAAGCGAGCGGCTCGCGTCGCAGCGCGGCGTCTTCCCCGCCTGGACCGAGAGCATCTGGGGGCCGGACGAGACGGCGGCGCGGGATGCCGAGGGCAAGCGCATTCGGCCGATGCGGAAGCTGCGCAACTGCAACCTGACCACCGTCGCTCCCACCGGTACCATCTCGATCATCGCGGGATGTTCCTCGGGGATCGAGCCGCTCTTCGCCGTGGCGTTCATGCGGAATCAGGCCGGCGTGCTGATGCCCGACGTGAACGCGGATTTCGTCGCGCTCGCGCGGGCCGAGGGCTGGTACTCCGAGCAGCTGATGCAGCGCATCGCCGAAGAAGGGCACATCCACTTCGACGAGGTACCGGCGAAGTGGCAGCGGGTGTTCGTGACCGCGCACGACGTCACCCCGGAGTGGCACATCCGGATGCAGGCGGCGTTCCAGGAGTTCACCGACAGCGCGATCAGCAAGACGTGCAACTTCCCCCACGCCGCCACGGAAGACGACGTGCGCCAGATCTACGAGCTGGCGTATGCGCTTCGCTGCAAGGGCGTCACGGTCTATCGGGACGGCAGCCGCGAGATGCAGGTGCTCTCCACGGGAACCACGGCCAAGAAGGTGCAGGCCGAGTCGGGCGGGACCGTGGCGCGGGATGGGTCGGCCGATCTCAAGGCGACAATCGCCGAGCTCGAAGCCGAGCTCGGCCGCACCCGGAGGCAGCTGCACGAGGTCGAGTCCGAGAACCTGCAGCGGCGCGCGAAGCGCTCGCGGCCGGAGCTCCTGAAGGGTTCCACACGGCGCGTCGATACGCCGCTTGGCACGCTCTACGTGACGATCACGGAGGACGACCGCGGTCAGCCGTTCGAGATGTTCATGAGCCTCGGGAAGGCCGGCGGCGCCCTCATGGCCGACGTCGAGGCGATCGGCCGGCTGATCTCGCTGGCGCTCCGCTCCGGCATCCCGATCCAGGAGATCCACCGGCAGCTCCGCGGCATCTCCTCCGATCGGGTCACCGGGCTCGGGCCCAACAAGGTGCTGTCCGTCCCGGATGCCATCGGCATCGCGATCGAGCGCTGGCTGCACGATAAGCAGGGCGTGCAGCAGGATCTCCTCGACGCGGGCGCCTCCGCCGCCGACGCGGTCGCCGCGGTGCACGGGCCGGCGGCCGGCCCGGAGGGTGAGCTGCTCGAGCTCGTCGCCTCGAACGCCGAGCAACACGCCGGGGCGTGCCCGGACTGTGGCTCACAGCTCGAGTACGCAGAAGGCTGCGTGAAGTGTCACGTGTGCGGCTTCAGTGAATGCGGGTGATCTGAGCGAAGCGAGCGCAGCGAAGCAGCACGGCAGAACAAGGGCGCGCCCGTCGGCGCGCCCTTTCTGCGTCGAGGATCAGCGGTGCTCGCGCGTCGGGCGGAAGTCCCGGGTCACGTCCTGGACGATCGGGTTCACTAGCTCCCCGTACGCGCGGTCGGGCTCGCGCGCGTTGAATGCGATGTGACTGCCGGCGATGGTGACGAAGCCCACGGGTGCGCTGTGCGTGGAGGACGCGTTCCAGAGCGACGCTCCGGTCTCGACGTCGACCATCCGGGTCACGAGCGTCCCGGTGACGTTCGCCGAGACGCCCACGTACCCAACCCGCGGTACGACACGCAGATTCGGGCGGACGTTCGAGAGCGTCAGCTGGCCCACGATGAGCGTCCGAATGTGGTACTTGGCTCCGAGGGCCTTGAGCGCGTCGAAATCGAAGGAGTCCGCCCCGATCGCTCGGAGCGCATCGTCGCGGGTGCCGATCTCGACGATCGGAATTGTACCCTGACCCCGGCGAATCATCTCGAGAAATCGCTCGGTGGTGTAGTGAGCGAGGACACCCTCGCTCGAGGACGTGAAGTCGATGATGCCGAGCGTCGCGAGGGGGGCCAGGTCAACGCGGGGCGGCACCAGGACCGTCCGCCCGCATCCGAGTGCCGCCGCCGCCGCCGCCACGCCGATCCAGCGGGTGCGAAACATCGTCCGCTCCGGGCTCGTGCCCCGCTGCCGCCCCGCTCGACGAGCTCGAGCGGGTGTGCGCGGGGCGCTGGTCGATCCCTTCAAGTATTGTATCTTTTGTCCGATACGCAATCGCCGACAGGCGGCGGGGTCTCGAACCGCGGAGTGATGCCGATGGACCAGCCGAAAGGGCCGAAGCGCTGGGCACGCGTCCGGCGCGCTGGGGCGCATGGGTTGCGTCGCGGAGCATGGTACGCGGTGGTGAATGACTCGAAGCCGGGTCTCGTCTTCCTCGACGTGCACAAGCGGAACGTCGTGGTGGACCGCAGCCTGCTCGAGTTCAGCGACCACAAGCCCGACCGCTGGAGCGTGGTGGTCCGGAAGCCCGAGGAGGCGCATTCCAAGCGGGCCGCCGACGCGCGTTTCGACACGACCTACGGCGTTTGCCCGAATTGTCGACGCCGATCGAACCTCCCGTCCGAGGGCGGGTCACACGTCTGCGCGGCGTGCGGCGGGCGGTTCGGCATCGATTGGGACAATCCCTGTTGAGTCCGTCTAACCGGCGAGCTCCACGAGGTCGCCCGGCGCGAGAATGACCTCCGCCGCTGCGCCCGGCATCGGCACGATGCCGCAGTAGAAGCCCCGGGTGCCGCCGTCCAGGAACTGAAGCGTCGCCTTGAGCGTCGCCGAGTCGACGCGCATCCCGCCAAGCGCATAGCCACTGAACGGCTTACAGGGTCGGGCAATCGTCACCGACCCGAGACGGCATTTCACGCGCCCGTCGCCGGCCCGCACGACGAATCCCTCGGCGGCCGCGTCGATCCCGATCGGGCGGCCGGACTCCACGATGACGTTCTCTCCCGCGCAGCCAAGCGTCATGTGCGGGCCGTAGCGTGACCGCATGGCGTCGTAGTGCGCCGTGAACCCGATCGAGATGCCGTTCGCCCCGCCGTCATTGCGAGACTCGGGATGACCGCGATGATGGACGTCCAGGATCTCACCGTCGGCGGTGAGACCGGTGACGCCGTCGGCGCTCGCCCGAAGCGCAGGGACCGCGAGGAGGGGGGCGGTCACGTACGTGCGGTTCGGCTTCTCGCCCATCTTGAGCGGCGAGCGCTGCACTTGTAGACGACGGATCTCCCCAATGAGCGTTGGCATGGTCGGAACATAACGCCGCCCCGCCGACGGCGGCGCCTCCCCCGGCGGGTACCCGCCCTTATATTTGCCTCATGCCCACCGCTCGTCGCGAGACGGTCACCACCTGGGTCGGTGACGTGCCCGTCGGTTCCGCGCATCCGATTGTCGTGCAGTCGATGACGAACACTGACACGGCCGATGCCGCCGCGACGGCCGCGCAGGTTCGCGCGCTCGTCGAGGCCGGGAGCGAGCTCGTGCGCGTCACCGTGAACAACGACGCGGCTGCGGCGGCCGTCCCCGAGATCCTCGCCCGGCTCGCCGACCTCGGGGTGCAGGTGCCCCTCATCGGCGATTTCCACTATAACGGCCATCTCCTCCTCCCCAAGTACCCCGCGTGCGCCGCGGGACTTGCCAAGTATCGCATCAACCCCGGGAACGTCGGCGGCAAGCGCCGGGACGAGCACTTCCGGACGATCATCGAGGTCGCGCTCGAGCATGAAAAGCCCGTGCGCATCGGCGTGAACTGGGGATCGCTCGACAAGGCACTCCTCACGGAGATGATGGACGAGAACGCACGGAGCGCGAACCCGGCGGACGCGCGGGACGTGATGATCGAAGCGATGCTCGAGAGCGCATTGCGCTCCGCCGCGCTGGCCGAGGAGGTGGGACTCGGCCATGATCGGATCATCCTCTCCGCCAAGATCTCGCGGGTGCACGATCTGGTGGATGTCTATCGCCGTCTCGCCGGACGGTGCGACTACCCGCTGCATCTCGGACTCACCGAGGCGGGAATGGGCTCGAAAGGGATCGTCGCGAGTGCGGCGGGGCTCGCCCTTCTCCTTGCCGACGGTATCGGCGACACCATCCGCGTCTCGCTCACGCCTCGCCCCGGCGGAGATCGGGCGGAGGAAGTCCGCATCGCGCAGCAGATCCTCCAATCGCTCGACATGCGGAGCTTCACCCCGCAGGTCACGGCCTGTCCCGGCTGCGGGCGGACGACGAGCACCCTCTTCCAGGAGATGGCCGAGGAGATCCAGGGGTACCTACAGCGGCAGATGCCCGTCTGGCGCGAGAGCCATCCCGGGATCGAGACGCTGAAGGTGGCCGTCATGGGTTGTGTCGTGAATGGGCCGGGGGAGTCGAAACACGCGGATATCGGCATCTCGCTCCCGGGGACCGCCGAGGCGCCCAGGGCACCGGTCTATGTGGATGGTGAGTTGTTCATGACGCTCAAGGGTGAGACGATCGTGGCCGAATTCATCGACATCCTGAACGACTACGTCGCGCGCCGATACCAGCGGAGCGGGATCCCAGCGGTCTGAACCACCGACCGAGATTGGCACCATGGGGAAAAGTTCACCCGATGATCCACACCCCTTCCACACCGCGTTACCCCTACGAGCCCAGGGTTCCGAGCGGAAATCGGGCCTTTCCACCTTTCCGCACGGCGGGAGAATCCACACGCCCCGCTATTCCACGCGGATCGGGCGGTGGGTCCTTGTCGGGTTGGTGGCGGGACTCGCCGGCGTCGGCGCGTGCGACCACACGCAACCGTTCGGTATAGGTGTGCCGTCCGCGGCGGCCCCGTTCGATACGGCGGTGCCGCAGCAGCTGACCTACAATCCGGGCCTGGACACGACCCCTGCGTTCGGCGACTCGTTCATCGTCTACAGTCGGACGACGCCCGACCGGACCGACGATGACGCCTGTCTGGCGTTTCTCCCCATCACGGGGGGCACGCTGATCCGCGAGGAATGCCCCGGTGGGCCCACGCCCGACGGCGTGCGGGAGCAGTGGCTCTCACCGGCCGTCTCGCCGGACGGGCAGAAGATCGCCTTCGTGCGGCTGATCGGGCAGAGTGGCGGGATCGAGCGGCAGCTCGTCGTGGCACCCGCCGACAGCTTGAACCAGTACGCGGTGCTGATCAACGGGGTGTTTCCCAACACCGACTCGACCTTCGTCAACGGGTACCGGCATCTCTCGTGGCATACCGACGACAGCGTCCGCTTTCTGGGCGTCTCGATCTCGGGGCAGGATAGCGTCGTACCGCGCGGGATCTTCGCGGTGCCGATCTCCGGCGGGGCACCGGTTCAGGTGCCGGGCATCGTGCCGTGGACCAGTTACGTCACGACCGGAACGGGTGGGATCTGGTACGTACCGTATCCCGACACGACATTCGTGATGAGCGTCCCACCGAATGGCGGCATGCCGACGCTCCTGATGGATACGAAGATGAAGATCCTGGACCTGGCGGAGGCGGGCGGTTACGTGATCGCGACTCTGAACGTTCCCGTGGCGCCGGACGCGCCTCCGGGCACCCTGCCCGGTCAGGGCGTGTTCCGGTTTGATTCCGCGACGGGGGCGCCGCTCAGCCCGCCGCTGTGGCCGGCGGTGAACACGAATATCGTGGGGCAGGCGGCGGGAACCTTCGTGCTGATGGTCGCCCCCGAAGGTGGCAGCATCAATGTCTGGCGGACGAGTTGGTAGGGTGGCGTTCCCGCTGACGATACGGTGACGTTCGCGGCGACGTTTCGGATGTTCTCGAGGATCGAGGTGGTGTGATGCAGCGAGCTTTGTTCGGTGGTTGGATTCTGGCATTTGCCACGCTCGGCGTCACGCCGCTCGCGGCGCAGTCCGACAACGCCGTGCGCGGCACGGTGACCGACGCCGCGACCGATGCGCCCATTGCGGGCGCCGTGGTGACCCTCATGCCGGGCGGCTTCGGTGCCGTGACGGATGCGCATGGTGCCTACCTCGTGCGGCAGGTACGTGCGGGCGTGTATCGGGTGAGCGTTCGGGCGATCGGGTACACGCCGCTCGAGAAGGACAGCGTGCAAGTGAGCGGCAACACCACGGTGGTGATCGACTTCAAGCTGCAGCGTCCGAAGGTGACGCTGCCCGGCATCGTCGTGGAGGGGCAGGTCGACAGGGTGCTCAACCCGCGGGTGGTCGCGACCACACAGGCGATCACCGGCGAGGAGCTCCGCAATCTCCCCGTGACGACGCTTCAGGAAGCCGTCCAATTGCAGGCGGGGGTGGTGGGCAATTCCTTCCGCGGCGGCCGCGTCGGCGAGCAGCTCCTGATCGTGGACGGCTTGGGCGTCAAGAACCAGCTCGACGCGGCGAGTGGACAACTCGGTCTGCAGATTCCGACCGCGGCGCTCGAGGAAGCCGACGTCATCACGAACGGGTTCTCCGCGCAATACGGCCAGGCGCTCTCAGGCATGATCAACGTGGTCACGCGCGACGGCCCGGAGCACCTCGCCGCGAGCGTGGACTACGAGACCGACCGGCCGATGGGGAACGGAGCGTACGTCGGTCTCGATCGCGTGGTGACGACCGTCGGCGGGCCCCTATTCGGCGGCATCCGCTTCCTCACGGTGCTCGATGCCCAGGGCCGGATCGACGATGCTCCGGTCAACGCCCCGGCACCGACCGACACGCTCGATCCGCGGTTCGCGGAGCCGTGGATCCTTCCGCACGCCGCGGGGGAGCAATACAACGTGTTCGGCAAGCTGACCATTCCCCTCGGCGCGCGGAACACGCTGCGGGTGATGGGCGTCGGCTCGCTCCATCAGCAACTGCTCTTCGACCCGCAACTCAAGTACGCGTTGAACGCCGCACCCGGACAATCGCTCAGCGGGAAGCTCGCCCTCGCGCACTTCCAGCACAGGTCACGCCCCGACTCGGCCAACGCGACGATCGTCGATTTTCGCTTGGGGTATTTCGACAAGTCGGCGATCCGCGCGCCGCTGCTGAGCCAACCCGACTACCGTTTCGGCGCCTTCACGTTCTCCGGGCTCGATTTCGCCGGCGCGAGCATGGCGGAAACGCAGGATTCGGTGGCTGCGCTCAACCCGATCCCGGGATTCGGCACACCGTACCTCGCTGCCGCCACGCCCTGGGGAGTCCCGGCGTTCTTCACCACCGCGTCCACCCGGTCGGATCTCGTCTGGAACCGTTTCCGCGAGGGCCGTGCGCGACTCGATCTCTTCTTCGGGCGCGGGCCGTCGGCCGACTTCCGGGTGGGCGGAGAGTACGTCCGTCAGCGGGTCCAGACGTTCTCCCGCCTCCAGGCGTACCTCCCCGTCGGCGACAGCGTGTTGGCCCCCGCGGTGTCGTCGTTCTCGCCGTTCTCGGCCGCGGGATACGGCGAGTGGACGGAGCGCATGAGCGATCTCACCCTGGTCCTCGGGGTCCGCGTGGACGCGTTCAGCGGTCGTGCGGACACGGGCACGGCCGCGCTCGGCGGCACGAAGATCGCCGTGAGTCCGCGGTTCGGCATCTCGACCACACTCCCGAACGCCACGGTGACCGCGACGTTCGGACGGTTCGCCCAGGCGCCCGACTTCCAGTACCTCGTGAACGCGGCATTCGACGACACGCTCCGCACCGGACGCACGCGGCGAGGCAATCCCAACCTGGGGTTCGAGACGAGCACGCAGTACGAGCTGCGGGTGCGGTATCGGACCGCACCGCGCACGGTGTTGACCACCGGCGTATACGTCAAACGCCTCGACGGCCTCGTCGCGTCCGTGCCGGTAGGCCTGAACCCGGACAGCGCGATCTTCGGGAACGTCGACTATGGCGACGTGCGCGGCGTGGACTTCACGCTGGAACAGGAATTCACCGGTATCGTGGGGGCGCGCGTGACGTACGTGCTGCAGTCGGCCACGGCGACCGCGACGAACGCGCTCGACTTCTTCCGCCGTCTGCGGATCAGCCCGGTTGGTGACACGGTCTACCCCGCGAACATCTCCTTCCCGTTAGACTACGACCGGCGCCATTCGGTGACCGCCGTGGTCCAGGCCCGGACACCGGCCACCGCGCGCCCCGCCGTGCGAGACTTTCGCGGAAGCCTCGTGCTGCAATGGGGATCCGGTCTGCCGTATTCCCCCACGAACTTCGCCGGCGATTCCCTGACCGGTTTGCCGAACAGCAAGCGGATGCCGGCGGAGTGGACTCTCGATGCCCGTCTGTCGCGGAACCTGACCCTGTTCGGGATGGGAGCCCAGTTCTATGTCGACGTGCGCAATCTGACCAACCGCCAGAACGTGGTCGCCGTGCGTCGCGACACGGGGAGTCCGCAGGCGGGCGATGCGCAGATCCTCCAGCTCGCACAGGACGCATACGCCGCGCACCCGGAGGCGATTCCCTACGAGTCGCCGCGTTATCGGCGGTGGGCCGATCTGAACGACGACGGGCTCATCTCCGGGCTGAACGAATTGTTGCCCCTGTATGAACGTGCCGCGCAGGACTTCCTGCAGCCGCTCTTCGCGTATGGCCCGCCGCGTCTCGTGCGGCTGGGCGTCTCCTTCGATTTCTGACGCTTCATATCACAGAGAGGTTCATGACGTACGACGCCCGTTTTCGCCGCACGAAGATCGTTGCCACGATCGGCCCCGCCTCCGCCACCCCCGAGGTCCTCGGGGCCATGATCGACGCCGGCGTGAACGTCGTCCGCGTCAACAGCTCGCACGGAACCCCTGACGTCCGGGTCGGCTGGATGCGGCTGATCCGGGATGTTGCCCAGGCGAAGGGGCGCCACGTGGCGATTCTCGTGGATCTCCAGGGTCCGCGGATTCGCGTCGGTGCGCTGGCGTCGCCGCGGATGCTGGAAACCGGTGCCGACGTGGTCTTCGCCCCCGAAGCCGAGGCGACGGGAGACGAGATCCCGACTACCTACGCCGATCTGGCGAATGACGTCGTACCCGGCAAACGAATCCTGCTCGACGACGGGCTGCTCGCGGTGGAGGTGGAGGGCACGCGCGGATCGCGCGTCGACGGACGCGTCGTCTACGGCGGCGAGCTCAAGGGCCAGAAGGGGATCAACCTCCCCGGGATCCGGGTCAGCGCGCCCGCGGTCACCGAGAAGGACCGGGAGGACGTGGCCCGTGCCGTCGCCGAGGGGGTGGATTACATCGGCATCTCGTTCGTGAGCGAGGCCGAGGAGGTCGCGGCGCTCCGTCGGCTCGTACCCGCGACGACGCGGCTCGTCGCGAAGATCGAACGCGCGGCCGCCCTCGAGAGCCTCGATGCCATCGTCGACGCCGCCGACGCGGTCATGGTGGCGCGCGGCGACCTCGGTGTGGAGCTGCCGTTCGAGGAAGTCCCGCTCGCGCAGAAGCATCTCATCCGGCTCGCGAACCGCCGCGGCCGCCCCGTGATCACGGCCACCCAGATGCTCGAGTCGATGATCGAGCATCCGCGACCGACGCGCGCCGAGGCCTCCGACGTCGCCAACGCCATTCTCGACGGTACCGACGCGGTGATGCTGTCCGCGGAGACCGCCGTGGGGGCGTATCCGGTGCGTGCGGTGGAGGCGATGGCCCGCATCATCGGCGAGATCGAGCGCTCGGTGCTCGCGCACGACGTCGAGGCGCAGCCGGGCCGGAGCGAACCGCGCGCGGGCCAGGAAGGGATCAACGTCGAGGACGCGATCGCGGTCGCCACGACCGCGGCGGCGGAGTTGCTGCGCGTCCCGGTCGTCGTGTGCTTCACGCGCAGCGGGTTCACGCCGCGCAAGGTCTCGGCGTACCGCCCGCGCGTGCCGATCGTGGGACTCTCGACCGAGCTCGCCACCTGTCGCCAGCTCGCTCTGGTCTGGGGCGTGATGCCGGAGCTCGCCGACCGGGTGCCCGATTACAACGCGATGCTCGATATCGCGCGCGATGCACTGCTCCAACGCGGATACGCGAAGGCCGGTGACCTGATCGCGGTCACGGCCGGCGTGCCGTTCGACGTCCCGGGGACGACCAATCTGCTGAAGGTCGAGGTCGTCTGACGTGGAGCTCACCATCCTGGGATCCGGCACCTCGTTCGGGGTGCCGCAGGTGGGGTGCGACTGCGCGGTCTGCCGCTCGGAGGACCCGCGCGACCGGCGCACCCGCGTCTCCGCGCTGGTGGACACGGACGCCGGCACCCGCATCCTGATCGACACGCCGCCGGAGCTTCGGCTCCAGCTCCTCCACGCGGGCGTCTCGGCGGTGGACGCGGTGCTCTACACGCACGATCACGCCGATCACGTCCACGGCATCGACGACCTTCGGGCCGTGTCGGTGCGTCACGGCAAGCTGCCGATCTACGGTCCGGCGGAGGTGCTGGAGCGCCTCACGGGACGCTTTCCATACATCTTCGACGCCGCGGTCCGGCCCCCGCGGGGGACGTCGAAGCCGGAGCTCGTCCCCCATCCGCTCGAGGCCGGCGTCCCGACCATGATCGCCGGATGCGAGGTTCTCCCTCTCGCCTTTGCGCACGGGGCCATGCGGGTCTTCGGCTACCGCCTGGGCGAGATCGCGTACGTCACCGACGTGAAGACGGTGGATGACGAGGCGATTGCACGGCTGCGCGGCGTCCGCGTGCTGGTGCTCAACGCGCTCTTCGAGAAGCCCCATCCCACGCACCTCTCCATCCCCGAGGCCATCGAGGTCGCGCGGGCGATCGGGGCGGAGCGGACCCTGCTCACCCATCTCACCCATCGCACGGCCCACGCCGATCTGGCCGCCCGCCTCCCCGCCGGGATCGAACCCGCGTACGACGGACTGCACATCGCGTTTTGACGCTCCCTCGGGCCCCGGGTAGATTTCGCGAAGGACAACGAATCACCTTCGCGGAGGACTCGGATGGAATTGGCGCTGCGCAATGCGCTTGAAGTCATGGAAGGGGCGGTTCGCTACGACGCAGGACGCGTCCGACTGGTGAATCGGGACGCGCTCGGGAGCGCGGCGCTCGACCGGCTGGTGCGGATGGCCGTATTCGGCGAGACCGAGGACGCGCGCGATGCCGCGCGCTGGTTGGTCTGGGAGCTTTCGCAGGAGGCCGGATGCCCGGCCGCGTCCATTCACGATCTCTACCAGGCCATGGGCCGCGGGGAGGTGCACGGTTTCACCGTGCCCGCCATGAACCTGCGCGTCATGGCCTACGACGCGGCGCGTGCGGTGTTCCGTGCGGCGTTGGCCCGCGACGCGGGCGCGTTGATCTTCGAGATCGCCCGCAGCGAGATGGCGTACACCGACCAGCGTCCCGCCGAGTACGTCACCGTCGTGCTCGGGGCCGCGCTGCGGGAAGGATTCCGCGGGCCGGTGTTCATCCAGGGTGACCACTTCCAGGTCAACGCCAAGAAGTACGCCGCGGACCCGGAGCAGGAGCTCGACGCGATCCGCGCGCTGATCGACGAAGCGGTGCCGGCGGGCTTCTTCAACATCGACATCGACACCTCGACGCTCGTCGACCTCACGCCCAAGACGCTCGACGAGCAGCAGCACGCCAATTACTCGCGTGCCGCCGAGCTGACCGCGCACGTCCGGGCGCGCGAGCCCGAGGGCGTGACCATTTCGGTGGGCGGCGAAATTGGGGAGGTGGGGGGCAAGAACAGCACGGTCGAAGAGCTCACGGCGTTCATGGACGGGTACAATCGTTCGCTCCGTAAGATCGATCCGGCGCTCGCGGGCCTCAGCAAGATCTCCGTTCAGACCGGGACGTCGCACGGCGGGGTCGTGCTTCCCGACGGCTCGATCGCCGAGGTGAAGCTCGACCTCAAGGCGCTCAAGGCGCTCTCGGCGGCCGCACGACAGCAGTACGGGCTCGGCGGCGCGGTCCAACACGGGGCGTCGACGCTTCCGGAGAACGCCTTTGGGAATTTCCCGACGCACGATGCCTGTGAGATCCACCTCGCCACCGCGTTCCAGAACATCGTCTTCGATCACGAGGCGCTCCCCGACGCGTTCCGTGCGGAGCTGCGGGCATGGGTGCTCGAGCACTGCGCGGGCGAGCGGAAGGCGTCGGATTCGGACGAGCAGTTCTACTACAAGTCGCGGAAGAAAGCGATCGGGCCCCACAAGCGGCAATTCTGGGATCTGCCCGACGCGGCCAAGGGCCCGATTTGCGACGCGCTCGAGACGCGGTTCGGGTTTCTCTTCGATCAGCTCAAGATCGCCAACACGAAGGCGGTAGTCGCCGAGCATGTGCGCGCGACGACGATCCGTCATGCGGAACCTCAGGCGATTGGCGTCGCCGCTCCGGATGACGCCGACGCCGGCGAGTAGGATGTCAGGAGGCATCATGGCAGAGGGTAACGAAGATCGGGCGGTGGTCATCGTCGAACGATCGAACGGATTGGGCACGTTCTTTTTTGGATTGGCGCTGGGCGCCGGCATGGCCCTGCTCCTCGCGCCCCACAGCGGCGAAGAGACGCGGCGTCTCCTCCAAGACCGGGCGCGCCGTGCCCGCGAAGTCGCCGAGGACAAGCTCGACGAGCTGCAGGACGTCGTCGAGGACGGCTACGAGCGGACGAAGGCCAGCATCGAGGAAGGGTTGGCCTCCGCGCGGAAGCGGATGTCGGACAAGCGTGAGGGTGCGCGCCACGCGGTGGACGCTGGACGGGCCGCCGTCCGCTCCGCGCGCGACGAGCTCGAGCGGCGGCTCGCCGAGAGTCGCACCGACCGCGCGCCCGCGGCAGACGAGGACGACGCATAGGCGCGACGGAGACGGGGCCGTCGGAGATCCGTCCGGCGGCGCCCCGGCGTGGGTGGGCTTTTTCTTTCTCGGGGTTCCTGCGTCGGGTCCTGGTGGCTGCCTACGAGGACAACATCACCTTCCTCGCGAGTGGCCTCACCTTCGACGGGCTCCTGTGGCTGTTGCCGTTGGTGCTGGTCGCGCTCGCCGTCTTCGGGTACATCGTGGGGGGCGGCGGTGATACCGTCGCCAGCGTGCATCAGTTGTTTGACCGATTCCTGCCGGCCGGCACGGCGGGTGGGCCCAACGATCCGTTCACGGCGATCGAAGGGGCGATCGCACGCGTGGTCGCGAGCCGTGTGCCGCTCCTGGTCTACGGCCTCCCCGCGTTTCTCTGGTTCTCGATGCGGCTCTTCGGGTCCGTCCGCGCCGCCCTGAACGACGTCTTCGATACCGAAGAGACCCGGGGTTGGATCGCGGGGAAACTCCTCGACATGCTGCTCGGCATCGCGTGCGCCGTACTGGTCATCGCCAACACCACCGTCTCGTTCGTCGTCATCAGTGCGCCCTGGATCGGCCGGCTTCTTGCCGGTCTGTCGGCCTACGGCTTCGCGCTCGCCGCGTTCTTCGTCGTGTACAAGGTGGCGCCGAGCCGCCGGGTGCCGTGGGACACGGCGCTGATCGCCTCCGTGGTCTCGGCGCTCGCGTTCGAGATCGCGAAACGGCTCTTCGCGATCTACCTGGATCAGTTCGCGACGATCGATCGGGCGCTTTCGAACACGAACGTGATCGCCTTGTTGCTCTTCGTCCTCTGGGTGTACTACACGTGCGTCGTCTTCCTGGCGGGAGGTGAAGTGGCCGAGACCTACGAGCTCGCGCGGCGTCAACGGGAACAGCGGGCCATTCTCACATGACCGCGCCGATCGATCTCCGCAGCGACACGGTGACGCGGCCGTCCCCGGCGATGCGGCGTGTCATGGCGGACGCCGAGGTCGGCGACGACGTGCTGGACGGCGATCCCACGACGCGTCGGCTCGAGGCGCGAGTGACGGAGCTGCTCGGGAAGGAGGCGGCCCTCTTCTTTCCGTCGGGAACCCAGGCGAATCAGACGGCCATCGGCCTCCTCGTGCCGCGCGGCGCGGAGCTGGTGCTCGAGGCGAGCGCGCACCTGATCCTGTACGAGATGGGGGCCGTGGCCGCGCTCTGGGGCGCGCAGACCCGGCCCGTCGCCGCGCCGGCGGGCGACGGCCGCCTCACCCCCGAGGCGATCCGCACGGTGATGCGCCCGCGCTCCCGCTTCGCTTCCTACACGGCGGCGCTTGCCGTGGAGAACACCCACAACGCGGCGGGCGGGGCGGTGCTCCCGCTCGAGACGATGGGGGCCATTCGGCGGCTCGCGGACGACCATCAGCTGCCCGTGCATCTGGACGGAGCGCGCCTCTGGAACGCGGCGGCGGCGCTCGGGGTGGAGCCGGCGGCCGTCGCGGCCGACGCGACGACGGTGATGGTGAGTCTCAGCAAGGGGCTCGGCTGCCCGGTGGGATCGTGCCTCGCGGGACCCCAGGATTTGATGGCGGAGGCGTGGACGCTCCGCAAGCGGCTCGGGGGTGGGATGCGGCAGTCGGGGATTCTGGCCGCCGCGGGGCTCTTCGCGCTGGAGCAGAACCTCGGACGGATCGCGGACGATCACGCCGCGGCGCGCGCGCTCGCCGACGGCCTCGCGGGCCATCCCGCCGCGCGCGTGATTCCGCCTGAGACGAACATCGTGATGATCGATCTGCTCCGTGGGACCGCGGACATCGTGATTCCGCGCCTCGCGGACGCGGGCGTCCTCGTGGTGCCCTTCGGGCCGACCCGTCTGCGCGCGGTCACGCATCTCGACGTGACGCTCGCGCAGTGCCGGCGCGCCGCGACGATCATCGGCGAGGTGCTGGAGCGGGAGACGTGAGACGTGAGACGGGAGACGGGAGACGCGAGACGTGGGATGGGCCGCCCTGCCGCATCTGCCGCAGGGTGGTGGCCGGGGGGCTCGGTGGCTAGCTTTCGTCCGCCCCAGGTCCGGAGGGCGCGCGCGCGCGAACCGCGTCAGGACCGTGAAGGTAGCAGCGCTAAGCGATGTTTCGTGTCGCTCCGGGGTG
>Ga0102953_1000751_pt1 | contig 21414 bp, 19 predicted proteins | sample SalPon2A_C_D2_MG_FD_78509 | JGI IMG/M metagenome (GOLD analysis project Ga0102953, IMG submission 78509) | Soil microbial communities from South San Francisco under conditions of wetland restoration - Salt Pond MetaG R2A_C_D2_MG | ecosystem: Environmental > Terrestrial > Soil > Wetlands | place... | reverse complement strand
TCTCGGCCCGCCGGTGGCCGAGAACGCGTGTCTCCAGTGTCATCTGGGGATCGAGCGCCAGCAGGGGACGTTCCAGACGGAGGCGTTCAGTCACGCGCCCCACGTGGTGGCGGCGGCGATGGCGTGCACCGAGTGTCACACGCCGCTGTCCGATCACGGCAAGAACACGCTCACGTCGCGCGCCGCGTGCGACAACTGCCACCATCCGGTCGCGCAGCCGCGGGAGTGCTCGCAGTGCCACGCCGGCGGGGGCGGCGCGCCGGCGGCGCCGATCGTGCTGCCGAGCGGCACGTTCTCGCACAAGGCGCACATCGCCGCGAACCTCACGTGCGACGCCTGTCACACCGCACCGCTGATGAGCGCGCGCGATCTCGTCTGCGACAACTGTCACGAGCAGCATCACCAGCCGACGAACAACTGTCTCTCGTGCCACAAGGGTGGCGTGCTCGCCAAGCACACGATCGACGATCACGTGGCCTGCGTGCAGTGCCATGCCTCGGTGCCACACATCAACCGGTGGACGCGGCAGGTGTGCACGACGTGTCACGCCGACAAGGTGCAGCACTATCCCGGGCGGGCCTGCGAGGTCTGTCACAAGGTGCCGCCCATGGGTGCGACGCGTCACGCCGCGCCGCCCAAACCGGGTGGGTCCGGGACGCAGTAGGGAGGGGAGGGGCCGCATGAGGTTCCGCAGGGTGAGACAACTGGGGCCGGTTCTGGCGCTCGTCACGCTGGCGTGGCCGGCTGCCGCGCAGACGCCGCGTGGCCGCGCCGTGCAGACACCATCCGACGTCGTACAGTGCATCAAATGCCACGGCAACCGGGATTTCCTGACCGGCAAGACCAACTCCGCCGGTCCCGATTCGGCGCTCTTCGTGCCGGCCAACGCGCTCGAAGGGAGCGTGCACGCCTCGTTGCGCTGCGCCGACTGCCACAAGGGCTTCGATCAGGGCTATCCGCATCAGGTCAGCGAGATCGTGGTGCCGTGCCAGACCTGCCACGAGAAGGAAGGGAAGGACTGGGACGCCTCGATCCATGAGGTGAACGCGGTGACGCGCGGTGACGCGCCCACGTGCGTGACGTGCCACGGCTCGCACCAGGTGCTGGCCACCACCGACCCGCGTTCGCCGACCTACAAGCTCAACGTCGCCGGGCTCTGCGGCCGCTGTCACGCCGACCAGAGGATCATCGGCACGTACTTCGGCGCGCCGCAGGACGAGCAGGCGCGGATCGCGGCGATCGCCTATCCGAAGAGCGTCCACGGCCTGGCGCTCACGCGTGACGGGCTGGTCGTCTCGGCGAGCTGCCCGGACTGCCATCGCGCGCACAAGATCCTGCCCGCCAAGTCGCCGGAGTCGTCGGTGAACCGTGCCAACATCCCCGCCACGTGCGGCAAGTGTCACGCCGGGGTCCTGGCGGTCTTCGATTCCTCCGCGCACGGCGACGATTACACGGGGACGCTGTCCCACGTCGCATCCGGCAAGCGCCCGGTCTGCATCGACTGCCACAGCGCCCATGAGATCGTGCGGGCCAACCAGCCGGCGTGGCTCGTCGGCACCGTCGCCAAATGCGGCAACTGCCACAAGCAGCAGTACGAGAGCTACCTCGACACCTATCACGGCCAGGTGACCCAGCTCGGGTTCGGCCTCGCCGCAAAGTGCAGCGACTGTCACACCGCGCACGACATGCGGCCCGCGTCCGATCCGCGCTCGTCGGTCTTCGTCACGAACCTCGTGCACACCTGCCAGCAGTGTCATCCGGACGCGAACGCCAATTTCACCAAGTTCTATCCGCATCCCGAGCCGACGGAGCGGACGAAATATCCCGCGCTCTACTGGCCCTATCTCTTCATGACGATCCTGCTGGTGAGCGTGATGGCGTTCTTCCTGCTGCACACCGTGCTCTGGTTCGGCAGGGAGACGGTCGAGCGGCGCCGCGCGGCCCATGCACGTCGCGACGCGGGAGAGGGGGGACGATGACGCACGTCACCATGAACGCCGCCGATCGTGGAGCCGGCCCGTACGTTCGGCGGTTCAGCGGGCTGCAGCGGACGCTTCACATTCTGGTGATCGTCTCGTTCCTCGGCCTGGTGATGACGGGCCTTCCGCTCAAGTACTCGTACACCGACTGGGCGCACGTGCTGATCCGCCTCCTCGGCGGGCTCACGGCGGCGGGCATCCTCCACCGGATGTGCGCGATCATCACGTTCGGGTATTTCTTCACGCACGTGGGCTACCTGGTGGTGAAGCTGATCACCTCGCCCGAGCGCACGAAGTATCTGTGGGGACCCGACTCCATGGTGCCCCAGCCGAAGGACGTCCTGGACGTGTTCGGGATGTTCAAGTGGTTCTTCGGCCTCGGGCCGCGCCCCAAGTTCGATCGCTACAGCTACATGGAGAAGTTCGACTACTGGGCGGTCTTCTGGGGGGTCGCGATCATCGGCACGTCCGGGCTGTTCCTGTGGTTCCCGGAGTTCTTCGCCCGGTTTCTCCCGGGATGGGTGTTCAACATCGCCAGGATCATTCACAGCGACGAAGCACTCCTGGCGACGGCGTTCATCTTCACCATCCACTTCTTCAACGTGCATCTGCGGCCGGGGAAGTTTCCCATCGACACGGTGATCTTCACGGGCCGTGCGACCGCCGACTACATGAAGGAAGAGCACCCGCTCGAGTACGACCGGGTGCGGGCCACCGGAACGTTCGACGAGCGGGTCGTCGAGCCCGCGTCGCGGGCCGCGTATCTCTGGTCGGTGACGATTGGATTCATCGCGCTCAGCATCGGGATCATCCTGATCGCTCTCGTGGTGTGGGCGCTGCTGCACTGAGGTGCGAATGAGACGGACTTGGAACTCGGACGGTGACGGAGGAGGCCGGCGGGCGCGGTCCCTCACGCCGCGTGCGCTCGCCGGCAGCCTGGTTGCCATCGCCATAGGGCTCGGCGCGGCGACGCCGCTCGCGGCACAAGGGTACCGGGTGCATCTCGATACACGGATGCAGTCGGTGGCCTACCGCGGGATCCAGGCCGAGTCGGTGGCCGTGTCCGCCATCGTCACGCGCCCGGACGGATCGACCTACACGCCGGACGGCTACGCCGCGATCTGCTATCAGGGCGCGACCATGTGCACGTACTACGTCGCGGGCCCGAGCGAACGCGGCGTGCCGGTCGTCACCTCCGCCGATTTCTCCATCTGGGGACTCGGCGTGCCGGGGTTGAGCATCCGCGGGAGCACGCGAATGGGTTTCGACGCCGGGACGGCCGACGTCTGGCCGGGCACGAAGCCGGCGATGCAGCTGCTCTCCGGCTATCTCCAGTACGTCACGGACGCGTTCACGGCCGAATTGGGCCGCACCTACGTCACGAACCGCTTCGGGTTCCACGGCTTCGACGGGATCAAGGCCACGGGCCGCGCGTTCAGCGACCAGCTCTCCGCCACCGCGTACGGTGGCTGGGGGCTCGCGAACGACGTCGCGCTTCCGGTGAACAGCCCGGCGCTGCAGCCGCTCGACGAGTATCAGCCGCAGGATCGGCAGTGGATCGCGGGCGGGGAGGTGGCCCTCCGGCTCCCCCGGTTCACCGGGCGCGTGCTCTACGAACGCCAGGTGGACCGCCGGTCGGATTACTTCGTCTCCGAGCGCACCGGGTTCGACGTCTCGATGCGTCCGGTGGATCGCCTCACGTTCACGGGCGGCGCGGACTACGATCTCGCCGAGCAGTGGTGGGGCACCTGGCAGCTGAGCGCGAACTACATCCTTCCGCACGACTATGCGAGCGCCACGGTGGGGGTCAAGCGGTACCGGCCCTTCTTCGAGCTCTGGACCATTTGGGGCGCGTTCAGTCCGGTCCCCTACCTGTCCAAGTACGCGGCGCTCGAAGTGCATCCGACGTCGAAGATCTCGCTCAATACACGCGGAGAGATCTACGCGTACGACAACGCGAGCGTGTCGACACCGCTCTCGAGCGTGGATTCGACCGGATGGCGCTGGAGTTTGGGGGCCACGGTGCTGCCGGTGCCCAGCGTCTCACTTCAGTGGAACTACCATCTAGACTTCGGCCCCGGCGCGTCCGACCGCGGCTTCGAGGCCTACGCCACCTGGACGCCGACGCGCGCCCTCATGGTGAGTGGCCAGCTCGCGAAGCTCCAGCGGCCGCTCGAGTTCCGCTACGACGAGTCCGACGTCTGGGCCTACGGGCTCAGCGGTTCGTACCGCATGATCCGCGGCCTCCAGTTCGATCTCTCGGTCCTGCGCTACCAGGAGTCCCGGATCCGGCCGGACGCCAACGTGTTCGACTGGAATCAGTTCCGCATCAACGCGGGCGTCTCGATGACGTTCGGCTCGGGCGCCGATCGCCCGGACCTGCCGGACGCCATTCTGCGAATCCCCGACGTGGGAGGTAAGCGATGAGGGGATTCCTCGCCGCGATCGTCTTCGGGATGGTGGGGTTCGCCGCGGTGCAACCCTCGACCATCAGGCCCGCGCGCGTCCCGATGGGGGGTGTTGTGGCCGTGGCGGCGGGCACGGTTTCCGTCGTGCCGCCCGGTCTCGATACCACCCAATTCAGTCACGGGAAGCACGCGAAGCTCTTTCCGACGTGTGTCGTCTGCCACGCCGGGGCGGCCGATCCGACTCAGTCGATCTTCCCCGATCCCGGTGAATGCGCGCAGTGCCACGACGGAAAGGTCGAGGTCCGGGTGCCGTACACGCCACCCGCGCTGCCACGCACCAATCTCAAGTTCACGCATGCGAAGCACGCCGCCGGGCTCGAGGAGGCCGGGAAGTCCCCGGCGCAGTGCATCAACTGCCACGAGCAGGAGGGCGCGCCCTGGATGCAAATCCAGTTCGTGGCGCTCTCGCAGTGCTTCGCCTGCCACGGGGTGACGGCGCCGCATCTGCAGGCGCCCGACACCGCGTGCGCGCGGTGTCACCTGCCGTTGCCGCAGGCCGTGAAGCTCACGGTCGCCGACGTGAAGGCGCTCCCCAAGCCGCCGTCGCACGATTCCGCGAACTGGATCCTCGGCGGGCACGGCCGGCGCGCGACGGCGGAATCCGGGCACGCGATCGCCACGAGCTGCACCGTGTGTCACGCGCGGAACTTCTGCGTGCAATGTCACGTGAACGCCCCCGACCAGCCCGCGATTCAGGCGTTGGCCGAGGATCCTCGCGCCACGGGCCTCGCGATCACCCTGGAGCCGCCGCCCTCCCACGAGAACGACAACTTCCTGCACACACACGGCACGACCAAGCTGTCGGGGCAAGGCGAGTGCAGCACGTGCCATACGCGGGAGAGCTGCCTGACCTGCCATCTCGCGACCCCGAACGTGGCGCAGGGGATCTATCCCGCCGGTCCCGGGCGTGCCCCGGGAGCGCACGTGGTGCGCACGAAGCCGGCGAACCATACCGAGCAGTTCGTCCAGCACGGCCACGCGCTGCTCGCGTCGGCGCGCGCAGCCACGTGTGTCTCGTGTCACGTGCGCCAGGATTGCCTCGAGTGCCACCGGCCGAACGCGGCGGGCGGGGTGCGGTATCACCCGTCCGATTTCCTCCAGCGCCATCCGGCGGCCGCGTACGCGCGGGAAACCTCGTGCAACGACTGCCACAACCCGCGGCAGTTCTGCGCCACCTGTCATCTCAAGGCGGGGCTCACCGCGAACGGTCCGATCGGCGCGGGCTACCATGACGCCAAGCCGTTCTTCCTCGCGGGGCACGGTCAGGCCGCGCGACAGAGTCTCGAGACCTGCACGTCGTGCCACGCGGAGAAGGACTGTCTCCAGTGTCACTCGGCGCTCGGTGGCCGGCGGTTCAATCCGCACGGACCCGGATTCAATGCCGCGGAGATGAAAAAGAAGAATCCCGAGACATGCACGGTGTGTCACGGGACGAATATTCCGAACTAGGCGGAAACGGGCGGGCGGAGGCGGACGAGGGCGGTAACGGGCGGTTCGGCGCGGTGGCAAGCGGGGACATCTCCCAACCGGCTGCTGCCGCCCTTTGTCGGCTGCTACCGCCTGTTCCCGCCTGCTATTGCCCTTTGATCACGTACATCCGGCCGCTGTGCGTGCCGGCGATCGCGCTCCACGCCGAGGTGACCAGCATGTCCGGCGTGCCGTCGCCGTCGACGTCGCCCATGCCGGTGGCGTCGAAGCCGAGCGTTTCACCATCCACGCGTCCCGTGATGGTGCGGAGCAGCGTGCCGTCCTTCCCGGAATACACGTAGATTCTGCCACCTGACGGCGCGGCACCGCCGAACTGCCACGCGCCGATCACGAGATCGTCATAGCCGTCGTGGTTCACGTCGCCCTGATCGGCGGGACCGATCCCGAAGCCGTCGCCGGCGGTTTCACCGGTGAGCGTGAGGAGCGGCGTGCCGGTCTTCCCGGAATAGACGTAGATGCGTCCCGTGCTCCGGCCCTTCGCCCGGTTCGGCCAGTCGGAGGCGTAGATGTCCGGGGTGCCGTCGCCGTTCACGTCGCCGACCACGGAGACGAACATCGCGCCGAGTGCCGCGCCGGTGCTGTCGGACGGCACCGTGAAGGCGGGACCGCCGGTGAGCCCACGATAGACGTACACCGTGCCCGTATGACGCGGCCCCGCGGCCGGTGCGCCGATCACGATCCACGCCGTCCCGTGCACGACCGCGCCGGCCTCCGCCGCTCCGAGCTGATCGCCCGCGCGCGCCCCCGTGAACGTGCGCAGGACGCGTCCGTCCCGTCCTGAATACAGATACGCGCGGCCCGCGTCGTTCCCGCCGGCGTCATTCAACGGCGCGCCCACGATCACATCGGCGTAGCCGTCGCCGTTGACGTCCCCCGCGTCGGCCACGTGCCGCCCGAATCCATCCGTCGAGTCCTCCGCCGTGAACGTGCGCAGGGTGCGGCCGTCACGTCCCGAGTACACATACGCCTTCCCGGCGCCGGGCGCGCCCGCGATGACGTCCGGGGTTCCGTCGTGATTCACGTCGCCCGCGGCCTCGATGCCGATGCCGAGCCGGTCGCCGGGCCTACCGTCGCGCGTCCAGAGAAGCTTGCCGCTCTTCGTGGAGTAGACGTAGACGCGTCCGGCGTTCGCACCACCGACGTTCCTGGTGGGGGCCGAAGTCGTGACGTCGTTGACGCCGTCATGATCGACGTCGCCGATGTTCCGGGCGATCCAGCCGAACTGGTCCCCGGCGCTCTCGCCATCCCACTCGCGGATCACCGTGACCGGCTCGACGAACGGATGGGCGAACTCCGCACGGGTCGGGAAGAGCGCGCGGTAGCGGGGATCTTGGCGCAGCTCGGCGGCGTCGGGGTCGAGGCCGATCTGCGTGATGTCGAGCTTGCGCGTCGCCTTCGCGGCCTCGAGCAGCGCAAAGGCCGAGTCGAGATTGCCCATCCGGCCGTAGAGGAGCCCCGAGTTGTAGAGCGCGGTCGGACGGGTCTCGTCGAACGCGCGCGCGTGGGCGTAGGCGGCGAGCGCCGCCGTGTCCTCGTGGAGCTGGAACCGCGCATAACCGAGAAACGACCACGCGCGGGCATTGCCCGGATCGCGCGCCGTGATCGCGGTCAGCATCGTGGCGGCGTCGGCGTGCCGGCCCGATTGGATCAACGCCATCGCGGCGGGCACCGACGCGGCGGTGTCCTGCTGCGCCGCGGCCGGCGCGGCACGCAGGGCCAGCGCAAGCAGTATCGCCGTCACGCCCAGCAGTCGGATACGCGTCATCATGAGATCATATACCGCGATGGGCGGTGTGCGCCATGCGTGCCCTCGCCTCGATGCGGCCACCTAGGCAAATTGATGCATGGGACATCTTGCGCGTTGCGCCCGCCGAGGCGCGCCATGACCGGCACGGAGCTGGGCCAACGGCGGCTCGCGCTCGGGCTCTCGCTCGAGGACGTCGCCGGATACGTCGGTGAGCATCCCGAGGATCTTCGGCGCTACGAGACCATCACGGGCGAGCTGCCGGGCGGGTTGGGTCGGCGTGCGGAGTTCGCACTCGCGGCCGCCGATCGGCGGCGGCGGGTCGAGGCGGAAGGGCTGATCTGTCCGGAAGTTCGCGCGCTCGAGCGCGACGCCCCCCGGCTCGAGGCGCGCGCGATCCGCGCGCGGCTGGTGAAGCTCCGGGCGCACGAGCGGACCTGCGACGTGTGCCGCCGACGGGCGGCCTACGAGGCAACGCTCCCGCCGCTTCCGGGGCGTCCACTGCCCGCCCACTACCGATTGCTCCGGGGCGTCGCGCGCGGCATCGCCAAGCTCCCGCACTGGGCGCGTCCGGCGGCGGTCGGCGCCCTGCTCGTCGGCGCGCTGGCGCTGGCGCGCGGTGCGCTCGCGCTCTTCGCCGGTGCGGAGCCGGCCTGGTCGTTGATCGTGGTCGTCTTCGAGGGGCTGGGCATCGGGGCGTACGGTGGGATGGTGGGGGGCGCCGCGTACGCGCTCGCGCGGGCGCCGACGCGGCCGCTCGGCCGGATCGGCGACTATCTCACCGGCATCGCCTGCGTATACGCCTATCTGCTGGCGTTCGGCGTGCCGGCACTCCTCTTCCACTGGGACGATGCCACGTTCGACAGCCCGGTCTTCTGGATCCTCGTGCTCATCGCCGGCGCGGTGATCGGGCTCGTCATCGGCGATCGCTGGTTCGGGACGCCTCGGGACGACTGACGCGACGGCGGGGAACCGTCGTGCGTGACGCGGTGGTATATGCGTGGATCATTGCACGAGGGAAGACCTCATGTCGTCATTTAGAATTTCTGCCGGTGCGTGCCTGGCGGGTCTCGCCATGGTCGCCGTGCCGGTTCCAGCTCACGCACACCGCGCCACACCCGCCATCAGGCTCGAGATCTCGGCCGCCACCGTGCCTCCGCCGACCGTGACCGTGACCGCGATACCGAAGGGCATCTGGGTGGACTCCACGAGCGGTGGAGTGCATGGGCAGCTGACCGTGCGGACGCCGGTCGTGATCGACGTGGCGGATTCCGTCCAGTCGTTGCACGTCGCGGTGCGGGGGGCGGGGTCGGTGGCGCTCTCCCGCATCTTCCAGAAGGACGCCGCGGGGTGGGGCGGGGCGGCAAAGCTCGCTCCGGTCGGCAGGGACATCACGTTGCGGCGCGGCGCCGACGGGCAGTTCAAGCCGGTCGTGACCGTGCATCCCGCGGGACCGTAGCGGGCGGCGGTCCCGCCCGCCCGCCGCGGCGTTGATGACCGCCGCGGACCCCCGGAAACACTGCGGGCCTATCGCCCAAGGCGTTTTGCCGAGCTCAAGGACCTGTTGCTTCGGGTCTGGGAGAGCCCGTTGATCGGCTGAGCGCGCGGGAGGGGCGCGGGCGCTCGACCCCAGGCTGGACGGGTGCTGATCCATCCGTAGGTTAGGATCGAGGAGGCGGTGACCCGCGGAGCGACTCCGAGATCCTCGTGCGGTGCACCGGACCATCGTTCGGCCCGAGACCTCGAATTGTCCATGATGATCTTGCGACTCCTGGGAACCCTCGATCTCATGGGCGATTTTGAGCGCCCGGATGCCGCGCGGCTACTCACCAAGTCGAAGCCCACGGCGCTTCTCGTCTACCTGCTGCTCGCGCGGCCCGACACGTGGTGCCGGCGCGATGAATTGACCGCGCTGTTCTGGCCCGAGTCGGGACAGCAGCGAGCGCGTAGCGCCCTCAGTCAGACGATCTATCAGATCCGCCAGCATCTGGGCCCCCGGGCCATCGAGGCGCGTGGCTCCGAGGACGTGCGCGTCGCGCCCGGCGTGCTGGGGTGTGACGTGCTGGAGCTCCTGCACGACCTCGCCGCGGGTGACACGGCGCGGGCGCTCGACCAGTACACGGGCGATCTCTTGCCCGCATTCCATCTTCCGGACGCGGGGCCGTTCGACGATTGGCTCGAGCGCGAGCGTGCCGCGCTCCGCCGAACCGTTGTGGGCGCGGCACTGCGCCTTGCGTCGGGTGCCCATGAGCCGTCGGTGAAGCGCCGTTGGTGCGTCTGGGCGGCGGACATGGATGTCCTCGATGCCGAGACCGTCGCCCGGGCCATGACGGAGCTCGGCGGAATCGGCGCGTATGACGCCGCGCTCGCGATCTATGCCCGACATCGCGACGCGCTACGACGAGAGCTGGAGCTCGACCCCAGCGACGCCGTCGTCGCTCTTGCCGACGGCATGCGGGGAAAATCGCCGCCCCTGGTGGACCGTTCCCCGCAGCCTGAACGGGAAGTGGCAACGCGGGTGGTGCGTGCAGGTCAGAGCACACGCCCGGGCCGGCAGCCGCGTCGCGTCCGACGCCTGGGCCTCGCCCTCATGGTTATCGCGGCGGCTGTCGCCATCGTGAGCGTTGGGCTTCGTGCGTCCCACTCCGGCGGCCTCGGCGCGCTCGACCCGACGCGCGTCGCGGTGCTCCCCTTCACGTACCATGGTTCCAACGACGACGATCGGTGGCTGGCGCGTGCGCTGCCCGGTGCGCTCATGCCCCTGCTCGACGGAACCGCCGGAATGCGTGCGGTGGGAGTGCAGCGCATGAGTGCGGCGCTGGCCACGCGCGGAGCGACTTGGACGAGCGATCTGGACGTCGACGAGGTGATGGCCGTCGCGCGCGCGGCCGGGGCAGGGCGGTATCTGACCGCCACGGTCATCAGCGACGGCGCTCATCGTCGGGTGAGCGCGGGCCTGCACGCGGCGGCCTCCGGGAAGGAACTCGCCCACGTCCAGTTCCCGCTGGACTCACTGGATGTAAACTCCGCACTCGACCGACTCGTCGCCGAGTTGCTGATTCAGGTTACCGGTGAGCGGCGTCGCGCGGCCGAGCTGCTGACCTATTCGGTGCCCGCCCTGCGCCACTACGTGGACGGGACCATCGCCCGCAGAGAGCAGCGCCACCTCGATGCCCTGCGGCAATTCCAGCGCGCGCTGGAGCTCGACTCCACCTTTGCGCTCGCGGCCCTCGCGTACCGTGAGGCGTCGATGTGGTTGCCCGACGGAACGCCCTACCGCGTCGCCCTCGAGGAGGCGGACACCATCCTCCGGCGATTTCCGAATCGCCTGAGTGTCGCCGACCGCGCCGTGGCGAACGCGCTCCTCGACACCCAGCGGCTGGATCAGGATGGCCGGGCCGTCTTGCGCGGTCTGCGACGGGCAACGATCGTCGCCCCCGATCGTCCGATGACGTGGATGCTGCTCGGGGATTTCCTCCTGCACGACGGTCGCATGCTGGGGCTGCCCGATCACCTGGCTTTGGCCGCCGCGGCGTTCGACAGTGTCGTTGCCCTCGGCGCCCCGATTCCGGAAGCGGAGCGCCATCAGCTCGAGATGCGCTTCGCGCAGGGCGATCGGCCCTTCGCCCGTGAGTATCTCGCGACGCATCCGCGTGATTCACTGGCCTTCAGTCATCTCTGGTGGGTGGCGGCATCGCTCGTGGGCAACACGGCGACGCTCGGCACGTTTGACCGCACGCTTGCGCGCGAGCCCCGACAGACGTGGCGCTTGATGGTGCTGTGGTCCGAGCGTGCGTTGACCGGTTTCGCGCAGGCGGACCGCGCGGCGAGATTGCTCACGCGTGCGTCCAGGCTGGACGACTTCGTGGCTGACTCGTTTCGGTATGCGCTGTCCATGTATGCGCTGAATCGGGGCCGTCCGCGGCGCGCGCTCGCGAAGCCATTGCGACGCTTGAACGCGTCCATCACCATGCCCGACGCCGTTCGGAACCTCGCCATGGCGGTCGGGGCGCCGGCAGGCTGGCTCGATCGCGAGCAGGCGGCGCGGGTGGTGGAGGCCGAGATCGATTCGTACGGGGGGGACGCGCGGCTCCTCGCGGCCTGCAACCTCGGGCTCTGGGAGGCGGCATGGGGTGACCGCATGAAGGCGCGGCGTTTGGCCGCATCCATGGTGCACTGGCAGCGCCACGGCAGCATACGCGTACAGGCATATGCGGTGGCGTGTCCGCGCGTGATCTACGCGGCGCTGGACACGTCGGCGGATCTCGCCGGGCTGAGGCAGGTGGCCGATTATCTCGGCGACGAGCCCGCCGGGGTGTTCCGGCACGACCTGACGCGGTGGAACTTGTACGTCGCCGATCGCCTGGCTACCCGCGGACGGCCGGCGCTCGCCCTGCCCCTGACGACGCGGCTCGGGGTGCTGGTCGAGGAGTCGGCGTGGCTCACACCCGCCCTACTGCGCGAGGCCGAGCTCAGTCTCGCCACGGGCGATAGCGTGCGCGCCGCCCGGACGTTGGGCCGGGCCGCGCACCGTCCCGCCGCGCACCGCGACTAGCGAGTCCCCGGCACGAGCAGGTAGCCGCTGAAGCACCCGCGGTCTCCCTGGGAGTCCGGGCATTCGTAGACGGTTCCCTTGAGCTGCATTCCGTCGAAGTCTCCGCTCCCGAGCGCCACCGCGTTCTTGAATTCGACGCCGCGCGGCAGTGGGTACACCTTCCCGATACTGGCCGTCTCGCTGAAGGTGCCGCACCACCCGGTCGCCGGCATGCAGACCTGATACTCGGTCAGGTCGGGGACGGTCGACGTGAAGAAGCCGTTCGGGCCCTGACTCGCCGTTTGGTCGCTCGGGTCGTTCGCCGAGAAGCAGGTGTACATCGTGCCGTCGAGGTCACCCTCCTGGACCGTGAACGAGAGACAGAAATGGCTTTGCGATCGGCCGCTCGCGCCGTTGGTCCGCGTCTCCCCGCCATCGAAGCTCGCGAATTGGGTGACGAAGCTTATGGGGATCCTCTGCGTCCCCGCGATGCTGAGTTGCGGTGCAGCGGTGAGCGCCGGCTCGGTGGACGGCGCCGTGCTGTCACCGCACGCCGCGAGGAAGATCACGCTCGAGCATGCGGCCAGAACCGAACGATAGAACATGGGGGACTCCCGTGAGTGGTTGCGACCAGATTGGAGTCTCCCTCTCGCGCGTATCTCACCGTGCTCTCATCGTCGCCGTCCGCCTTCGGTGGGCTCGCCGTGCCTGATGCTCCTGGAAGTCCTTGGGTCGCGGGAGCTTGCGCGTGGGCGCATCGGGCCGTGACCGGCGGCTGAGACTGCGGACGTAGCGTCGGGATGTCTCGCTGCGTCGGCCCGCGGTTCCGACCGGCCCACCCATCTCCCAGATTTCCGGAGGTTCCCCATGCGTTTCTCTCCCGCGCCGGTCGCGGCGCTCGCGGCCGTGCTGCTTGGCGGCTGCGAACCGACCGCATCGCTCGTTCCCGACCCCACCGGCATCTCCGCCTCGGTCACGGATGGACCGGAAATGCCGGGCCATTCGCATCTCATCCGGCTCGGTGTGCCCGAGTGGACGATCTCGACCTCAGATCCCGATGCAGAAATGTTCACGATCTACGGCGATCCCACGCAGATCTTCGACTGTGGTGGGCCAGGGGGGCCGGAGTACAGCGTCCAGTTCAACGAGCTCGAGCTCGCCATGGGTCGGATGCGAAATCTCTTGGCACAGGGATCGGCCATCGATGTGTACGTCTACGACTTCTTCACCGAGGAGGATCGTGGCGATCGGACCTTCTGCGAATACTTCGCTGAGGAGTGGAAGTACCGCGGCACGGTGGAGTACGCCGAGATGTTCCATCGGAACCTGATCGAGAACAACACGGCATGGCACTGGAACGCGAACGGAACCGTCCAGGACGTGGACGGCAAGAGCTACGTCTTTCACGAGAGCCAACTCTTCCGCCGCGCCGCGAACGGCAACGCGGCGGAGTGGTTGAAGGAGCACATCGCCGTTACGCCGCTCGGCAATCAGTAGTCTTGCGTCGCCCGGCACGCGTGCCCCTGAGCCACGGCCCGGGGGCACGCGTGCTTCCCGAGGCCTCCGTTGCGGCTATCATTACAGGCCAGCCCACGTTGTGGACGAATCGGCCCCTCGATAGCCAAGGAGAGCCCGTGCTGAAGTCCCGACTCTTCACACTCGCCCTCACCCTCGGACTCGCGGGATGCGCGAAGCATCCCGGCCGCGTTGCCCCGACGGCCTGCGGCCCGACGAGTCAGGTCCAGATCGCCATTCGCCCCGGACCCAACCCCAGCTTCGCGTGGACGCCCGCATGTGCGGTCGGGTGGCTGCAGGTCGTGCGCGGTGATACCGGTCAGGTGGCCTGGCAAATCGAGGCCCGGGACAGCGTGAACGCGTTTGCGTCGCCGTTGGTCTTCGGCGTCGTCCCGAGCGACGCGATCGAGCTCACGCCCGCCATGCCGCTCGAGTCGGGCGCCACGTACACGGTGACCCTCGGCCGCTTCTTCCAAGGGAGCTTCAGCGGCCGGGAACGGCGCGTCATCATCCAGATGGCGCAGGCCACCTTCCGGCCCTGAGCCGCTCTACCCGGCGTCGGCTCGGCGTGTGAGGCCGTAGGCGAGGGCGAGCATCCCCGCGGCCACGACGCTCGCGCCGAGATAGATCGCTCCGAGACTCGCCACGCCCGCGTCGACCAATGGACCGACCGCGAACGCCGCGATCCCGTAGCCGATCATGTACGCCGCCATCAGCTCCCCCGCCATCAGCTCCGCGAGCGCTGGAAACCCGGTCTCCGCGAAGCTCACCGAAAGCGGCAGGAAGGCGGAGCAGGCGAGTCCGCCGGCCCCGAAGACCACGAGCGCCGCGCCCGCGGTTCCGCTCCGGGAGACCGCGAGAAACGATCCGATGAGGACGACCGGCAGCGCGCGATAGATCCACCGAGGCGGCACCCACGCGGAGCCGACGGCGATCACCACGCGGCCGACCGTGACCATCGCCCAGAAGACCGCGAGCGCGAGGCCGGCCGTGCGGGCGGAGAGGCCGCGGTCGGCGTGGAGATACACGATCGCCCAGTTGCCGTACAGTGTCTCACAGACCCCGTACAACACCACGACGGCGACGAATCCCCACAGGGTGGGCGACATCTCCCGAAGGAGCGTGCGCGGTCCGCCTCGTGGCGCGGCCGGTGCGGGCCCCGGCGCGGTGAACGGTTGGGTCATGGCCGCGAGCATGAGCGCCAGCGCGACGCCCGCGACGAGCGCGGGGATCCACCACCATCCGGCCCCCGCGGCGGCACTCACCAGGACCGGCGCGAGCGCGGTGCCCGTGCCGAGGAGCGCATGCAGCGCGGTGAGTGCGGGTTCCGCGTGATCGGGGAAGCTCGCGGGAGCGAGGCGGTTGATCGCCGTCAACGTCGAACCGAATCCGCCGCCGAGGGCGAGCATGGCGGCGAGGAGGATGACGTACGAGGGCGACGGTCGACCCATGAAGAACGCGCTCGACGCCACCAGGCCCATCGCCACGACGTCGAGCAGGAGACCGGCGAGCAGGACGCGCTTGAGGCCCCACCGGAGCGCCAGCACGCCGCCCGAGGCGGATGCCGCGACTGCGGCGGCCACCATAGGGATGAAGAGCGCGCCGTACGCGGCACCGCTGAAGCCGTAGCCGTGGGGATCCGTCAGCAGGCTCGACGCCGCCGGGACGACGACGAGGGCGAACCCCTGTGCGAGGCCGGTCAGGTAGATGATGGGGATCGTGACGCGTCGCACGCGGCCCCTATCGCAGTCGTTCGAGGAGGTGATCGCCGACCCGCAAGGCGTTTGCCATGATCGTGAGCGCCGGATTCACGGCGCCGATGGACGGAAAGAAGCTTCCATCGACGACGTAGAGATTGTCGAGGTCGTGCGCCTTGCAGAAGACGTCGAGCGCGGAGCTCGCCGGATCGGTGCCGAACCGTATCGTGCCCGCCTGGTGCGCCGTGCCGGCGATCGGAATGTGTTTGCGGAGGTAGAGGTGGCGTGGGAGCAGGTGCTCGCGAAGCCCGAGGTGTCCGAGGAGCCCCTTCCACGTGGCGATGAGGCGTTCGTGGGCCTCGACGTTGGTCTCGGTGAGCCGGAGCACGATGCCGCCGTCCCGATCGAGCGTCACGCGATTCTCCCGATCGGGCAGGTCTTCCGACGAGAGCCAGAAATCCACCGAGTGCTCGGCCATCTTCTCGAACGGGAGATCCGGCGCCCACGCGGCCCAGCCGGGTGCCTCGCCGCGCAGCATCGCCCCATCGGACTTCCCGAGCATCTGCACGAGACCGAGTGGGTGGTCCCAGTCGTCGGACCCGAAGTAGAAGTCGGCGACGGCGAGCGTCTTCTGAAAGACGGTGGGATTCGGTTCCCGGGAGAGCGCCATGAACGCGGTGTTCTGATGGCGCAGATAGAAGCGTCCGACGACGTCGGAGCGGTTGGCGAGCCCGGTGGCGTGACGGTCCGACGCCGAGCGCAGGAGCAACGCGGCCGAGTTGATGGCGCCGCACGCGACGACGACGATGCCGGCGCGATACGTCTCCGGGACGCCGGCGCGGCGGACCCTGACGTCGGTCACTTCACGGCCGGACGTGCTCGTCTCGAGGCGCTCCACGTACGCGCCGGTCCGCAGGGTGACGTTGTCGTGCGCGGCGAGCAGCGGTTCGATGCAGATCGTCTGCGCGTCCGCCTTGCCGTTCGTGATGCACGGGAAGCCATCGAACGCGCTGCAGCGGATGCACGCGCTGTGGCGCGTGGGCGTGCCGTGCGCCTCGTCGAGCAAGATACCGAGCGGCAGGGGATAGGGATGCAGTCCCCGCGCGCCGAGGTCGTGCGCGAGCTGGGCGATGCGTGGCTCGTGGCTCACGGCCGGATAGGCATAGGGCGCGCTCGCCGGCGGCTCCGTCGGATCGGTGCCGCGTGCGCCGTGCACGTGATAGAGGCGTTCGGCCTCGGTGTAGTACGGCTCGAACGTGTCGTATCCCACGGGCCAGGCGGGCGAGATGCCGCCCGCGTGTCGGAGCTCGCCGAAGTCCTCCTTGCGGAGCCGGAAGAGCGCGGCGCCGTAGAACTTCGTGTTGCCGCCGACATAGTAATGAATGCCGGGGAGGAACTCCTTCCCGTCCTTGTCGTGCCAGGGTTCCTTCGCCTGATACTTCGCGTCCACGAAGACGGCGCCCGCGTCCCAGTTGTCCTGCTCGCGCGGGAGGAACTCGCCGCGCTCGAGGAGCAGGATGCGTTTCCCGGAGGGTGCCAGCTTCCAGGCGAGGGTCGCGCCGCCGGCGCCGGTGCCGATGATGATGACGTCGTAGTGATCTCGTGGGTCCATGGATCGTCTCTCTCCTGGAGCGGTCGGTGTCGGTACCGTAGTACCGCGGAAGGCGCTCCATCGGTCCGTGCCGCTTGACGCATCGAGCGGCCGCGATATCCTCGAATCGGACGGGCGGATTATGTTTCAGGCCTTCACGATGGACGACATCTACGGGGATGTAGCGTAAAGGAGCACATAGATGGCCGGGAAGCAGCTGACGATCGGAATCCTCACCGGTGGGGGGGACGTTCCTGGGCTCAACCCCGCGATCCGCGCGGTGACGGTCCGCGCGCTCCGCGACGGGAACCGCGTGATCGGCATCCGGCACGGGTGGGCGGGACTCGTCGACTACGTCCCGGACGACAAGGCGGACAACAGCGAGCACGTACAGGTGCTCACCGAGGCGATCGTGAACCGTGCCGGCCGGACCGGTGGCACGTTTCTCCACACCGCACGCGCCCGACCCAGCCATCTGCCGCTGGAGCGGGTGCCGCCCCACATGACCGGCTACGACCAGCCGGTCAACGACGTGACGAAGGACGTGCTCAAGCATCTCGAGCATCTCGGCATCGACGTGCTGATCCCGATCGGCGGCGACGACACCCTGAGCTACGCCAAGCGGCTGCACGACGAGGGCGTGAACGTCGTGGCCATCCCGAAGACCATGGACAACGACGTCTACGGCACCGACTATTGCATTGGGTTCAGCACGTGCGTCACCCGCACCATCGAGCTGACGCATCGGTTGCGGACGTCGGCGGGCTCCCATGAGCGCTTCCTCGTGATCGAGGTCTTCGGGCGCTATGCCGGCTTCACGGCGCTCCTGCCGACGATGGCGGGCGCGGCGGATCGCTGCGTCATTCCGGAGCAGCCGGTGAACATCGAGCAGCTCGCCGAGCTGATGACGTACGACCGCAACCGCAATCCGAGTCGCTACTCGGTGGTGCTGGTGTCCGAAGGCGCCCGGCTGGCCTCCCAGGACGCGATGACGTTCGAGAGCGAGGAGGCCGACATGTTCGGGCACCGGAAGCTCGGCGGGATCGGCGAGCGGGTCGGGGCGGCGCTCAAGGACGCGTCGCCGCGGTTCAACAACGGCAGGCGCGTGGAAGTCTTGAATCAGAAGCTCGGCTATCTCGTCCGCTCCGGCGATCCGGACGCGCTCGACTCGATCGTGCCGATGGCGTTCGGGAACCTCGCGCTCGATCTCATCATGAAGCAGCAGTATGGGCGCCTCGTGAGCATCCACCGGGGCTTCTACGACAGCGTGCCGATCGCGAGCGTGACATCGGAGAAGAAGGTGGTGGACGTGGCGAAGTACTACAACACCGATCGACTCCGGCCGATCTACGAGTTCGACAAGGCCCCGCTCTTCATCATGACGAGCGACTGAGGTGCCGGCGCCCGAGGCCATGTCGCTGTACTTCGACACCTCCGATCCGGGGCTCAAGGCCAAGCTCGAGGCGCTCGTACCGACGCCGGGCTACTGCGTCTTCATCGACATCAGCGGCTCGACCCAGATGAAGGATCAGGAGCTGTTTCATTGGGCGACCCTGATTCACAACGCCTTTGCCAACGTTCGCACCTTCATGCCCACGTCGGCGTTTCCGCTCAAGTGCCTCGGGGACGCGTTGATGTATTTCATCCCCAAGACGCAACCCGCGCAAGCGAGCGACGTCCCGCTCCAGCTCTTCGCCGGTCTCGCGTCCATCGTGGATGACCGGGACCCGATCTTCCCGCAACAGAAGGCCGCGGTCGTGAGCGGCAGGGCGTACGAGCTGACGTTCATCCAGGGACAGGACGATGTCTACGGCAAGGACATCGATCTCGCGGCCCGCCTCCTCTCCCGGGCGCGCAGCCGGGAAGTGCTCCTGAACCGGGCCTTCTACGACGAGGTGCGCGCCGCGTACAAGCGCACGCGGAGCACGGAGCGCTTCCAGCAGGTCGAGCGCATTCGGCATCTGGGGCCGCTCGACGTGCGCGGGTTCGCGACTCGTGTGGAAGCGTTCGTCTATGGTCCCGGCCGCCGCGGTCAGCCGGCCTGACAGCCGTCCGGTGACGCGCAGCCTGCTCGGTGGCGTTGGACTCGTGCTGGCGTTCGATGCCGGGGGCGCGGCCGCCGCGCGGTTCTTCGGGTTCCGCTACACGCTCCTCCTCTTCGGCACATACGCCATCTATCTGTTCGTGACCTTTTGGGCCGCCCGTCGGTATGGGGTGCTCGCGGCCGTCGCCTTCGGCGCGATCCTCGGTCTCGCCGACGCGACGCTCGGGTGGGTCATCTCATGGCTGATCGGGCCCGGCCGACCCGCCGAGCCGCTCACGGTGGTGAGCGCCGCGGGCGTGGTGGCTGTCTCCGTCCTGCTCGGCACCGTCGTCGGCATCCTCGGCGGCGCGGCCTCGCGGTTCATCGGTACGCCCCGGAGCACATCATGAACGTGCACGTCGGACAGCAGGCTTCTCGCTCGCTCACCGTGACACCGGAGCACGTGGCGACCTTCGCCGAGCTATCCGGCGACTACAATCCGCTGCACTTCGACGAACAGTTCGCCGGCGGCACGAAGTTCGGGCGGCTCGTGGCCCAGGGTGGGCTCACGACCGGCCTGCTTCACGCGCTGGTCGCGATGGACATGCCGGGGCCGGGCACCGTGTTTCTGAGCCAGAACTGGAAGTTCACGGCGCCCGTGTACATCGGGGATACGATCACCGCCGAGGCGGAGATCGTGAGCGTGCACGCCACGAAGCCCGTGACCGAGCTTCGCGTCGTCATTCGCCGGCAGGACGGCGTCGTGGTGCTCGAGGGCGAGGCGTGGTGCTATACCTTCACGCCGGCCGGAGCGGCGGGCTGATGCGGGAGCCTTCGGGCCGGCCGGCGCCCGGCGAATACGCCGACTACGCGCTCGACGACATCGCCGCCGTCCCGGGTGATGACGCGATCGCCGCGCTCGCGGCGCTCGGTCCCGAGACGGCCGCGCTCTTCCGATCGCTGGCGCCGGTGGCCGAGCGGGGGCTGTCGTACGCCCCCGGCAAATGGCCGCTCAAGGTGGTGCTGGGACACCTGATCGACGACGAGCGCATCTTCGCGTACCGGATCTTGTGTCTCGCGCGCGGGGAGACGCAGGAGCTTCCCGGATTCGATCAGGAGCGCTACGCGGAGGCCGGCGGCTTCGCGGCGCGTGCGCTCGAGAGTCTCTTGGCCGAATACGCCGAGGTTCGTGCGGCGACGCTGGCGTTGCTGCGCCATCTTCCGGAAGGCGGGTGGACCCGGCGCGGCCGGGTGAACGGGTACGAGGCGTCGGTGCGCGGGCTGGCCTTCCACATCGCGGGTCACGAGCTGCACCATCTCCGGATCGTGCGCGAGCGGTACGTCGCCCTTGCCGGCTGAGCGCCGCCATCTCCCGTGCCGCCGTCGCGCGCGGCATCTCGAGGTTTCATGACCGATCTCAACCATCTGCTCGCGAGCAACCAGGCCTGGGCGGCCGAGATGACCGCTCGGGATCCCGAATTCTTCCACCGCCTCTCCCTCCAGCAGGCACCGCGGTACCTGTGGATCGGCTGCTCCGACAGCCGCGTGCCCGCGAATCAGATCGTCGGGCTGCTGCCCGGGGAGATGTTCGTGCACCGCAACGTGGCCAACGTCGTCGTGCATACCGATCTGAACTGCCTCGCCGTCGTGCAGTTCGCGGTCGACGTCCTCGAGGTGGAACACGTGATCGTGTGCGGGCATTACGGCTGCGGCGGCGTCGGTGCGGCGCTCCGAGGCGATCGGCTGGGTCTCGTGGACAATTGGATCCGGCATGTCCAAGACGTCCGGTGGAAGTACCAGGCGCAGCTCGACGCACTGCCCTCGGACACCGCGCGCCACGACCGGCTCTGCGAGCTGAACGTCATCGAGCAGGTGGCGCATCTCGGGCAGAGTTCCGTCGTCCGCGATGCCTGGTCCCGCGGCCAGGCGCTCGCGCTGCACGGATGGGCGTACGGACTCGCGGACGGTGTCGTGCGCGATCTCGGTGTGCAGGTGCGGGGCGAGGACGACCTCGCGGCGTGCGCGGAGGCGGCGCGCGGCTGACGTGCGCCGGCCCGCCCTATCGGACGGCGGGACCGCGGCGGAGATTTAGCGCATGATGAGGTGGCAGGGCGTGGGGGTGATCCGCGCATGACGAGCCGCACGATGCGGCGCATGATTCTGCTGGCGGTCTCGGCCGCGGCCGCCGGCGTGGGATGCCAGCACGCCGCGCGGCCGCCGCGTGTCGTGACGCCGGTCGTCCCCGACACGGCGGCGATCGACACGTTGCTCGCGCATGTCTGGCGCGCCGGTGCCGGCCGGGGGCCCACACGTGCCGCCGTCCTCCGCCACGTCGGCGCGCCCGACTCGGTCGTCGTCAGGGTGTACCGGGATTC
>Ga0102953_1000750_pt1 | contig 21422 bp, 19 predicted proteins | sample SalPon2A_C_D2_MG_FD_78509 | JGI IMG/M metagenome (GOLD analysis project Ga0102953, IMG submission 78509) | Soil microbial communities from South San Francisco under conditions of wetland restoration - Salt Pond MetaG R2A_C_D2_MG | ecosystem: Environmental > Terrestrial > Soil > Wetlands | place... | reverse complement strand
CTCCACCCCCGCGAAGGGATGTGGAGGATCGACGCCCCCGAGCCCGAGATGGGGCCGAACGACTTACTCATCGGCATCACCCACACCTCCATCTGCGGCACCGACGTGCACATCTACAACTGGGATGCCTGGGCTCAGCGCACCCTGCCCATTCCCATGATCACCGGCCACGAGTATGTCGGCGTGGTGGAAGCGGTCGGCTCCGAGGTGCAGGGCTACGCGCCCGGCGATCGCGTCTCTGGCGAGGGGCACATCACCTGCGGGCACTGCCGCAACTGCCGCGCCGGCCGGCGCCACCTCTGCCGCAACACGCGCGGCGTGGGCGTGAACCGCAGCGGCGCCTTCGCCGAGCGCTTCGTGCTCCCCGCGGGGAACGCCTTCAAGGTGCCGTCCGGCATCCCCGACGACTGGGCGGCGATCCTCGACCCGCTCGGCAACGCGGTGCACACCGCCCTCGCCTTCGACGTGGTGGGGGAGGACGTGCTGGTGACCGGCGCCGGCCCCATCGGGCAGATGGCGGCCGCGGTGGCGCGCTTCGTGGGCGCCCGCTACGTGGTCATCACCGACGTCAACCAGGGGCGCCTGCGCATGGCCGAGCGCATGGGGGCGGTGGACCGCGCCGTGGACGTGTCCGGCACGGAAGGCGGGACCGCCGCGCTGCGCGGGGTGATGGCCGAGCTGGGCATGACCGAGGGCTTCGACGTGGTGTTCGAGATGTCGGGCGCTCCCCCCGCCTACGCGCAGATCCTCGACACCGCCAACCACGGCGCCAAGCTGGCGCTGCTGGGCATCCCCGACGAGCCCATCGCCATCGACTGGAACCAGGTCATCTTCAAGGGCCTCGAGATCCGCGGCATCTACGGACGTCAGATGTTCGAGACCTGGTACAAGATGGCCGCCATGCTGCAGTCGGGCCTGGACGTCGCGCCGGTCATCACCCACCGCTTCCCCGTCGACGACTTCGAGGAGGCGTTCGGGGTGATGCGTTCGGGGCGGTCCGGGAAGGTGATCCTCGACTGGACCTGAGCGGCGGACCCGGAACCGCTTGCGGCCACCGTCTCCGCGGCGTTCCGGTAAGATGGCGGAATCACCACCTAGAAGGAGGGAACATGGCACGATTCCGCATCCCATGGATGGTCCTGATGGCGCTCGCGGCGGCCTCGCTCGGCTTCGGCTTCGCGCAGTCGGCCCGCCAGCAGACGCTGGTCATCGGCGGCGACTGGACCGACCTGATCACCCTCGATCCCGGCGTGGCGTACGAGTTCTCACCGGTCCCCATCCTCGACAACACCTACCAGCGGCTGGTGCAGTTCCCGGGCACCGACCTCTCTCACGTGGTGCCGGACGCCGCGCAGAGCTGGGACATCGGCAGCACGCCCGACGGCGGCAGCACCATCACCTTCCACCTCGAGGACGCCACCTTCTCCACCGGCCGCCCCGTGACGGCGCAGGACGTGGTGTGGTCGTTCGATCGCGTCATCCAGATCAACGGGCCTTCGGCCTTCCTGTTCACGGACGTGGCGGGCATGAAGGTGGGTTCCACCAAGGCGCTCGACGACAAGACCGTGCAACTCACGCTGCCCAAGGGCGTCAACCCGCAGATCGTGCTCAACATGCTGACGTTCAACATCGGCGGCATCATGGACGCCACCGAGGTGAAGCAGCACGTGCAGGACAACGACTACGGACAGAAGTGGCTCAACGACCACTCGGCCGGCTCCGGGCCGTACATGCTCGACCGTTGGGACCGCGGCTCGCAGGTGGTGCTGGTCGTCAATCCCGAGTACTCCAACCCGCCGTCGATCAAGCGCGTCATCCTGCGCTACATGCAGGAATCGAACGCCCAGCGCGCGGCCATCACCTCCGGTGAGATCGACGTCGCCTACAACTTCACGCCCGACGCCTTCAAGCAGGCTCAGCAGGACTCCGACCTCAAGGCGATCAAGACCGACACGTTCCAGATGACCTACCTGGGCATGAACTCCGGCCCCGGCGCGCCCTTCGCGGACAACCGCGTGCGTGATGCCGTGCGCTACGCCGTGGACCAGGGATCCATCATCGACGAGCTGCTGGGCGGCCTGGGGCGTCCCATGCAGACCATCATCCCCGCCGGCCTGATGGGCGCCGACACCACCACCTACTTCCCGTACGACATCGAGAAGGCCAAGCAGCTCATGGCCGACGCGGGCAAGTCCGGCGGCATGAGCGTCGAGTTCCTCATCCCCACCGGTGCCTGCGGCGGCGGCGTGCCCTGCGCCGACCTTGCGGCGAAGGTGCAGTCCGATCTCGCCAAGATCGGCATCACCGCCAACATCAAGCAGACCACCAGCGCCCAGCTCTACACCATCTACCGGCAGCAGGCCGCGGAGCTCGTTCTCGCCGCCTGGAGCCCGGACTACCCCGATCCGAACGGCAACGCCAGCCCCCTGGCGGACTACAACGCCAAGTCGCTGGCGTGGCGCAACGTGTGGAACGACGCCACCGGCACCAAGCTGGCCACCGAGGCCGCCGTCAGCACCGATCCCGCGCAGCGCAAGGACCTCTACGCCCAGCTCACCAAGTACGTGGCGCAGAACGGCCCCTTCGCGATGCTGTACCAGCCGGTGTACCCGATCGTGACCACCGCCAAGGTCGATGGTTTCGCCCGCAGCGCACAGGGCGACGTCGACTACACGGCCATCAGCAAGCAGCCTTGAGGACCGAGCGACCGACGGGTCTCCGCGTGGGAGGGGCTTCCAGCCCCTCCCACGCGGCCGTCGCGCTCTAGGGGGGTGCGGTGCTCGCCTTCCTGCTGAGGCGCCTGGGATACCTGATCTTCGTGGTGTGGGGGGTCGGCTTCGCCGCCTTCTTCATCTCCCACGTGGTCCCCACCGACCCGGCCGCTGCAGCTCTGGGGAGCAACGCCCGCCCGGCGCAGATCGAGGCCTACCGCCAGAAGCACGGTCTCGACCTGCCGGCCTATCAGCAGTACGTGCGCTACATGGTCGACCTGTTCAAGGGCGATCTGGGCAACTCGCTGCGCACGCAGCGGCCTATCTTGTCCGACCTGCGGGACTTCTTCCCCGCCACGCTGGAGCTCACGCTGGGCGCGATGTTGTTCGCGGTCCTCTTCGGCGTCCCCACCGGCGTCATCGCTGCGCTCTACCAGGACCGTCCCATGGACCTCGTCGTGCGCAGCCTGGCGCTCATGGGCGGTGCGACGCCCGTGTACTGGCTGGCGATCCTGGCGCTGGAGCTCTTCCACTCCCGGCTCGGCTGGCTACCGGGGCCCGGAGAGCTGAGCCCGTATCTGTTCGAGCCGCACCGCGTGACCGGCATGATGGTGGTCGACGCGGCCATCGCCGGCGACTGGGCGGCGTTCGGTAGCGCGGTCAGGCACCTGGTCTTGCCCGCCGTGGTGCTGGGCGCGTTCTCGACGGCCCTGCTGGCGCGCATGGTGCGCAGCGCCATGCTCGAGGTCCTCTCCCAGGACTACGTGCGCACCGCCCGCGCCAAGGGGGTGTCCGGGCGCGTGGTGGTGTTCAAGCACGCGCTGCGGAACGCCGCCCTGCCGGTGCTCACGGTGATGGGGAGCCTGCTCGGCAGCTTGCTCACCGGCGCGGTGCTCACCGAGACCATCTTCTCCTGGCCCGGCATCGGCTCCTACGCCACCTCCAGCGCGATCGGCCTCGACTTCCCTGCGGTGATGGGCGTGACGCTGGTGGCGGGCCTGGCGTACAGCCTCATCAACCTCCTCGTCGACGTGCTCTACGCGGTGTTCGACCCGCGCATCACCTACGCATGACCGGCCGCTTCGCCTTCCGCGCGACGGCCCGGGCCCTGTTCCGCAGCAAGCCGGCCCGCCGCTTCATGCGCAACCCCGGGACGGTGATCGGGACCGTGCTGGCGCTGGCGCTGGTGCTGGTGGCGGTGCTCGCGCCGGTGGTCGCCGGCGACCCGTTGCTCCAGAGCCTCTCGGACCGGCTGCAGGCGCCCGGCGCTCAGCACTGGTTCGGCACCGACCAGCTGGGGCGCGACGTCTGGTCGCGGGTGGTGTGGGGGTCGCGCATCTCGTTGCGCATCGGCTTCGTGGTCGTGGCGGTGTCGGTCTTCGCCGGCGGCGCCGTCGGCCTCGCTGCGGGCATGCTCGGAGGCGTCTGGGACGAGGTGTTGATGCGCGTCACCGACATCTTCCTGGCGTTCCCCGCGCTGATCCTGGCGATGGCGATCTCGGCCGCCCTGGGGCCCAGCCTGGGCAACGTGATGATCGCCGTCGCGGCGGTGTCGTGGCCGAACTACGCGCGGCTGCTCAGGGCGCAGGTGCTGGCGGTCCGCACGCTCGACTACGTGGAGGCGTCGCGCGCACTGGGCGCGGCGCGCTGGCGCCAGGCGTTCCTGCACGTGCTCCCCAACACGCTCACGCCGCTGCTGGTCCAGGCCAGCTTCGACATCGGCAGCGCCATCCTCACCGCCGCCGGCCTGGGCTTCATCGGCTTCGGCGCGCAGCCGCCCATCCCCGAATGGGGGGCGATGGTCTCCGAGACCCGCAACTTCATCAACGAGGCGCCCTGGGCGTCCTCCGCCCCGGCGCTCGCCATCCTGGTCACCGTGCTGGCCTTCAACCTGTTGGGGGACGGCCTGCGCGACGTGCTGGACCCCCGTGGGCGCACGCGGCGCTGAGGTCGGGGCGGGCGGGCCCGACAGGGGGGCCGGACAGGGCGCGACGACCGCTGTGGCCATGGCGGCGGACCCGCTGGCGGGGCCGTGCCGCCGGGCCTCGAGCGAAGCCGACAGGGAAGCGATCCGAGGATCCGCTCGACGGCGATGGAGCGAGCTTCCGGCGCTACAGCGACAGGTAGGCCGCCCGCACGTCGGGGTCCGCCAGCAGCTCGCTGCCGCTGCCCTGCTTGACGATGTGACCGTTCTCGAGCACGAAGGCGCGGTCGGCGATGCGCAGCGACTGCAGGACGTTCTGTTCGACCAGGACCACCGTCACGCCGTTGTCGTTGATGGCCCTCAGGGCACGGAACACGGCCTTGGTGAGGGCCGGCGCGAGGCCCAGGCTCGGCTCGTCGACCAGCAGCAGCCGCGGACGGCTCATCAACGCCCGGCCGATGGCCAGCATCTGCTGCTCGCCGCCCGAGAGGGTGCCGGCGAGCTGCCGGCTGCGCTCGGCCAGCCGGGGGAAGAGCTCGAGCACCATGTCGCGCGTCTGCCGGGCGTCCCGGGCGGATACCGGCAGGTAGTCCGCGCCGCTGCCGAGGTTCTCGGCCACCGTCATCAGGGGGAAGAGCTGACGCCCCTCCGGCACGTGGCCCACGCCCGAACGCACGATGCGTGCCGGGCTGTGTCCGTGGAGCTCCTCGCCGAACGCCCTCACGCTGCCCCGGGCGCCGCGGAGCAGGCCGGAGACGGCGCGCAGGAGCGTGGTCTTACCGGCGCCGTTGGCTCCGATGATGGTGACGAACGCGCCCTCGTCGACGACCAGATCGATGCCCCAGAGCACCTGGATCTTGCCGTAACCGGCCTCCAGGCCGCGCACTTCGAGCGCGGGCACGGCCGAGGGGGATGCGCTCGCCGCCGGGCCCGTCACGCCTCGGCCCCCGGGTCCTGGTCCGCGCCTTCGTCCTCGGCGCCCAGGTAGGCGCGTATCACCTGCGGATCGCTGGTGACCTCGCGGTAGCTGCCGGTGATCAGCGGGCGTCCGTAGTCCATCACCAGCACCCGATCGGCGAGGTCGCGCACGACCGGCATGACGTGCTCGATGAACACCACCGTCACGCCGCGGTCGCGTACGTCGCGCACCAGGCTCACCGCCTCCCGCGCCTCGGCGGGTCTGAGGCCGGCCATGACCTCGTCGAGGAGGAGGACGACCGGGCCGGTGGCGAGGGCGCGGGCGATCTCCAGGCGCTTCTCCTGCAGCAGCGTCAGCTCCTCGGCCGCGACGCTCCTCAGAGGCGCCAGCCCGCAGCGCTCGAGCGCGTCCTCGGCGCGCTGCCGCGCTTCGCGCTCGCGCGTCCCGGGCGTGCCGTAGAGCGCTCCGACCATCACGTTCTCCTCGACCGTCATCTCCGGGAAGGGCTGCACCACCTGGAACGCGCGCCCCAGACCTGCATGGCAGCGCTCGGCGCTGCTCAGGTGCGTGATGTCGCGCGCGCCCAGCCGGATTCGGCCGCTGGTCGGCTCGAGCAGCCCGGAGATCATGTTGAGGGTGGTGGTCTTGCCGGCTCCGTTGGGCCCGATGATGGCGAAGATCTCCCCCTCGGCCACCTCGAAGCTCAGGTCGCGGACCGCGGCGAGGCCGCCGAACCGCTTCCCCAGGGCGTCCACGCGCAGCATCAGGGTGCCTCCCCGCTCTCGGCGGCGCCGGGGTCGGAAGCCGTGCGGACCGCCTCGTCCTCCCCGGGGGGCGGGGGCCCGCGTCGCCGCGCCAGGCGGTTGGCGAGGCCCACCAGCCCGCGGGGCATGAACAGGATGGACGCGACCAGCACGATGCCGTAACCGATCAGGTAGCCTTCGGCGAAGGTTCGTCGGAGCGTCTCCTCGACGGCGGAGAGGACGCCGGCGCCGAGGATCGGCCCCAAGGTCGTGTAGAGGCCGCCGAAGATGGGAGTGACCAGCGCGAACACGGTGGTGGAGATGGCGAAGGTGCCGTCGGGGATGACGCTTCCCAGCCGCTCCGCTTCGAGCGCGCCGAGCGTGCCCACGAGCGCGCTGGAGAGCACGAACGCCAGCAGCTTGGCGCGTGCCGGACGCACGCCCATGACGGCGGCCACCGCCTCGTTGGTGCGCACGGCGGTGAAGGCGGCCTTGAGGCGGCTGCGCTGCGCGATCGTCGACACCAGGATCGCCAGCACCAGCAGGCCCCCGTAGACGTAGAAGTAGTCCGCGTTGCGCAGGAAGGCGATCTCCCAGCGCTGCATGGCGCCGGGGACGAAGTGGGGCCGGAACAACGGCGGCACGTTCAACCCGGCGGCGCCGCCGGCGACGCCGGTGGGGATCTCCTGCACCACCGCCTTGAGCACCTCCGAGAAGGCCAGCGTGGCGATGGCGAAGTAGATGCCGCGCAGCCGCAAGGTGACCGATCCCAGGCCCAGCGCCAGCAGCGCGGCTACCAGACCGCCGATGGGCAGCGCCAGGAAGAGCGGCACGCCCGTCAGCTTGGCCAGGATGGCGGCGCTGTAGGCGCCCGCCCCGTAGAAGGCGGCGTGGGCCAGCGAGAGCTGCCCGGTTCGGGCCAGCAGGTCCCAGGAGAGGGCCAGCACGGCGAGGCTCATGGCATTGGAGGCGAGCGACAGGTAGCTCACCGACGCCTGGTGAAACAGCGCCTTCATGGCCGCGGGGGCCAGCGCCACCAGGACCGCTAGCAGCAGCGTCCAGGCCAGGTCGGGCAGGGCGCGCCTCATGCCGTTCGCCTCATGCCGTTCTCCGGGCGCGCACGATCAACACCACGAAGATGATGGCGAAGAACACGGCGTTGCGCAGGGAATCGCCGTTGGGCACCAGCGTGGCGACCAGGGACTCGGACACGGCCACCGCCAGCGACGCCCAGAGGATGCCGCGGATGTTGCCGAGCCCGGCCAGCACGACGATGGCGAACGCCTTCAAGGTGAAGGCGAAGCCGACGGTGGGCGTGGGGCTCTGGATCACGGCGATCATCACCCCGCCGATGCCGGCGAGCAACGCCGACAGCGCGAAGGCGACCAGGTAGATGCGGTCGACCTCGAGGCCGACGAGGCTGGCGCCGACGCGGTTCTGGGCCACCGCGCGCATGGCCCGCCCCAGGCGCGAGCGCGCCAGCAGTGCGTACAGGCCGACGACCAGCACCAGCGAGATGACGAAGCTGCCCAGGGGCACGAGCCCGATGCTCACCCCGGCCACCTGGAGGCCCACCGAGCGGTACGGCACGCCGCTGATCGACCTGGGGTCGCCGCCCCAGATCAGCAGCGCCAGGTTCTGCAGGATGATGGAGAGGCCGAACGTGAGCAGCATCTGGTTGAGCTCCGGGGCCTGCAGGACGTAACGGATGGTCGAAAGATAGATGAGCGCGCCGATCACGAACAGCGCCGGCGCGACGAACACGAGCGACAGCAGCGGGTCGAAACCCAGGCTCACGAAGAGCTGATAGGCGAGGAAGGCGCCCACCATGAAGAACTCGCCGTGCGCGAAGTTGATCACGCCGATGACGCCGATCGCCAGCGCCAGGCCGACGGACACCAGAGCGTAGAGCCCGGCGGCGAGCACGCCCGATACCAGGCCCTGGGCGAGGAGGGTCAGCTCCACGGCAGAGGCCTCGGGATCGTGGGCAGGGGGGAAGATAGGTTCGGCAAGGCGGTCACGTTCCGGGTCTCGCGCTCTCGTCTCTGCGTCGCGGCGTACGGGGGGTGGGCCGGCGGCCGGCCCACCCCCCCGGGTCCGCGGGCGCCCTCATGCAGGCGGGCGCCCGATCACGTCAGTTGGCCTGGCAGCTCTGCAGCGGCGCGGTGGCCTTGGACGTCGGCCACACGATCTGGCGCTCGCCGTTCTGGTACTGGAAGACGAGCCACATGTCGGCTCCGAAGCCCTGGTGATGGGTGATCTGGGAGTCGTGGAACTTCCAGGGGCCCATGGGCGACTTGAAGGTCATGCTCTCCATCTGCTTGATGACCGCCTGCTGGTCGGTGGTGCCGGCGGCATTGATGGCGTCGGCGTACGACCACAGCTGGGCGTAGGCGAGGGCCGACATGTAGTTGTCGGGCGCCTTGTCGAACATGGCCTGGAAGCTCTTGGTGAAGGCCATCGCGTCGGAGGTCGGCAGGTTGGGCATGAAGCCGATCAGGCCGGTCTCGCACTGAGCCTCGGACGCGTTGGCGAAGTCGCTGGGCCATCCCGGAGGGGCCCCGAAGATCTGCTGGGGCGTGAAGTTGAGCTCGCGGACCTGGCTTGACATCGGCACCACGTCGGAGTCGTAGCCGATCCAGTAGAGCATGTCGGCGTTGGTGGCCTTCGCCTTGCTGATGGCGGCGCGGAAGTCGCCGGTGCCGCCGAAGAGGGTGGACTTGAAGGCCTCGTTGATGGTGACCTTCAGGCCGGCGTCCTCGAGCAGCTTCTGCGCCTCGATCGCGCCGGGCCCGCCGAACGCGGAGTCCTCGTGCAGCAACGCGACGGTCTTGACGCCGCTGTCGGCGATGAACTGCGTGGAGGCCTGGGTGTTCTGATAATCCCAGGGGTGCACGTGGAAGAACCACGGCTCGTTGCCGAGGATCTCCTCGATGCCGTCGAAGTTTTCGATGCCTACGCCGGAGACGGCGCCGCCGATCCAGCTGACGATCGGCTGGAAGGTCTTGAACGACTGGGCGAGCGCGAGCGTCACGCCGGAGCTGTAGCCGCCGCCGATGAACTGGACGTTGTCCTCGGTCATCAGCTTCTCGAAGGCGGCGACGGCGACCTTGCCGTCGGCCTGGGTGTCGGCGTAGATGACCTTGAGGGGCTGGCCGAGCACGCCGCCCTGAGCGTTGATCTCCTCGAGGGCGAGCTCGAAGCCCTGCTTCTGGGCCTGGCCGGTGCCGGCCGCGCCGCCGGTGAGCGGGCTGAGGATGCCGATGGTCACGGGCTGGGCGAGGGCCAGCGACGTGAGCACGGCTGCGAGGATGGCGAGGACGAAGGGGATGCGTCTCATGCGTTTCCTCCTTGACGGGGGGCGGCCGCGTGTGCGGCCGCGGGGCGGAAGGTGGGCGGGCGTGCGGGTTGCCTCCGGGCGACGGGTCGGTCGAGGGGGTCCGGTGCGAACGGTGGGGGTCAGGTCATGGCGGTTCCCCCACGAACTCGGCGAGGATGCCCTTGAAGCGGTCGGGGGCTTCGATCTGCGGGGAGTGACCGACGTCGTCCCAGGTGACGAGGCGGGCGCGCTCCGGGCCGTAGGCGGCGACCGTCCGCTCCGCGAGGGCGGCCGTGATGAGGGCGTCCTTGCCGCCGCGCAGCACCAGCACCGGCCCCCGGTAGGCGCGCACCAGCTCGGTGAGGTCCATGGTCTCCAGCGCGGTGGCGTTGGGCATGATGCAGGACGTCGGGATCCTGCAGGCCTCGTCCACCAGCTCCTCGAAGAAGGGGGGGCGGCGCGTGGGCATCGCACCCGGGAGTGCCTGCGCGATCATCGCGCGGCGGGTCGCGGCCGACGGTTCGGCGGCGAGGGCCGCGGCGCCGCGCAGGCTCGCCTCCGGCGCGTGGAAGCCTGCCGGCGGCGGCGAGTCGACGAGCATCAGCCGCGCCACGCCCTGCGGGAAGGTGCCGGCGCAGGCCTGCGCCACCGCGCCGCCGAGGCTGTGGCCGACGAGGGTGACGGGCGGGACCTCGAGGGCGCGCAGGAAGCCTGCGAGCGCCTCGCCGTAGGCGCGCATGCCGATCTCCTCCGGCAGCGGCCCGGAGGCGCCGAAGTTGGGCAGGTCCATGGCGATGAGCTCGATGTCGTCCGGCGGGCTCTCCAGCAGCTCCCGCCAGTAGCGGTGGCTGGCGAGGTTGCCGTGCACGAGGGCCACGGGGCTGCCGCGGCCTGCGCGCACGTAGGCGAAGGAGGCGCCGCCGGCGCCCCGGGTGTGCACGCTCCGGACGCTCATGCGCCCTCCGCCTGCGCGCCGGCTCGCTCGGTCGCCCCTTCGCGGACGCGATCGAAGAAGGACCGCAGCTCCGCGGCGACGGCCGCCGGGCGCTCGATGGGTGCGGCGTGGCCGGCACGTTGCACCATCACCAGGCTGCCGCGGCCGGCGGCCGTCAGCAGCTCCAAGCTGTAGCGCGGCGGGCTGAGCACGTCCTGTGCGCCGACGAGCGTGAGCAGCGGCCCGCGGTAGCGGCGCAGGGCGCTCACGCACTCGCGCCCTTCCTCGCCGTAGGCGAGCGCCCCGTCGACCAGGGCGAGCACCGGGCGCGGGTCGGCGGCGGCCGCCTCCTCGCGCAGGCTCAGCAGCCAGGCCTCGTTGTCCTCCAGGAAGCTGTGCCCCCACACCCAGGGGGTGGCGACGTCGAAGCGGCCGCCGGTACCGCCGAGCGCCAGAGCGGCGCGCCAGGACCGGAGCACCGCCCGCATGAGCGCGTCGACGCGCCCGAAGCCGTCCATGATCGTCAGGCTGCGCAGCAGCTCGGGCCGGCGACCGGCCAGCTCGAGGGCCGCCAGGGCGCCGTTGGACAGCCCCACCAGATGCACGGGGCCCAGATCCAGGGCGTCCAGCAGCCCCTCCAGATCGTCCGTGTGCTGCGCCACGGTGTAGGGGCCCTCGGGTTTGGAGGACTCGCCCTGGCCGCGGCCGTCGTAGCGGACCACCTGGTAGCGCGGAGCGAGCTCCGCCTCCAACCCCGCCCACGTGGCGGTGTTCATGAAGATGCCGTTGATGAGCACCACGGGCTCCGCCGGCGCGTCGTCGCCGACGCCGCGGCCGGACCGCACCACCCGCAGGCGTACCGGGCCGACCTCGACGTCGGCGGCCCCCACGTCGGCGGCCCCAACGTCGGCGGCCACCACGTCGACGGCCCCAACGCCCGGGAGGCGCGTGCCCGCGTCAGGCACGGGCTCCGCCCCCCTTGGTGGCTCCGCTCCCCTGGAAGGCGTCGCGCAGCTCGTTCTTGAGGATCTTGCCGGCGCCGCTCTTGGGCAGGCTGGCGACCACGCGAACGTGCTTGGGCACCTTGTAGCGCGCGAGGCGCTCCTTGAGGAAGCTCCGTACCTCCTCGGGGTCGAGCGGGGCGCCGGCACGCGGCACCACCGCGGCCAGCCCCACCTCCCCCCAATCCGGGTCGGGGACGCCCAGCACGGCGCACTCCGACACCCCCGGGTGGTCGTAGAGCGCGTTCTCGATCTCGACGGGGAAGACGTTCTCGCCGCCGGAGATGAACATCTCCTTGCGCCGGCCGGCGATGGTGACGAAGCCTTCGGCGTCCATGGTCGCCAGGTCGCCGGTCCACAGCCAGCCGCCTCTCAAGACTTCGGCGGTCTCGTCCTCGCGGTCGAAGTAGCCCGTGAAGACGTGCGGCCCGGCGAGGGTCAGCTCGCCCACCTCGCCCGGCTCGCAGGCCGTGCCGTCGGGGCGGCGGACCTCCGCCCGGGCGTGCAGGATGGGCTTGCCGACCGACTCGGGGTGGGCCTCGGCCTCGTCCAGGGACATGGCGAAGCAGTTCACGCCCGCCTCGGTGAGGCCGTAGCCCTGCTTGAAGCGCACGCCGCGCTGCCGGAAGGCGCGCTGCACGGGCTCGGGGCAGGGCGCGCCGCCGGAGATGGCCCACCGCACCGCGCTCAGATCGGTGTCCTCGAAAGCGGGAGCGTCGGCCACCATCTTGTACATCGTCGGGACGAGGAAGAGGATGGTGGCGCCCGCCTCCCGGACCAGCCGAAGGTAGTCGCCGGGATCGAAGGCGCGCTCCAGCGCGATGCGCGCGCCCATGTGGAACAGCGGCACGGTGAAGGCGTTGAGGGCGGCGTGGAAGCAGGGGGTGGCCTGCACCACGCAGTCGTCCTCCCTGAGCCCCCACGACACGATGGTGTTCACGGCGTTGTAGAAGCCCTGGCGGTAGGGCTGCATGGCGCCCTTCGGCAGGCCGGTGGTGCCGCCGGTGAAGAGGATCATCTGGATGTCCTCGGGGCTCAGCGGCGGCGGGATCGGGGGCGCAGGCGCCCCGGAGAGTGCGTCCTCGTAGCCGTCCAAGGCCAGCGTGGGCACGCCGGTGGCCTCGGCCACCGCGAGGTTCTCGGCGTCGGCCAGCATCATCGCCGGCCTGGCGTACGCGGCGATGGCCGTCGTCTCGGTTGGCGACAGGCGGTAGTTGAAGGGCGTGTAGACGACGCCCAGCTTGGCCGTCGCCAGGACGAGGTCGAGGTGGGCGATGTGGTTGAGCGCCAGGATGCTCACGCGGTCGCCCGCGCCCACGTCACGGGCGGCCAGCAGCCCGGCGAGGCGCTCGGCGCGGCGGTCCATGTCGGCGTAGGTGAGCCAGCGACGCTGCCAGTAGACGGCGGGCCGGTCCGGGGTGAGCTCGGCGCGGCGGCGGGCGATGTCGAGGATCACGGCCGTCCCCCCGCGGCGTGAGCGGCGTCGTCGGGACGCACGCCGCGCAGGCCGTCGCCCGCGAAGGGGCGGCCCGCCGCGCTCCCCTCCCAGCGCAGGCACATGGCGTTCCACACGTAGCCGACGCCGGCGGCGACGAGGACCACCAGGTCGCCCGGCCGGAGCAGGCCCCGCTCCTCGGCGAGGCGCAGGCTCAGGAACTGGTCGACCTGACCGAGGTGGCCGACGTGCTCGAGGTACACCGAACGGTCCTCGGGCACGCCCAGGCGCCCCAGCAGCGCCCGGTGGGCGCTCCGTTTGACGTGCAGCATGGCCACGTAGGCGACGTCGGAGAGCGAGGCGCCCGATTTCTCCACGGCCCGCTCGACCACGGCCACGAAGTTGTCGAGGCTCTTGGGCTCGAGCCGCTCCTTCATGCCGGCCGGATCGGTCACCTGCAGGCGGTAGTCGCCGACCCTCTCGGCCGTCAGCGGCGTCACCGTGCCGCCCACCGGCACCAGCACGTCGAGCGAGAAGCTGCCGTCGGTCACGATGTGCGACCCCAGGATCTCGTGCCCTCGGCCGCGCTGGACCACGGCGGCCCCGGCCCCGGCCGCGAGGTTGTACATGAAGCGGACGTTGCCGTCTTCGAAGTCGATGAGGTCGCCGTTGCGGTAGCCGCCGGCGACGAGCACCGTGTCGACCTCGGGATCGGCCAGGAGCAGGTCCTTCGCTTGCTTGAGCCCGAGCACGCCGGTGCCGCACTTCTGGCCGACGTCGTAGGCGTAGGCGCGGTCCGCGCCGATGTCGTAGGCGAGCTTGATGCCCGCCGTCCACACCGGGTACTCCTTGTACTCCTCGGTGATGGAGATGACGACGTCGACGTCGCGCGCGTCGACGTCCGCGCGGGCGAGCGCCTCCCGGGCCGCCCAGGCGCCCATCGCGGCGGGGTGGTCGTCCGCCGCCGGGGCCACCTTCTCGTGGATGCCGAGCTTCTCGCGCACCACCCACTCGGGAAGCCCGCTGGCGTCGGCGATGGCGGCCGCGCCCAGGCGCCCCGCCGGCACGTACGCCGCGATGCCGCTGATGCCCACGGCCGGTCGCGCGTGGGGCGGGCGGCGGCTCATACCGCTTCCAGCCCGTGCAGGATCATGTCCATGGCGGTGGTCATGGCTTCCTCCGGCGGATCGCGCCGGTCCCAGATGGTGTAGCGCAGGCCCAGGAAGTGGGCGATGCCCATCAGCGCCCAGGCCTGGGTCTCGGGGTGTCCGGCCCGGATCTCTCCGCCGGCCTGCGCGCGTGCCAGTCCGCGCGCATAGGCGTCGGCCAGCGTCTGGTAGTACTCGCGGTAGATGCTCTCGTCGACGAACTGCGACTCCATCACCACGCGGTAGAGGTCCTGGTGCGACAGCGAGAAGCGCAGGAACGCCTCGAGGCCGCGACGCTCCACCTCCAGCCGGCCGCTCACCCCGCGGGTGGCCGCACTGAGCGCGCGCCGGAGCTCGCGCCCCATGAAGCGCACCAGCTCGCGCAGGGCGTCCTGCTTGCTGGGGAAGTAGAGGTAGAACGTCCCCTGCCCGACCCCTGCCCGCCGCGTGATGCCGGAGACGGAGGCGCGGCTGAAGCCCTTCTCCGCGATCTCCGCCTCGGCGGCCTCCAGGAGCCTCCTCCTGGTGGCCTCGCCGCGAGCGGTCATGGGCTTGGGGAGTTCTGACACGGCGCCCCTTCACGACGCCGGGAGGGGCGTCGCCGCCCCGGCCCGGGCAAACCTGACGACTGATTCAGGTGTCAGAAGTCTACGGCCGGGGTTCGGGGAGCGTCAAGGCCGCGCGCTGCCCACGAGGGACAACAGCCTTCGTGGCCGCCGCGCCGGCGCCGCGGCCACCGTGGAAGCTTGCGCTCGCGCAGACGCGTTCGCGGCCACCCGGACACGCCGGATGGCCGCGAACGCCTGGTCCCGTCTCCGTCAGCGGTTGAAGGAGAACGGGTCGACGGGAACGCTCTGACCGTTCACGCCGATCCAGATGTAGTAGTGGTCGACCGAGGTCCCGGTGGTGTTCGAGACGGTGTCGTGCACGCTCTCTTGCGTCTGGAAGAGCGTACTGCCCACCGTGTCGATCGGTAGGGCGTCGCTCACCTGGCCGCCGGTTCCGGTGTCCACGTTCAGGTGGACGTCGTGGTTGGGTTCGTAGTCGGCGAACGCGACGAACGAGCCCACGACCAGCGCCAGGACGGACAGTACCCTGATCATCGACCGAGGCACATCGGTCACCTCCTTCCGGGCTTTCGGGCCCGTTGAGAGGGTATTCCACCGCCTGTCACCGCAGCCTTACGGATCTTTGGACCCGGTGCAAGCCCGCTCAGAGCGACCGTCCCCTGCGATCGTTCAGCTCCTCCCCCACGGACGCGTTCGAGCTCTGGAAGGCCTTCACCACCTCGCGCGGGAGTTGCTTGCCTGCCAGCCTGGCGATCTCGTCGAGCGCCGCCTCGCGGCTCAGGGCGCGACGGTAGACGCGATCGGTCGTCATGGCGTCGTACGTGTCGGCGACCGCCACGATGCTGGCCTCGACGAGCACCTCGTTCCCGCTCAGGCCGTACGGGTAGCCGCTTCCGTCGACGCGCTCGTGGTGCTGCTCCACGATCGAGGCGGCGTGCCGGAGGCTGGTGTGTTCGAGCAGCTCGCGGCCGAAGATCGGGTGGCGTTTCACCAGGGCCCACTCGTCGGCCGTCAGGGGACCGGGCTTCCGCAGGATCGGGCGGGGGATCTTGACCTTCCCGAGGTCGTGGAGGTACGCCCCGTGGTCCAGCGCCACCAGCCGGGAGCCGTCCAGGCCCAGCGTGCGAGCTGTGGCGTAGGCGAGGCGCTGCAGCCGGAGGCAGTGGCCGGCGGTGTAGCCGTCGGCGACCTCCACCTCCTCCGCGAGGCGCATGAGGTCGTGGAGCGTGTCGCTGATCTGATGGAAGCTCGGCCGGCTCGTCACGTAGAGGAAGCGCACGTCCTCGGTCGCCGTGAGCACCACCGGCCCGGCGAGGTTCTCGACCGCGATGCAGTCGCCCGGCCGGAACGTGAACTCCCGCTCCTCCTCACGCCAGGCCAGCGTGCCCGCCAGCACGTAGTAGGCCTCCGCCACGCCGCCCGGCGGCGTGGCCGGCAGCAGGTTGAGACGGTCGCCCGCGGTCAGCGTGCACTCGGCCAGCTCCGTGCCCCCGCCGTTCGCCAGCAGCCGCACCGTCCCCGCCTTGGTCTCGACGTGCTCGATCGCCTCACCCGCACGCATGCAGAGCACTCCCGGCGGCAGGCCGGTCGGAAGCTCACCTTCGTTCGTCACCCGCATGGCCGTCCTCGCTCGCCCCCCGTGTAGGCACACAACATAGGTAGCGGCCTGTCACGCGGTTCTTACAGGCGCAACGACGCGTTCTGAGGCGATGTGGCTCGAAGGGGCGGCGGATCCGACCGCGCTCCGGACCGGGGCGCGGGGTGGCTCATACGACGAGCGCGAGCGCCAGCAGCACCCCCGCCACGGCGAGCGACTTCCACTGGACGGCCCTCGCCTGCCGTTTGACGCGGGTGAGCTCCCCGGCATCCTCGATTGGCTCTGCTCGTTCCCCCATCTTGCGCTGGTCGCGCGCGGCCAGGGCGACGCAGGTGTGGTCCGCCCACTGGAAGTAACCGACGGCGGCCGGGTAGAACACCACGATCAAGGGCAGGCGCCACCAGCGGCCCGCGTCCCCCAGCAACAGCAGGGCCAGGGCCACCAGGCCGAGGGCGAGCATCCCCATCCCGAACGCCAGGCGTCGCCTGCGCTCGGCGAGGTTGATGTTCGGGAGGCAGGCGTTCGCGCTCCCGTCCGGTACCTGGCTGGCCATGATGGCGCCAGTGTACGCAGGCGCAGCGGGTGAGACGCGCACGCGCCTTACAAGGGCGGCCGGCGCGGGCGCAGGCGCTGCCGAACGGTGCACGTTCCGGCGTGTCGCGGCGCCCGCGCGCAGCCCGTCAGTCGCCGCTTCTGCCGCGCTTGGCGGCGGCCGCGGGGCGCGTCTGAAGCGGCGTCGCGCGCAGCAGCAGGGCGGCCAGGATGGCGACGGCCGCCAACGCCACGAACACCACGAACCCGGTAGCGTACCCCTGCGCCCGGCCGCCGCTCACGAACAGCGCCATCACCGGCGGGATCACGAAGCCGCCGAAGGCTCCGAGGCCGCCCACCCAGCCCGCGGCGCCGCCCACGGCGTGGGGGACCACGCGCGGCACCAGCTTGAACACCGCGGCGTTGTTGACCCCCATGCCCATGGCCATGAGCACCACGCCGAACACGGAGAGGGGCAGGCTGCCGCTCAGCGTCATGATCACGGCGCCCACAAGCGTCGCGCCGAGCGCCAGCAAGGCGGTGGGCTCGCCGCCCAGGCGGTCGGCGAGCGAGCCGCCGGGGACGCGGACGGCGGAGGCCAGCAGGGAGTACACCGCGGTCAGGGCGCCGGCGGCGACGGCGGTGCTGTGGAGGTAGTCGAGCCAGTAGGTCGGCAGCCAGGCGGTGAGGGCGAGGAAGCCACCGAACGTCGTGAAGTAGAGAAGCACCAGGATCCAGGTGCGCCACACCCGGGCGGAGTGCACCAGGGTGTCCACCGCCGATCCGGCCGGGAACAGCTCCTGCCCGGCCGTGCGGGCGCTGGCGCGGGCCGTGTCGGGGGACGCGCCCGCGGCGCGGTGCTGGAAGTAGGGGGCGTTCTGGCCCAGGAAGAAGTACAGCAGCGTGCCTACCACCAGGAAGACGAGCCAGGCGATGTAGGCCGTGCCGAGACCGTAGGCGCTCAGCGCCACGGGCAGCAGGAAGGAGAACAGACCGGGAGCCAGGTTGCCTACCCCGGCGTAGGTCCCGAGCGCGAAGCCCTGCCGCCGCTGCTGGAACCAGTAGGAGACCTGGCCGATGCCTACGGAGAAGGTGGCGATGCCGCTGCCGCACAGGAGCCCGAGGACGAGCAGGAGCGGGTAGAAGCCGGAGGTCAGGTGCTCGGGGTACAGCAGATGCACCACCACGGCGAGCCCCGCCATGCCCACGATCGACATCGTCAACAAGGTCAGGAACGGCCTGCGGCCGCCCGAGGTATCCACCCATGCCGCGAAGGGGATGCGCAGCAGCGAGCCGGAAAGCGACGGTACCGCCACCAGCAGCCCGATCTGCGCAGGGCTCAGGTGCATGGGTCCGGCGAACTGGTGGGCCGTGGGGCCGAACAGCGACACCGAGGCGAAGCCGAAGAAGAAGCCCAGCGTCGCCGCCCAGAGGCCTGAAGTGGGGGTCCCTCTCGCAGCGGTCATGCGCTTACCTCCCGTTCCGGGTCGCGGCGGCCGTGCGTGGGGCCCGGGCGCCCCGGCCTCCACTCGGGCTCCGGCGGCACGCACAGGCGGGTACGGCCGCGACGGACCATCACGCGGAGCATGCGCCGAGCCGCTACCGGTTCACTAACAACGCCGGGGGACGAACGTCCCGGCCGCTCGTGGGGGCCTTGACCCAGGTCAAGGTGCGTCGGACTCGCGCGGCTCTACAGTGGAGCCATGCCAGAGACCGCCTGGTTGCTGGACCCCGAGGGCAGGGTCCGGGAGGCGCGCAAGGCCGGCCTGGGCTTCGCCGGCGAGGACGTCGTGGGCCGCCGTTGTGCGGAGCTCGTCGGGGGGCGTGACGAGCGAGGGGCGGAGGTCTGTGGGCATTGCCCCATCGCCGGCAGGCTCAGGCGGGGGGCCTACACGGCGGAGACGACGATCGTGCGCGACGGCTCGAGGCTGCGCTGCACAGGCGTGACCACGCCGCGCGGTACCGAGGTCCAGCTCTCCACCGTGCCGACACCCCAGGCCGACGAGGTCCTACGGTCGCTGGCGTGGGCCACGCTGCACATGCGCGACCGCTCGCGCCTGTTCCAGACGGTCCGCGCGTTCCTCGGGGTGCTCAGGCGGGCGACCGGCATGGAGGCCGCGGAGCTGTTCCTCGTCGATCCGGAGAGGCACGCGATGCTGCTGACGTCCCATCACGGACGCGACCCGCGTGCCTTCCACTCGCGCGCGGCCTTCCGCATCGGCGAGGGATACCCGGGCATCGTGGCGTTCGAGGGCACGCCCCTCGCCACGCACGACCTGCCGGGCGACGAGCGCTACCTGCGGGGCGCGGTCACCGAGCTGGGCTACCGCACCTTCGTGAGCTATCCCCTGTACGGCCCCGGCGGGTTCGTGGGGGTGGTGGACCTCGCCAGCCGCGATGCCGGCGTGCCTCTCCAGGACGTCAACGACCTTCTCGAGGTGGTGGCGCCGGTGCTGGGATTGGCGCTGTACGGCGCGCTCACCGACCTCGCCGACCGCGGTGCGGCCGCCGCCAGCGAGGGCCTACGCGTCGGCCGCACCGGGGCGGCGGCCGGACGGGTGCTGGAGCTCACGGGCGAGCTCACCGGTGCCCGGGCGGTGGGGCTGGTGGCCGGCGTGCCCGAGGCCGCCCGGCCGGGCACGGTGCCCTGTACCCACATCGCCGAGTGCCCGGTATGGACGGGCGAGCTGCATGGCGTCGGCGTCCCCGGCATGGCCTGCCCGAAGGTGGGCGACGGCGAGCCGCGCTACTGCCTCCCCTGGCAGCTGGGCGAGGAGGTCGCCGGCGTCCAGAGCGTGATCCTGGGCCGGCAGCCGCGCACGCCGACGCAGTATCTCGCGCCCATCCTGTGGCTCCAGCACCGCGCGGGCCAGCTCATGGGGACCTCGGCACCCGCCCTCCCCGGCAGCGCGTCCCCGGTCGGGGAGCCGGTCCGCGTCGCGGTTCGCACCCTCGGCGGCTTCGAGGTCCTCATCGAGGGCGCGTCGCTCGACCCGCACTGCATGGGCCGTCGCAAGGCGTGGGTGCTCCTCAAGCTGCTCGTCGCCCGGCGGGGGCAGGTGCTCACGCGCGAGGAGATCGCCGAGCGGTTGTGGCCGGGCGACGACCCCGTGCCCGCGGTGAAGCGTGTCCACGTGCTCGTGTCGACGCTGCGCAAGGCGATCGAGCGCGACCCGCAGGCGCCGGCGCTGGTGATCTCCGAGGGGGACGGCTACACCTTCCGGCCGCTGGAGCCCTGCGAGCTCGACGTGGAGGTCTTCGATCGCCTGCTCGACGAAGCGGACCGCAGCGAGGGCTCGGCCGCCGTGCGGGGGTATTCCGAGGCGCTGAGGCTCTACCGCGGGGAGTTCATGGCCGAGGAGGTCTACAGCGACTGGTTCGAGCTCGACCGGGCCTACTACCGCGAGCGCGTGGCGACGGCGCTGGAGCGTTGCGCCGGTCTGCAGGAGCGCCAGGGGCGGCTGGGCGAGGCCGTGTTGAGCGTACGCCGCCTGCTGCAGATCGATCCCTGGCGCCAGCCGGCGTACCGTCGCCTGGCGCGCCTGCTGGAGCGTCGGGGAGACGTCGTTCAGGCCGCGCGGGTGCTCGAGCAGGGCGGCGAGCTCTTCGCGGGCGAAGCCTGACCTCGGGGCCCGGCGCGCTCACCCGCGCCCGTTGCGCCCCTAGGCGCGCCCTCGGCCGCGCCGCTTCTGCGTCCACACCACGATCTGCCAGGGCCGCACCAGGTAGCCGAGCGGCAGGGTGACCATGTGGATCAGGCGGGAGAACGGGAACACCGCCAGCAGCACGAAGAAGCCCGTGACGTGGACCTTGATCGGCCAGGCGAGGTCGGCGAGCAGCTCGGGGCGCGGGCGGAGGGTGAGGAGCGACCACAGGTAGGGCGTCATCACGCCGGCGAACCACGACGACCCGAAGCGGAAGCTGGCGGCGGTCCACAGGCCCGTGGCCACCTGCAGTGCCAGCAGCAGGAGAACCACCACGTCCATGGGCGTGCTCACCTGGCGGATGCGCGCGACCGACACGCGCCGCCAGATGAGGACCACCAGGCCGATGAACGCCCACAGGGCGAGGGCCGCGCCGGTGCCCTCCAGCAGGTACACCCGCGCGGGCACCGCGTTCCACCAGAGGATCCCGCGCGGCACCAGCAGCGCCAGCAGGTGCCCGGCCAGGATCGACACCACGCCCCAGTGGAAGGGGATCGAGCCCCAGTACAGGCGCTTGCGCTCGAGGAGCTGCGACGACAGCGACGACACGGAGAACGGCCGCTGGCGGAAGCGGAGGACGCTCACGGCCACACACAGCACGATGGCCGCGTAGGGGAACGCCAGGAAGAGCAGCGCGTTGGCGGTCATGGCGCCTCCTTCCGGACCTCGCCGGCGGCGACGGCCGCCTGCGTCGCCTGCACCAGGTGGCGGTAGGGGTTGTCGCGATCGATGCCCGAGAGCTGGCGCGCCATGCTCCGGAGCGCCTGCGCGGTGCCCTCGACCACCTCGGCCGACGCCGTCTCGGCGGCGGCCAGGTAGCGGAGAACGCAGCCGAGGTGGTCCGGCAGCTCGTCGCCCGGCGTGAGCCCCAGGCGCGCCATCTCCCG
>Ga0102953_1000749_pt1 | contig 21426 bp, 17 predicted proteins | sample SalPon2A_C_D2_MG_FD_78509 | JGI IMG/M metagenome (GOLD analysis project Ga0102953, IMG submission 78509) | Soil microbial communities from South San Francisco under conditions of wetland restoration - Salt Pond MetaG R2A_C_D2_MG | ecosystem: Environmental > Terrestrial > Soil > Wetlands | place... | reverse complement strand
TCCAGAACTTTTCTGACCAATTTTGCCAGCTTTTCTTTTGTAAGCGATTTGTTGAAAACAATAAGTGGCACTTCCTCCTCGAAAGTCTGGCCGATTTCAACACAGCTTATACCGCACGGGCATAAGTTTTTTTTGCACCCCAAAGGACATAAAAGCAGACGAGCGGCTCAACTCAGCTTTATCAGAGCTCTATCTTCTTGCTCCGCCGCGTTACCGGGTAACAGGGAAGCGGTTGCGACTCACTATTCCCAGCACCTACCTTTCTTCCATGACGGCTTTTGGCTGTCTGTACACCAGACATGGGGCCCATCGGGGCAGGTCTTCTCCGTGACCTGTATGCAACAGAATTGAGGGTAGAATTTATAAGGCTCTTCATCCAGGCAGCCCCAACAACTGTATTCCTCACCTTTTATTGTTGTTTGTTGAGGTTCCATGACCACATCGGGCTTATTGACGACCGGGGTGCATACCTGCCCTTGCTGATCGGAAATCAGCATACCTTTATTCATTGGACCTATCGTACATCCTGTACTTGCCACGACTAAAGATATGGCAATGATTGTGAATATTTTTTTCATGCTGAATATCTCACGGCTAAACAGATTTATTGTTGAATAACCAAGGGACAAGATACGAACATACCTGGATTCACCACGGACGCCATACTTACTCAAATTGCCCCTAAACCCCTTTAAAACATGCACCATGCCATAAAAAATAGATTTATGGGATAGTAGATTTCCAAAAAGTTATCTACCAAACAATAAAGGACTTACCCTTCCGGCAAGCTTGCCTCAACAAGCTCAGGATAAACGACAATCTTCTCCGACCAACTCAGGAGGCGATTAAAACTCTTCGGCCCACGCCCTGCAACCGGGACCTCTTCGTCAAGCGCAGGGTACGACTTGCGCCCTTAGGCAGGAGGCCTCCTTTCGGCAAGCTCAAGACAAGAGGAATGTTCCCCCCTTCAGGCTTGATTACCGGGGCGGCATCTTTGGACTTCGAGGTCTTTCCCAGACGATAAACTTCCTCCCAGATCGCTACAAGTTCATCCGCTGTTTTGCTATGCCAACCCTTTTGCACCGCCCATGCATGAACTTTTGCCGGTTCTTCCTGATGCCTATTCTGTTTCAGGAGCCTGACCATATTTTCAACCTGTTTTCTGTCCTGCATGGTCATTCCCGGTTTAGACAGATCGATACCTACGGCAAGAGCCGACAGAGCATCCGCGACTACCGGGTCAATCACCACCCGCTCTGCAACTTTCTTTTTCGCACCGGGAATAATCGGCGACCAGGTTTCGGCCCAGCTGTCCAGGTCCCCATCTTTCCGAGGCACGGCAATCACGGTATGCAGGCCCGCCATGCCGTCGATCTTTTCCATCATTTTGGAGTCGGCATCGATCGCAATAACGATGTCCCGGTGGCTGCCGTCCTTGTAAGTTCTCACCGTTTCCGCCCTTAACCCCAAACCTTTGCCCATTGGTACCTGCTCCCCCTTATGAAGCAAGATGGCGATTTTAGGACTGACCACCTTCTCCAGACTCGAATTCCGGATACTTTTTTTATCGGATAGATACAGCACCACTCCTTCAATTTCGTCGGCCACCTTTCTGGAAAACTCAATGCCTAATTTCACGGCCATGGCAATCGCTTTGTTGCTCTGCCAGTTTCTAGGGACAAGCACTCTTCTGGTTCCACTGGTTTTCATCTCTGCCCTCCTTTTTAATGGTCCGAAAAATATGGATCATTATTTATAAACCGGGCCTTTTACCGGCCCGGGTTTTCACTCAGCCCTCACTTGTAAGCCAGGATCACTTCGGACGGAAACAGCATCTGCTGGACGTACTCACGCGAGTCGACCCTGAAACCGTTCTGCTCAAGCCTATTTGCCAGTTTTACTCCGCGACAGCCGCCCATCAGCCTCGGACTTAAGTTATAGATGCGCTCATAGATCCCGCTGCCGAAGCCTTCCGCGCCGGTCATATTAACCAGGACCAACCGGCCGCCTTTTTTAACGACCCGCTTGAACTCACGTAAGACCCCGTCCATCTCGTCAAAGGGAATGAGATCGAACATATAATTGTTGATCAAGGTGTCGATTGATTGATCGGCCATCTCCAGATCGAAAGCACTGCCAACCTCCAACCGGTAGCTGGCATCAGGAAGCCTTTTAAGTCGACGCCTGGCCTTTTCCAGCATGCCGCGCGACAGATCGATACCGGTAGTTGTGCCGTGGGGGTTTCTCTTGACGATCTCGTAAAAAGCAAGGCCGGTGCCGACCGCCACCTCCAGGATATTCTGCCCGTCGGTGATCCCGGCCAGCTCGATGGCCCTCTTCCGCGCCTTCGATTCGGTAAGCGCTCCCCAGATGTCATAGACCGGGGCGAGCCGGTCGTAGATCGAACCGATCTCCTTCTGGCTGATCTTTGCATCCGGACCGCTTCCATTTTCGCCGCAGCAGCTGATCCCGCAGCAGGTAAATGTGATATCCATGGTATTCACCTCCTTACTTTAAGATGGGCAACACGCCTTCATGCAGGTCCTGATATTCTCAACGACGGTTTCGAACTCGCGCAGGAAAGTCTCGCCGTTCAGAGTATAAAACCGGTGCCGGGTCTTCTTCTCGGCCAGCAGCAGACCGGCTTCGGCCATCATGTTCAGATGACGGGAAATAACCGACCGGTCCTGGGGCAGATGCTCAGCGATGGTACTGATATCCGCCCGACCGTTCAGCAAAAGAAACCTGAGGATCTGCGTCCGGGTCGGATCGGTCAGCACCTTGAACATCTTCGAATCAAGCGCCATTACCAGGTCATCCGCCGCCTGTTTGGTCGCTGCCGCCCTTGTTGTTTCCATACATGTACACTAGTGCACACTTATGCACATGTCAAGAATGAAAAAACGGCCTGGGATATCCTCCCAGCCCTCTTGTTACTTTGGATAAAGTTATTTACTCAGCGACACCATTGTCGTTTACCGGCGGAAAATTCCAAAAAATATCAACTCATCCTTGCAGCCGATGATCAGTAAAACCGGATAAGCGGACCATTTAATTTCCATAATTCGCCGGCAACAACCCAATATACTGTTTGACCACATTCTGCTATTTGTGAATCACAAGAATCCGATTTTGTATAATTGCAGCAGGTCAGGTTATCATCTATGAATGTCGGGTTTCTTTCTCCACCCGACATACGCTGCTTAATTGTGCTACCTGTAATCTCGAAAAACGTGGTTTAATTGATCAGGCAATATCTCTAAACTTAGAGGAGGCACGGATGAAATATCATAAATGGACAATCTCTTTAATAGTTATAACCCTGTTTTTTATCATGCCCCAGCTCGGGGCTACCATCCTGGCCGAAGAGGCAGCCACCGGCATGGATAAGCGGGTGGTCGCCGTCATCGGTGCAGACGGAGTCCAGCGGGTCGATGTCACCGGCGGCGAATATTACTTTGATCCGAACCATATCGTCGTAAAGGTCAACATACCGGTCGAGTTGATGGTCAGAAAGGCCGGCGGATTTATCCCTCACGATATCGTAGTTAATGCCCCGGAAGCCGGGATAGATTTTAAGGTCGGCCTGAAAAACGACCCGCAGCCGATCCGCTTCACTCCGACCAAGACCGGCAAATATGCTATGTATTGCGACAAGAGGTTCTTATTTTTTAAGACCCATAGAGCCAAGGGCATGGAAGGGATTATAGAGGTAGTTGAATAGGCCGGGTGACAAAATGGAATTCCCACTGATCAGCCAGAAATTATTGACCCCACTGCGTCTCGGCCACGGCATTTTCAACCTATCGCTGGTGATATTGTTCTTCTACACCGCCCGGCTGGGCCTGCAGATCAGGAAAGCCCGAAAGCAGGGGCAACCGCGACCGGCCTTAGCGATCAAACGACATCGGAAACTGGGACCGGTCCTCGCCGCCCTGGGACCGCTCGGATTCGGGGTCGGGATCATCCTGGTCCTGATCGATACCGGCAACATTTTCAAGTATCCTGCCCATCTTTCGGTCGGGGTCATCATCGTCGCTCTGCTGGTGACCACCTTCCTGGTCTCCCGCAAGATCACCACCCCGAAGGCCAGTCCTTTCCGCCAGACCCATTTCCTTCTGGGCCTGACCATCCTCACACTCTATCTGCTGGAAGTCATTCTCGGTCTGGGGGTTTTACTTTGAAAATCGGCTAATATGGAGGGATACGGTCGAACTATCATCTGCGTTTACAAGGTACAACGGAGTGAAGATAAGCCTCAGGGAAAAACCAAAAGCCCTTTTAGAAAAAAATAACCCGCCTCTTATTGCAACTTATCTATCCAGTCTCCATAATTCTTCGTGGACCGGCATAATCCATCAACGCTTGCCGGCGAAAAACTCCTCGGCGATATCCACATCATCCTTGCTGCCGATGATCAGCGGCACCCGCTGGTGCAGGCTTTCAGGCTCGATATCCATAATCTCCCGACCGTCGTCGGTAATCGCCCTTCCCCCGGCCTGCTCGGCCAGAAATGCCAAGGGCGCAGCTTCATAAAGAAGCCGCAGTTTGCCGCCCGGCTTGTTGGGATTCTTGGTATCGCTGGGGTAGAGGAAAATGCCGCCGGTAATCAGGTTGCGGTGAAAATCGGCGACCAGCGAACCAATGTAGCGGGCGCTGTAAGGTCGGCCGCCGGCTTTATCGAAATCCTTGACGTATCCGATATAGCGTTTCATCTCATCTTTCCAGTAGATACTGTTGCCCTCGTTGACGCTGAAATACTTGCTGCGCGTGGGCATCCTGATATCGGGATGGGAGAGAAAGAATTCACCGACGGTCGGGTCGAGGGTGAAGCCATGCACCCCTTCGCCGGTGGTATAGACCAGAATGGTGCTCGACCCGTAGATGATGTAACCGGCCGCCACCTGCTTGCGGCCCGACTGGAGGAGATCGTTTTCGGCATCAATCGAGCCGCCGTTTATGCCACGGTGGATAGAGAAAATGGTGCCGACGCTGACATTGACATCGATATTGGTCGAGCCGTCCATCGGATCGAAGGCCAGGGTATACTTGCCCTCGTAACCCTCGGCCACCGGGATGGCTTCGGCATCCTCCTCGGAAGCCATAATCGAGACGTAACCGCACTTCGCCATTCGCCGTTTGATCGCCGCATTGGCGAACTCGTCGAGCTTCTGGACTTTCTCGCCCTGAATATTGGTACTGCCGACCGAGCCCATGAGATCGCCGAGACCGGCCATATTGACCTCGGCCGAGATGGTCTTGGCGGCGACGATGAGTTCGCTTAAGAGCCCGGAGAGATCGCCGGTTGCCTCGGGATGCTGCCGCTGACTGTCGTTAATATGCCTGCTGACTGTAATTCCGTATGAATCGTCGGTCATTTCTCCTGCCTTTCCTTATTTGTTATGGTAATAAGATTAATTTGCAGATTACTATTCACATCTGAGCCAAGTCAAAAGAAACAATACATTAGCACCTCGCAAAATTCAATGACAACCGACTCCGTTAAACCCGTCCGCCCCTTCCTGCCCACCGGCGATTGGCGGTCTTACAAAACCCTGCTGTCCACCAATCCCCGCTACCGCCGTTTCTGGATTTCCGGGGTAATCAGCCATCTCGGCAACTGGTTCAACTATATCGCCATCTTTGTCCTACTCAACAAACTGACCGGCAGCGGCCATGCAGTGAGCTGGTTTTTGATCGCCAAGTTCCTGCCGACCAGCATCATGGGGCCTGCCGCCGGAGTCATTGCCGACCGCTTGCCGCGCAGGGCCATCATGGTCGCCTCCGATCTGATCAGGGTCTTCATCGTCCTCGGCTTCCTGCTGGTGAAAAGTCAAGAGCAGGTCTGGCTGGTCTATCTTCTCGCCTTTGTCCAGGAAACGGTCTGGACCTTCCACCTTCCGGCCCGCAACGCCTCGCTGCCGAATATCTGTCTCCCGGAAGAGCTGAATGTCGCCAACGCCTTAAGCGGCGCGACCTGGTCGATCATGCTCGCCTTCGGTTCCGCTGCCGGCGGCTTCGTTACCGCTGTCTTCAACTGGCAGACCGCTATCGTCTTCGATGCCGCAACCTTCCTGATCTCGGCCTCGATCATGGCAACCATCTATCTGCCTCCGCTGCCAAAAAGGGATACCAAAAACGAAAACGCAGGCTGGCGCAATTATACCGGCTTAAACGATATCATCGAAGGCTACCGATATGTCGCGACGCACCGTGATGTGGCGGCGCTGTTGATGGTCAAAAGCGGCTGGGCCATCGCCGGCGGCATTCTGGTGCTGCTTACCTGGTTCGGGGAAAATATCTTCAGCGGGATTGGGGCGGGCAGCGGCAGTGGTATCTTGTATTCTTTCCGGGGCATCGGCGCGGCCCTGGGCCCGATCCTGGCCTGGCGTCTTTTCGGCGAGACCCGTTCGGCCATGTACCGGGCCATCGGCCTCTCCTTTTTCACGGCCTCGTTCGCCTATCTGCTCTTCAGCCAGAGTCAGCATATCATGATCGGCGCCCTATTTGTCCTACTCGGCCATCTCGGCGGTTCCGTCCAGTGGGTGTTCAGCACTAACCTGCTCCAGCGCGTGGTCCCGGATCAATTCCGAGGACGGGTCTTCGCGGCCGAGATGGCAATGCTGACCTTTATATTAAGCCTTTCCACCTGGTTCACCGGCGCCGCCCTGGACAATGGTCTAAACCCGCGCACCATCGCGGTCCGCCTGGCCCTGCTCTTTCTGATCCCCGGCATTCTCTGGACTGTTTATTTAATCACCGGCAAAAAAGCAGCAAAAAAACAGTAACATTGGATCGATGTTAAATACAGGTCACATTACATTATGTTGAATATTATTTATTTTGGATTTAACTTACAACTCATTAAGCTTGTAATTTTGATAAACACTTGAGGAGACCTAAGAAAAATTGGTTGCTGCACAGGGAGAATCCGTTATCACAATCAACGAATAATTATTTAAAAAATGAAAGTCTCTCGTTGGTGTTATTTGGGTATTTACGCCACACACCTAACCAAATCAAGAGTGAGCGTTGTTATATCCACCTATATTTTTAGAATCACGACTAACAATTTCACTTTTGCGTAAGTAAAGTATCATTATGATTATTTTAAGTTTTTAAACAATAATGTATGCTTGGATATCCAGTTAAGAAATTTGCCGATGTTTCCTTTTTATCCCGACTTAGACAATACATTCAATGAAAAATGCTGCTTATACAACCCATTTGGGTGATTTGTTATTTACATAAGTATCTTAAAAAAACACGTAACAAGTGATACAAATGGGCAAAAAAATACCGAAAAAAAATAAGCTTTCAAAGAAACTAGGAAAGCAACGCGAGAAAACGATTTTTCAGGCAGAAAACTCATTGCCTTTGCAATTGTATAACGCAGGAAAAATGAACGATGCAGTAAAGGCAGCCGACGAAGAATTAATAAAAAATCCGAATGCCCCCACAGCTTTATACGTATCCGGTCTCGTATCACTGAGGTATAACCAACTCTTAAAAGCTTCGGATTTTTTTATTCGTGCAATCAAAGTCAAACCCAAATTTGCCGATGCTCATATAAAACTTGGATATGTCTACGATATTATTGGACAAAAACAGGATGCAGTTAAATTTCTAGAAAGAGCGCTTTCGATAAAAGCAAATGATCTAGAAGCATTAAACAATCTCGCGAAAATATATTACGAACTTGGTGATTATGAAAATGTTGTAGCTGTTTCCAGTAAATCCATAAAAGTGAATAAAAACAATCCATCAACCTATACCAACTTGGCGTGTGGTCTTTTAAATGTAGGAAAGCTGGAAGAAGCTGAAGATGCGTGTAAAAAGGCATTGCGCCTAGACAAGAACTACGCCCCTGCCTATAAAAACCTTGGAGCTATATACCAAAATATCGGGGCTGTTGAAGATTCGATTGTTTATTTTAGGAAGTCTTTAGATTTGGAGCCAGATTACCCTACTTTCGCGTCGATATTGATGAATATGAATTACTTGTCAAATATTTCCCAGAAAGAAATTTATCATGAATCAATACATTGTAATGAATTATTAAAATATTCTCCACAAGAAAAAGAGATAACTAACACCAACAACGCCAATAAAGAAAATATTATTAAGATAGGATACATTTCTTCTGATTTTTGTGAACATTCGGTATCTTATTTCTTTGAGCCTGTCATAAATTCACATGACAGGAAAAAATTTAAAGTTTACTGCTATTCAAATGTGCAGAACGCAGATCATGTAACATTGCGCATAGAGCAGGCATCAGATGGATGGCACAATATAAGCGGAATGGCTGATCAAAATGTCGTTGATTTGATAAAAGGAGATGGGATAGATATCCTAATAGATCTAGCAGGCCATACCTTAGGCAGCCGATTATCTGTTTTTGTTCAACGACCCGCTCCTGTACAAGTAACGTGGCTGGGATATCCTAACACCACTGGCCTCGATGCTATTGACTATAGGCTTACTGATGCCATTGCAGACCCTGTTGACGAAGAAGACAAGTTGTACAGCGAACAACTAATCCGCCTAGCCAAAGGCTTTTTATGCTATCAGCCTGCCCCGGATTCTCCTAAAATAAGCCAGCCTCCCTGTCAGAAAAATGGCTACATAACCTTTGGTTCTTTTAATAACTGCTTGAAAGTAACAACGGAAGTTATTCAACTCTGGGCTCAAATTTTAAATTCTGTTCAGAACGCACGTTTAATATTGAAAAGCAAACTTTTTAATAACTTAGGAGCCAAAGAGAGATACAAGAAGCTATTTGAAGATAATGGTGTGGCCATTGATCGGATTGAACTTCTTAGTAGATTGCCAGCCAAGAATGACCACTTAAGTCTATATAATAAAATAGATATAGGCTTGGATCCTTTTCCCTACAACGGGACAACGACCACATTTGAAGCACTCTGGATGGGCGTTCCAGTGCTGACCTTAAGAGGAAAGCGTCATTCGGGGAGAGTAGGCGCGAGCATCATGCATCACACAGGCCTAGTAGAATTGGTGGCAGAAACACAGGAAGAATATAAAGAATTAGCGATATCTTTGGCACATGATGTGGGCAGGCTGATAAAGCTAAAAGCAGAACTGCGTGAAAGACTTAAAAAATCATCACTGATGAACAGCCAGCAGTTCACGAGGATTTTAGAAGAAACCTATAGAAAAATCCACAAACATAAAGCTCAGAATAAAATGGATTAGTAAGTCTATTTACCATAACCTGACGATCTGGTATACAGCGGCAATATCTATTTTGACCCGCTCTTTATAAACACCGATGATTTCAGGGTCTCCTCGAGTTCGCCCACCATTGATGTGGATAACCCAAGCAGCAGCAACAACGATCCTGACGGCACCCTTAACAACATGGGGATTTACGGAGGCCTCATAGCTCTGCCTAGGGTGAACATGCCAACAAAAAGAATGCCATCGAGAATAAATTAAGCGTAGTCATGAAAATGAAAATGACTACATATGAAGAGGATTCCCCCCCCCGGAAAATAGGAACTTCTTGAAGGGGCGCATGACAAGCTGGTCAACGATATCCTGGCAAAACAGAAGAGTACTTCGACGGTCATCCAAATAACGATTGAGTTGTAACCTACGAGGCCCTGAGCGTTATACACCCTATGCTTTTGGACCTCATTACCGCTGTACAGACACAGACCGCAGCCCTCGGTCAAGTCTCATAATCATAAAGGGCGGCATCTTAACAACGTGGATGCCCCTTAACCCTCCTCTGCCCGTTCGACGCCCCCTGAACCTTTCAATCTTACCTCGAAGGATATTGAAGCGCTTAAACATTTTCCTTTTAACTGCTTAGTTATTTGACGAACCCCCCGTTTTTGTGACATAATATCAAATAGGTGATAATTTTCCAGACAAATGGGGGATAATGTTATGACCGAAGAAAGACTTAATTGTTGGGAATTCAAAAAGTGTGGAAAAGAGAATAGCTGTCCCGCATATCCGGACAGCGGCCGTATCTGCTGGAGCAAATCCGGTACCTTTTGCGGCGGTGAAATCCAGCTGGGTTTCGACAAAAAACGGGACAAATGCAAGGTCTGCGATTTCTATCAGACCCTGGATACCCATTACGCGACCTGAAATGCTGAAATTGCAGGTTGGAGGCATACTCCTCCCTCCCCCAACCTGCAAACTCGGCAGGCTGGTTATTTTTCGGCGGCAACGAGTTGATGAACTGCAAACAGGTTTTGACCCAGTATTTTAAATCTTCATCGTTGGCGATACCGGTGGAGTCTATATAGACAACTCTTAAAATGCTTTACCGGTAAAAATCAATTTCCCTCGGACATGGCTTTCTGCCAGACATTTTTCATAGTTGTCCGCCCCCTACCCTTGCCATCGAAATGTCACCGGCAATCCCTTAGCCCATGTTCCCGAAAACTTTTAAGCAGATCCCACCGAACATCTTTCTCCTTCAAGTCCTTTCTTATTCCGGAAGATTTTCCGCAATATTTCCGCAAGTCCTTCGTCGTAAAGCATTATTGCCTTTACCTCAAAAAAGAATAGATAAATATTTGGGGCAGGGGTTGCCGGGAATTTAAGAGATGGGGATTTCGTCGAGAACTTCTCTTATTTGAATTGCAAGGTCTCTTAATTTAATTGGTTTTTGGATATATCTCTTGATGCCTATCCCTTTGGCAATTTTTTCGTCAACAGTATCACTGTGCCCCGTACAAATGATCATCGGGAATCCACTACTTATCTGTGCAATTCTTTTGCATAATTCAACACCTGTCATCCTCGGCATTGTCTGATCGGTAATAAGGAGATCGAAATCCTCGTGATTCTTTTCATATTCAGAAAGGGCTTCAGAGCTATTTTTAAAAAAGACAACCCTATATCCCAAACTTTCCAATACGGTCTTTTCCAACCGGACAATCGTCTCTTCATCATCGACAACCATAATTCGTTCAGTGCCTCTCGGCAGTGATTCCAGGGAGTTTTCTTCCTTAGTTCCCAGAACCTCCTCTCCTTCGTAGACCGGAAAATATAACTTGAAAGTGGTGCCTGCTCCAGGTTCGCTTTCAACCTTGATTAAACCGTTATATCTCTTTACAATGCCATGAACGACCGAAAGTCCCATCCCGGTACCTTTGCCGGTCTCTTTAGTAGTGAAGTATGGTTCAAATATTCGCTCCGCCGTCTTGCTCTCCATCCCAACCCCGGTATCGCTGACGCTAAGCAACACATATCGACCAGGCTTTACGGAAATCGATCCTTCTGTTTCCTCTTCAGTCAAATAACTTTGAGTCAGTTTAACCAGTATTTCTCCGTTCTGATCTTCTATGGCATGCAGGGCATTGGTGCAAAGGTTGACCATTATTTGATGCAGACTCGTGGGATCTGCCAAAATTTCACCGCAATTCTGGTCTATCTCCTCTTTTATAATAATCGATGAAGGCAGAGACGCCCTCATAAGTTTTAAAGCTTCCTTGATAATCGAAGACGGCAGGAACGGTTCCTGGACCGGCGCATTTTTCCTGCTGAAAGAAAGTATTTGTCTTACAAGGTATTTTGCCCTATTAGCGGCCAAATTTATTTGTTCAACATATTCCAGGACGGGATCATTCTCTCGCAATTCCATAAGAGACAACTCCGAATAACCCATAATACTTGCCAGTATATTGTTGAAGTCATGGGCGATGCCACCAGCTAAAGTACCGATAGCTTCCATTTTATGGGCCTGAAACAGTTCTTCTTCCAGCTTTTTCTGTTTAGATATATCTTTGGCAACATGAATTATCTGCTCAATTTGGCCATCTTCACTCCAAATCGGAGACCGTGTTACATAAAACGTTTTGCCCAGTGCTTCGTGCTTTATCGTTGCATATTCATTACTGTCGCCGCGGCCGGTTTGAAGACCAGGGCACTGGGAGCAAGGTTGGTCTATCCCTCGAAATACCTCGTAACAATACCTGCCTTGCAGGCCGCCCTTTGCCACTTCGAAAAAATCATGGGCAGCTTTGTTGGCACGAATGATGAGCATATCCTTGTTCTGGATCGTGACGATATCACTCATTGCATTAAAGGTCTTTTCCCATTCATCCCGGCTTGTTCTCAGTGCGTTTTCTGTTTCCCGTTGTTTTGAAAGATCATGCAATCTCATAAAAATACTGACAGGTTTCCCGTCATCGTCTTTTACGACTTTAACGGTTACCTCTATCGGAACAGGGGCCGGGTTATCAGGATGGTCCGGCTCCATTACGATAACTTCGTCTCGTTTTTCCTCTTGAGCCTTACAAACTGGACAGGGGACCTCTTCCCCCTGAGGGTGGACAACATGTTCAATATGGCTGCCGATAGCTTTTTGCGGAGAGCTGCCCGTGAGCCTATAAAAAGTCTTGTTGGCCGTAATGATTTTACGATTCAGGTCGAGGATGTAGATTGCATCCTCTGAGGCATCCATCGCTGCGGACCACTCTTTGTGGGATTTTATCAGTTCATTCTCATATCTGTTTTTTTTCTCGATCTCTTCCCTCAGTTTCCTGGTCTTGATCGCAACCTCCCTTCTTGTCAACCAGATACCGATAAACGCCAGAATGATAAAAACAGGAACAAAAATATTGACCAGGTACTTGACCAACAATTTTCTTGAAATAGATTCGGAAGACTGTATTGGGGCAAACCATTTTTCCTGAAGGAGATCGAAGGTTCCATCAGCAATGACTATAGCCAGTCCTTCATTGAGATGGGCCAGAAGATCGCCATTTCCTTCACGGACCGCAAAACAGAACTTTTGTTCAAAACCCGGCAGAATATAGTCGTGCTGATTTTTTAAACCTCCCCTGCTGGTGTAATGCAATACCACTATATTGGGCAGCCCCAGGTTTTTGACAAGCTGGAGCCCCACGAGCTCCTGGGCTATAACTACATCGTGTTGCCCGTGGGCAAGTTTCCGTAGCGCCTCCTCAAAACTGTCTGTCAGGACAAGATTTCTCCCCAGGCCATTTGATAGTAAATATTCGTGAGCGGAATCACCACGCATGGTAATTATTTCCTTGCTCCTTAAATCTTCGAAGCTCTTTATGGAGTCATCTCCCCGGCGAACAAACAGTCCTCCGTGGGCACGGAAATAGGGTGCGCTGAAATCAAATACTTCGTCGCGCTCCTCCGAAAAAGCCATTAACGGCAAGACATCAAGACGTCCTTCGGCCAGGTCCTCCTTGAGTTCGTGCCAAGGAGCGACTGTGAAATCAAGATCGAGATGCATCACCCTGGCAACTTCGCGCAGTAACTCCACAGAAAAGCCATCGCCACTTCCATCTGAACTGACCAGACTGAAAGGAGGATAATCCAGTTCACTACCTGCTTTAAGATTATGTCTGTGATTAGCTGATGGATAAGCGTGAATTTGAGCTGCGATAAAGACGACTATAAACAAGACTAGGCTGAACACCCCACCCCGATGACGGCTCGATGAATCCCCCACAAAATCACCCAGTAATATTATTTGTTAATAATAGTAATTATTTTACCATAAGCGGACAAAGCATCTCAATGTTACTTTTCAAATGGCGGTAAATGAACAAGGCCTGATTGTGTTTCACAGTTTAAAAATTAAAGAGATTCGGCCGGACGCTCATTCCTGTTGAAGAGATGCGCTTTGTGGGTACAATGAGGTCTATTGTGTGTTGGGCACGATTTTTATCGGTGGTAATTCTTTCTAACATATCAGCAGGTGCTAAGCGGCTAGAACAGTCTTATTCGGCACCCTCCATTTTCGCCCTGACCATCATTTCCGCGCTTAGCGTGTCCATAAACCAGAGTATGCTAGTCTTCGGTAAAGGTCTTCTTGGTCGAATCCTTAATATCCTTGCCGAGCTGTTTGAAAGCCTTGCCGACTGCCTTGGCGCCTTTTTTAGCATCCTTGGCAATTTTCTTGTCGGTACCCTTTAAGCTCTTAGCGACCGATTTAGATTCTTTTTTTAAATCACCGGGGACCTGCTTGGCCTCTTTCGCGACCTCCTTGGATGTTTTTTTGGCGCCTTTGCCGGTCTTCCTAAAAAACAGCTTAATGTCCCGGCCCGTTTCTCTGACGATGTCCATAAAACCCTTCTGTTTGCCGGATTTAACGGCAGATTCCGGGGCCGTTTTTTTCACCATCTCCTTGTTGCTCTCGGGAGCCTTGACCTCCTTATTATCCCAGAACCAGGCCGAAGCAGGGGAAGCGGCAAAGATAGTGAAAATTGTCAGGATCAATATCGCTTTTTTATTCATGTCATACCAACTCAATAGATAGTTTTTTCCGGTAGCACAATGGACCATCCAAGATCACAGCAAACCGTTTGTCAGACCGGGCATGATCAGGCATCCATAAATTCTTCTACTGGATACCGGCATACATCTTGCCCTAATGCCGACAAACTAGGACATTATCACAGCCACACCGGATGACAACAAAAAACAACCTGACCTGTCCCTAACTTGATAAACAACCTACTTGACCTCAACGGCGGAATGAATCATGATCCCTTGATAATCAACGATCGAGAAATATTATGCCGAACCTGAGATTAAAAGTACCGCCGGTTGCACAGGCCTTACTCTGCATCCTGGCCATGTGGATGCTCGACCGCCATCTGCCGCTGCTCTCTCTGGAAATACCCTGCCGGCCGATCGTCGCGGCGATTTTCGTGATCAGCGGCGGCTGGGTCGGGATTGCCGGAATCGTTTCGTTCAGGAAAGAAAAGACCACCGTCGACCCACGTACCCCGGATAAAACCGGAAGTCTCGTCAGCAAAGGGATCTACCGCTATAGCCGAAATCCTATGTATCTTGGCGTCCTGTCGATCCTGTTTGGAATTGCGCTCATCTTCGGCGCATTGTCAGCCTTTTTGCCGATCCCGTTTTTTATCTGGTCGATGACTCACCTGCAGATCGAGCCGGAAGAAGAGGCACTTGCCGTATTGTTCGGCAAAAGCTATCTTGATTACAAAGAAAAGGTCAGAAGATGGCTATAGAGGCGCTTATTATGCAAAAAGAGAAGTCTCCGCCAAGGCATGGGAAAAGACTAAAGAGAATTACCTGAAAAGTTATGGGAAAGAAATCGATCAGACATCTGCTATTCCCGGCTTTGCTGCCGCTGATCTTTGCCGTCGTCGCCGCTACACCTGTGGAGACTCTGGGCTGCCGATTGCGGGGGATGCTCGCTGCCCTCTTAGCTCTGACCGGGGCAATCCTTGGTCTGGTCTCGGCGAGCAAGGGACTGTTCGAACGGATCCGGAACCGGCCGGGATCGGGCTGGTGGATGGCAACCGCCCTGGTCCTGGCTCTACCTGCGATCTATATCGTCTTAATTACGAACTGAGTCGGCCTCAGCCGCGTGCCTGTACTGTCTGGCGATTTCAAGATACCGGCCGCCCTCTTCCTCGCGGTTATGCTTCAGGCAACCCCGTCCGTAGATTGTGCATTTGCGGACCAACTCCAGCCGCGCCAATTTCTCCTGCTGTAAATCAAGCTCGCCGGAATCTATAATCTTGATAATACTCGCAATCCGATAGCGGTCCATGCCGACCCGATGGATCTGCGACAACTGGTCCTCCCTCCCGCCGTCCTTGATGGTGAAAGGTTCCGGCACCAGCAAAAAAGGGAAGCGGATACTGGCCCGCAGCCAGAGATCGTAATCCTCGCAACAAACCAACCTCTCATCGAACAAACCCAGTTCATCGAAGAGTTTGCGGCGCGCCATGACCGTCGACATCCCCACCGCGCATAGTTCCAGGCAGCGGCGGAAAATATCCCCACCCTCCCTGGCATGCTTGTTCCTCTGGTTCAGCAGCCGGCCGCGCCGATACCAGACCTCGTCGGTATGGGAAACCAGGTATTCGGGGTGGGCCGCCATCGCCGCCCCCTGGACGGCAAGCTTTTCGGGAGCGAAACTGTCGTCGGAATCGAGAAAGGCGAGCAGATCATGCCTAGCCGCCTTGATCCCGGTATTACGGGCCGCCGCCGCACCAAGATTGTCCTGATAGAGATAACGGACCGCATTGCCGTAAGAGGCGACAAATTCATCGGTGCCGTCGGTTGAGCCGTCATCAACGATCAACAGCTCGAAATCGCGGCAGGTCTGGCTGAGAACCGAGTCGATGGCCCGGGCCAGGAACTCTTTGCGATTATAAGTGGGGATAATGACGCTGACCGGTCCGGTCGGATTTGCAGTACTTGAACTCATCAATCCAGGTAGGTTATCTCGCCGCTGTTCTCGGTGACGATGGAGCCGTCATCGAGTTCCATAACCAGGCTGGCATCGCGGTTAATGTCCTTGACCAGAGCCTCGAACTGCGGCTGCTCCTGGACGTTATGGCCGAAAACGACTCGGCGGCCCACGGTATCGCTCAACTCTCGCCACCTTTTGACCAGCAGGTGGTCGGAGTCGGTAAACACTTCGCTTAGCCGGGCCGGGTCACCCAGCGCCTCTGGGCCGAACTCGGCGAGGATCCGCTCCTCCTCGTAATGAAGGAGACCTATATTCCAAGCCAGTTTGGCCAGAAACCGGGCCGCGATCAGATTGACATCGCTCTCGATATCCAATAGCTGCTTATAGGAAACAGCCAGCCCGGCAAGTTCCTTGGGAAACCGCTCGTTATTGATGTTGAGACCGATACCAAGAAGGATATATTCCTCGCCACTGACTGCTCCTCGCATAGTCTCGACCAGAATGCCGCAGATCTTACGGCCGCCGACATGTACGTCGTTGATCCATTTGAGGCGGGCTTCCGGGATATCTTCGAGGATGGATTCACAGGCTGCAACGCCTGGGGCCAGGGAATAAAGAGCACTTGAGGCGGGCAGCAAGGTATTGACCAGCACCACGGTCAGCCAGAGCCCGCCGGCCGGAGCATGCCACAAGCGATTGAAACGGCCCCGCCCGTCGGTAAGTTCGTTGGCGGTAATGACCAACCCGCTGGGGAAGGACCGGTTAGAATCCTCGTATTCACCGATCAACGACTTGGCATGGGACATGCCCCTTTCGAGTTTATCGAAGCGCTGGATCTCCGAGGCTACAGTAGCCCCGTATCTGAAAACGGCCAAGACCGTTTCCAGAGGGAAATCCTGATTACGTTGATTTATCTCATCTTCCCTGATCAGCTGCTCGATACGGGCCGCCGACAAGGTGGTAGTTATTCCCATTCAGCTTTTACGCGGGTAATAATCTTCTGGATCAGCGGCAAAGTCGCCTTAGGGCAGATGCCGACCAGAGGCTGGCCCTGATCAACGCTTTCACCCGGTTTGAAATAGTTGGAATGAATAATGCCAGGCTCGCCATCGTAATAAACAGGGGTTTCCCGTTTCATCAGGGACATGGTGAAAAGCTCATCGCCTGGTTTTATAAACACTTCACGCTGACCGTATTTGTCGATCCGGGACTGGATATCCATCGAGAAAAAGTACTTGGCCCGCTCTGGGGCGACAAACGGATAAAGAACCTCGCGAAGGATGCCGTCGATGATCTCCCGCTTGGTGAGGGGATGCTTGATGGTAATGATCTTCTCGTCGGCTTCGACAAACTGGCCCTCCAGATCATCCCTTATAAAAGAGACCTCGCCGTTAGTCGGCGAATGAACCGGTTTGGAGTTGCGCTCCCGGTTGAGAATATAAAGGGTCGTGCCCGGGATATGCCGCCACTCGCCGCTTACCCCTTCTACCTTGCTACCGACCTTGACCTGGAAGCGGAGCCGACCCGTATGAACGGAATGGATATCCACATAATCGTAGGGGTCGGCCTTGTACTTACTGATTATTTCGTCGAAATCTATATCGTCATGCTGCATATGAACGCCTCTGAAATCCCTATCCTCTTAACGGTAATAGAGTTTGCTGCCGCCCATGGTCAACAGGCATTTGTGCAGGTTGCGCCGGAACTCGCGCCGGTCCCAGATCCCCTGGATATGGCCGCGCCGCAATGCATTCCTGGCGCTGTGGTAGTCGGGCGGCACTTCCTGGCCGGTGGTGTCCCTGATTACCCGGGGACCGGCAAAACCGATGCGGCTCGAACGTATGGCGAACTGGTAATGGGAGCAACCCAGGAAACTGGCCACCGGACCAGCGTAGGAGTTGTTGTCATAAACGACAATGTATAATCCACCGGCGTCGATATATTCCCGGACCGCCATGGTACACTTGGGCATCTGGATAACTCCGAGGGTTCCCTCCTGTATCCTGATGCCACCGGTGGTGTGGACATAGGAAAGCAAGGGCCTTCTCTTCAACTTGGCAACCTCGCAGGCCTGAACGAACTTTTCGCCTTCAGCGGCGCCGACGGTACCGTTGCGAAAATCGCTGAAGAGCATGGCAGTAACAATGTCTACCCCCATAACCTTTGCGTCGAAGGTGATCATAGAACTGCAGCGCCCGGTCTTCTTGGCCGCCGCTTTGAGGCGTTTTTCCAGCCCCTGATTATTCAAAGGATTGCCCGCACAGATTTCCGCATTGAATTCCCTGATTGAATCGCGATCAAAAAGATTCTTCAGATACCACTCGTACTCCAAGGGGAAATGGTGGCCGCAGTTTTCGCAGACCCCGCAGAATTCACCGTAAAGGTCCGGGATCCAGAGATCCTTGCAGCCGTGCTTAAGACTGTTCGGACAGGTCACGGTCCGGTCCTCATTGGCCAGGGTGCTGGTATAGGTGTCCCCGAGATACGGATCTCCGACCGGCCCGTTGCCGCCCCGATCAAGTACAGGGCGGACCGCCCGATAATCCTGTTTTTTAGAGATGAAATCATAGGCGGCACTGAACGGCGCGACAACTCTTTTCAGGAAAACCGAACTTTCACCGGACACATCCTTGATGAAATGCTGGGCGAACTTGCGATGGGTCCTGATCACATCGTAACGGATACCGTAAAACGCCTGGGCTACCTTAAGTTTCGCCCTGTTCATCCGGGCCGCCGAAGGCTCCGGTTTGCCGCCGAATGCCCAGAGCGCCATATTGCGATATTTTCTGGAGCGTAAGGTCAGTAGCCGCTTGATCTCGTCCGGTCTTAGTTCCCATGTGACATCGACATAATTTTCTATATCGGCCGCGTCCTCCTCAGCCTTTTTCATACTGACTTCATAGGCCCGGAAAGTTCGCAGGCTTTTCGTTTTCAAGACCACTTCGTCGGTGGCCCTGATCATCTCCGCTTTAACCTTTTTGAAAAAGGCAAAATCGTCGCGGCGGGCGCCGAGGATCGGCTCTTCAATCACCCGATCAATAGTGCCGGATTTAAGATTGTTCCAGGCAGTGATCTTCAGCCGCTCGGCGCAGTTCTCGACCAGTTCCTTCGAAATCTTTTCGCCTTCCCTGATCTTGCCCTCGATGGCGGCCGCGCCTTCCGGCGAAATCACCGAATAGTAACCATGGGAGAACATCAAGCGGCTATCGGAGAGGCCGATCGCCTCAGCCCCGCCGGAACCCCCTTCCGAGATCACCGACACCATCGGCACCCGAAGCTTTGACATCACGTAAAGGTTGCGGGCGATCTGCTGACCGGCGCCGGGATAATCTTCAATGGGAAACGAGCCCGGCGTGAAAATATAAAAATGGATGGGAATCCCTTCGGTCTGGGCGACAAGCATATAACGCAAGGCCTTCTCGTTACCCCAGGGTTTGCTGCAGCCGCCGTTGCGGTACTCCTCGCCCTGGCCCTTCTCGTGGCCGATGACCATGACCTGCTGGGTGTAAGTCTTGTTATTGACCTGGCGAAGAATATTGGCCTTGGCGACTACCATGGAAGGATCGATATTGGCGTCTTCTTCGCCGCCCAGTTCGGTATACTCCTCGTAAACGTTCTCCAGAATGTCCTTCAGGGAAAAGCGCAGCGGGCTCCTGACGATCCGGACCCTCTCCATCGGCGACAGATTCTCCTCGCACCTCTCTTCGAGGAACTGGACTGCATCTTCAAGGGCTCTGATCTGGTCGACCAGATCGCTCTCGCTATAATCATAAAAATTCTCACGGATTTTAGCGGTCTTTTCCTGCAGGCCGCCAAGATTGCCCCATTCTGAACCTTCTTTCACCTGGGCAATATAGCTGATCCGGTCTTCGACCTTTAGAAGTCTTTTATTGATATCTTCCATATATAAATCCTCGTCCCGTCTAAAAAGTCAGGAGACGATCAAAATTATCGGCCAGATATTCCAGATTGGTCAGAATAGGGTCACCCACCGCGTTATCGCCCTCGATCACCACATCCTTGAGGAACTGCCGACCGCGCTCCTTGGCTTCCGCCATCGTCTCCCCCCAGACCAACGCCAGGGCCAGATTGGGATCGTATTCGCTGGGGATCACATAGGGCCGATCTGAAGGCACATGGCTATAAACCGTGGACCAATCGTACCGGGGAAAATCGAACTTGTTAATGGTGCCGATCCAGGGCGCGAAGCCGCGATGGGTATCCTCGGCGACGATCCGCATCTCGATGCTGGCGCCCCGGAACTCCACGTCTTCCTGACTGAAGCCTATTCGCTCGCCAAGGGCCAGCCGGATTTGCTCCCTAATCAGGTTCGGCTGTTTGCTGTTAATGTAGCTGATCCGGCCGGAGACGTCATTTTCCACCTGGATGCGCGTATTGACCTCCAGAAGATAGGGGCGACCGTCCCTGGCCACAATCCATTCCCAGGTCCCGATATTATCGTACCTGACGTGGGAAGCAAGCTTCAAGGAATACTCGACAATCAAATCCAGCACTTCCTGGGCATTGAAATCGTAAGGGAAGCAGCTGTCGTCGAAACCGGGAGCCGCTTCGAGACGTTTCTGGCGGCCGGTGCTCTGGATCGTGCAGTTTCTGGTGCCGAAATGGACCCTTTCACCATGGCGGCTGCAGGTGAGCTGCACTTCGAGATGGTTGTAATCCCTCATACATTGCTCGATCAACACCCCGCCGTCGCCAAACTGGCGTTTGGCATAATTCTTGACCTGGCGATAGACCCGACGGAACTGCTCGACCTGATGGACTTCCTCGATGCCCATACCTCCACCGCCGGCGGCGGCCTTGACCAGAATAGAAGGATTGCGGATATCCATCTCGAGTTGGTCGGCCATAAGCTGCCTGGCCACATCCTCGGCTTCCATTTCGTTGTAAATCGGGCCGTCGGTGCCGGGGATGGTGGGGATGCCGAGACGGTTGGCGACCTTCTTGGTATTTATTTTGTCGCCCAGGTCCCTGATAACTTCCCAGTTCGGGCCGATAAAGGTCAGAGGCCGATCACGGACCGTGACCCTTCTGGCAAATCGAAAATCCTCGGAAAAGAAGCCGTAGCCTGGGTGAATTGCCGTGCAACCGGTATGGTCGGCCACTGACAGAATGTCATTCGGGTCGGTATAGCTGGAGATCCGCCAGGCATTATTGCGGTTGCTCTCGCTGTCTATGTTGAGGCGGACATGCTTGGAATCTTCGTC
>Ga0102953_1000748_pt1 | contig 21441 bp, 13 predicted proteins | sample SalPon2A_C_D2_MG_FD_78509 | JGI IMG/M metagenome (GOLD analysis project Ga0102953, IMG submission 78509) | Soil microbial communities from South San Francisco under conditions of wetland restoration - Salt Pond MetaG R2A_C_D2_MG | ecosystem: Environmental > Terrestrial > Soil > Wetlands | place... | reverse complement strand
GAGCAGGCCGTCGTCGAGGGCGATCCCCGCGCCGAACCGCGCGAACGGTGGGATGAACTCCCCGCAGTTGACGACCAACACGGTGGCCGCGGTCCCCTCCAGCACCCGGTCGTCCACGGTCACGCGATAGGGGACGTTCTGCACGTGGCTGATCGCCGTCCACGCCTGTGCGACGTACGCGGCGAGCTTCCAGCGCCGCTTCGCGCCGCTGCTGGTGCCGGCCATGATCTCCGCATCGAAGCCGGCGCCGCACGCCACCGCGAAGTAGTGCACGCCGTCGGCGCGCTCGACCTTGCCGACATCGATCGGCCGCGTCTTCCCCTGCGCGATGAGCCGTGCCGCCTTGGTCGGATTGCGGGGCAGGCGGAGATTTCCCGCGAGGAGATTGCCCGTCCCCCCCGGAATGAGGCCGAGCGGGACGCTGCCGCCGATCATCCCGCTCACCGCCTGCATCGTCGTGCCGTCGCCGCCGTAGACGGCGATCGCGTCTACGCCTTCTTCGACGCCCTGGCGCGCGAGGTCGGCGGCGTGTCCCGGCCGCGTGGTCCCCAGCACGTCCACCTCCCATCCCTCACGATCGAGGACGCGCGACACGGTACGCACGACCGCGGGGTCGGTGCGCGCGGCGACCGGATTCATGATGACGAGGACTCGCGCCATCAGTAACGCTTCTCCCAGAGAATGTCGAAACCGAGCTGGTAGCCGACGTTCGTGCCCTGCCCCCCGAGGGGGGCACATTGCAGCGGGTCGGCGCTCGCCGACAGCCGCCAGTGCTGGCTCATGCGGAATTCCACGCTCGCGCCGAGGTTCTGATACGTCCACTGCTGCTGCGTACAGAGCCGCGGACTCAGGGTCAGGAACCATCGATCGCCCAGCTGACGGCCCAACGAGATCTCCGTGCCCTCGTATCCGCGCGATCCAATCTCGGGCCGAACCTCGAAGAAGTCGAGCGGGACCCCGAGATCGGAGATGAGCGAGCTGCCGAGCTGCCCGGTGATCTTGCTCGCGGCCGTCGACACCATCTGGGCCGCGGTATTGCCGAAGACGCCGCCCCCCGCCGCTTGCACGCTCGGTGCGCCGAACAACAGATACGAGATGATCTCGGTTTCGGAAATGGGTGGCCGAATGTCGCTCGAGAGCGTGAGCGTGGGGGCGTTGATGGTCCCCCCCACGTGCACGAGCACACCGATCGTCTCGCCGCGTTGCGTGCGCAGGGTGTGCTTGGCGTCGATGTCGAGCGCCGCATTCAAGTCCGGCGTGCCGAAATAGCGCACCTGGCCCCGCGTCACCGTGAAGTCTTTCGAGATGGTGGGCCCGAGCGGAAGACGATAGGTCCCGCGCGGGGTGGTGAGGGTGCCGTCGATCCGATAGTGATCGCCGATCTTCCCGACGGTGACCGGGCCCACCAGTTGGATGTTCGCTTCGTCGGAACGGAGCCACACGTCGTTGCCCATCGTCAGCTTGAGACTGTCCACCCGCAAGCTGTCGAGGAACCGGCTCTGGAATTGGGTACCAAGCCCCTGGCGCCGCAGGAGCGCGGTATCCACGATGCCCGCGTACAGCGTGTCCTCGAGGTTGATTACGTCCTTCTGCACGATGTCGGCGAAGTAGAGCACGCCCTGCGTCACGGTATCGGTGCCGGTGAGCGTCGCGGCGTACAGCGGGCCCCGCAGCTGCAGCTCCCCGGTCCCGGTGAGCGCGAGGAAGTTCCGCACGTCGATCGCGCGGAACTCGTGCGTCTTGATGTCGAGATGCAGAATCGGCGTGGTGAGCTGTTCGAGCCGCACGTATCCCGACACGTCGGCCGTGCCGTTCCCGCTCGTCAGCGTGAGCCGCCGGATGGTGATGGTATCCCCCGAGAGCACGATCTCTCCGTTCAGGTTGCGGTGGCGAACGCCGAGGGCGGGAAGGGTCGTCGCGCCGTCCGTGACGCTGAGTGAACCGGTGAGCTCCGGCCGTGCCCACGTTCCCGTGATGCCGAGGTCCGCGGACAGCCGCCCGCCGGCCTGGCGGATCTGCGTGTTGATCGCGTCGGCGATCGAGAGATCCACGCCTTGGGCGGTCGCGCGGACGGAGATCGGTCCGGGAAGCTCGCGCACGTGCGCATCACGGAGGGCGAGATCGATGGGCAGGGACACGTCGACCTTGAGAATCTGCTGGCCGGTCCGCCACAACCCCACCGTGCCACCGACGCGCTGCTCGGCATACGCGAAGTGTCCCTCGAGATAGGGCGCATGGAAATCCCCGAAGACACCGTCACGCATCGCGAGGGACGCGTCGATGGTCGGCGCACGCGCCGTGCCGCCGAGATCGAAGGTGCCGCTGATGGTGCCGGAGACCGTCGAGGGATCGCTCTGGGCAAGCATCCAGAGATCCGCGAGCGCGAGTCCTTCGATCCGTCCGGTGAAGTGCCCCGGGCCGGTGCGCGGGATCGAGCCATCGAGCGAGACGCGCGACGCGCCCGATGGCAGGGCGAGCCCGAATCCGTGAAAGACGACCGCGCTGTCGTCCACGGTGACGGTCGCGCCGCGATCGAGGAACCAGGCGTCGGTGCCGAGGAGCACGCCCAGCGAATCGACACGGACGACCTGGCGCGCACTATCGGCGGCGTAGGTGCCGCCGGAGATGAACGACCCATCTTCACCCAGGCGCGCGCGGAGCTGCCACGCGAGGGCCTCGGCGCGCCCGTGGGCGTGGGCCTCGATCGCCGCGAACCCGAGCGTACCCACCGAGAGGGTGTCGAGCGTCAGATCCACCCCCACCGTCCGCTGGCCCGTACCCCAAGCGAGCGTCGCCTCGATCTGGGGCGCACGGACGGTATTCCAGCGCACACCATGCCCGACGGCCGTTCCCTCGACGTCGAGCTGGTCCATGGCGCCGCGGAGCACGGCGCGGCCAGTCATGGTACCGTCGATGGTATCGCTCGTCGCGGAGGCCATCTGGGGCGTCATACGCGCGAGCAGCGGCAACACCCGCGCGATCGAGTCGACGCTCACCTGGACCGTCAGCGAATCGCGCGCCGGGGCGTGGAGCGCGAGACCGCCGCGTCCCTCCATCTCGATCCCCGGTGCCCAGAGATGGAGCGTGTCGGCCACCACGCGCGTGCGATCGGCGCGGAAATCGACCACGGCACTGTCCACGGCCACGCCCGACAACACGGAGGTCGCGAGGCGCACGCGGAGCGCCGCACGCAGGGATCCGGCAGAATCCACCGCCACCCTGCCGCGCGCGGCGCCCGTCACCCGCGTGGCCGGCGCGAGCGTGGAGTCGGGCACCAGGTCGCGGAAGGTGAGATCGAGGTCACGCGCGCCGATGCGCTCGGGGAGCACCGTCAGCGTTCCCGTGCCCGCCAACGCGCCGTCGGGACCCGAGAGGTCGATCCTGGCGGCGATGGAGTCGGCGTAGCCGGCGAGGTGCACGTCACCGGCGAAGTCGCCCGTGAGTCGGAGCCCCGGATAGCTCGGCTGTACGCCCGCGACGGCGAGGGAATCGAGCAAGAGATCGGCCCACACGCCGACCGTGTCGCCACGCGTATCCAAACGTACCACCCCCCGGGCCACGGAGGGTGGGAGCGTACCGTCGAGATGGCGTGCCGAGCCGCTGAACTGCACGTCCCGCCAACCCCCATCGAGCGTGCCCACCGCGTCGAGCTCCCCCTGGAGCGCCACCGCCGGCACCAGCTCGTGCACCGTGGCGAGCGCCACCCGCGCGCGCCGCACGGCGAAGCCGCCGAACGCGAAGCCGCCACCGCGGTGTACGGAGAGCACGCCGTCACCCACCAGGTCCGTGATGGGCGCGCCCGGCACGCGGGCATCGGCAAACTCCCAGTCCATGTTCGCGGTGATCGAGTCGTTCGGTCCGTCCAGCTGGGTGCGACCCGTGAGCCGCCCCGCCACGGGCATCGTATCGAAGATCGCGCGCAGGTAGTGCACCGGGAACGTGTTCATCGTCACGTCGAGCTTGCCCAGCGTGAAATGTCCGCCCGCCCGCGCGGAATACGTCAACGTGCCGCGCACCCCACCGCCCTCCGCCGCCCGCATGTCGAGGGCGCGTGCGCGGAAGTGGACCGCGCTATCGGGCCCGAGCGCCACGTCGAAGCGGCCGCTCCCCGTGAGCCCCGCCGGCAGCCACCGCACCAGCGGGCGGACGTCCCGGGTGTCGAGGTGCTCGGCGTCCAGGGTGAGGTTCAGATACGGTCCCTCGCCGAGGCCCCAGAGCGAGCCCCGGACGGTGGTCACGGTGGACGGCAGCGCGAGCCGCGACAGCGCGAGCATCACCGTATCGCCCAGCACCTGGATCCGTCCGGCGAGGTCGCGAATGTCGAGCGCCGGCTCCGAGACCGTCGCGACGAGCGTGCGGACGTCCAAGCGCACCGCGTTCTGGCCAGGAAGCGGCGACGAGAGGCGCACGTACGGCAGCTCGGCGTGCGCGATCGCGATGTGGCGTGCGAGGATCGTCGTGTCCTGTCCCTCCACGGAACGCGTCTCGAGCGTGACGCGCGCGGCGCGCACGGCGGCGTCGTTGAAGGCGATGAGCGGGGACGTGCCGCCCCCACTCGGACCACCGAGCTTGAGAATGCGCTGGTAGTTGAACCGGCCGTCCGGGCCCTGCACCAACGTCACCGTGGGCGAGTCCAGCGTCACCTGACCGAGCACGATGCGGCCGGAGAGGAGATCGCGCACCCGGTAGCGGAGTTGGAGATGCGGAATCGCGAGGAACGGCGTGCCGTCCGTGCCCACGAGCGAGACCCCACGGAGATCGAGCCCGCGGTAGATCCCGCCGGAGATCGAGTCCACCGTGAGTATGCCGTCGAGCACGGTGTTCGCGTACGCGATCCCTCCGCGCACCACGACGTCGCGTCCCGCCACCGTGCCGAGGGCCACGGCCGCCGCCGCGACGATCGCGGTCACGAGCGTCACGCCGACCAGGGCGAGCACGCCGAGGGCCCGGCGACCCGTCAAAACGCCTGCCCCACGGAGAAGTGCACCTTGAGGTGCCCGAAGAACGTGGTCGGGGCGAGGGGCTGGAATGCGTCCTGGACCAGGACGAGGTTCGAGCCCTGGCGCTCATAGAGGGGACCCGCCTGCGGGCGGTAGGGATTGTAGGCGACGTCGAGCCGGATCGGACCGAGCGGACTCGCGATCCGCACGCCGGCGCCCGGCGTCACGCGCACCTGGGAGAGACTCGACAGCGCCCGATCACTCTCGAAGACCTGGCCGGCGTCCACGAAGAGCGCACCCGACAACCGCCCCGAGAACCCCGGCAACGGAAAGCGCAGCTCGACGTTCGCGAAGAGCAGCTTGTTCCCGCCCGTCGGGGATGTGATCGTGTCGGGCACGAACACCGTCGTCCCGTTGATCGTCGCGCTGTCACCGCGCGTCGGATCCACCACGCGGACCACGGGACCGAGCCCGTTCTGGCTGTAGCCGCGCACGCTGTTGGGTCCGCCGCCGTAGAACCGCTGTTCGGGTGGGACGAACCGCAAGCTCTGCGTCGCGAATCCAAACGATGGTGCGACGATCGTCCCCGCCCGCAGGCGCCACGCCAGCACGGTCCGCCGTCCGATCCGATGGTACGACGCGATCTGCCCCACCATCCGGGTGAACTGCGCGAGGGAGTCCGAGCCGATCACGGATGACGCCCAGCGGACCTCGGCCGAGATCGCGCTGCCGCGTGTCGGGTCGAGCGGCGAGTTCGTGCGGTTCCGTACCGCGCTCAGACCGAGGGTGGACTGCACGCGCCGCCGAGAGAACGTCGTGTCGTCGAGGCGGCAGACATTGAGATAGACGCAGAAGGTCGCGGGGTCCGCGACGGTACGTCCGTCACTCACGGTGAAGGCGAGGGTAATCGGGATGCCCCATCGCGTGTGCCGCGTGAGATCCAGCTCGCCCGTCACGCCCTGCCGCAGATACGCCTGGAACTCGCTCCGCCGCTCGGCAGACAGCGAGAGTGTGGCGCTCAGGTTGCGCGAAAAGACGAACGGCTCCGACACACTCGCGGTGACCAGATAGTTCAGCGCGAGCCGGCTCGAGTCCTGCTCCGACGAGAGGGCGTGACAGACGTTGTTCTGCAGTCCCCACGAGAAGGGGTCACCCGTGCCGATCTTCGAGACGTGCGCCGTGAGGTCCAGCGTCCGTCCGCCCCCGAAGAAATTGTGCGCGGTCCAGCCAGCGAGTCCGCGGAAGCAGTCGATCGTGCCGTATCCGGCGCCCGCGCGGATCCGGTGCAGCGGCCCCTCGGTGACGCGCACGTCCACCGTGACGAGCGAGTCGCCGTTTGCGGGCGGGACCGTATCGGCGAGCGAGACCGACACGTAGTTGAACACGTCCATCCCGTACAAGTCGTGCTGCGATTCGTAGAGATCGTCCAACCGGAAGAGCTTCCCCGCGCGCACCGGGATCATCCGGCGGATGACCTGCTCGCTGATCGCGTGCTCGCCGCTCACGCGCACCGCGCCGACGGTCGCGCGGATGCCCGGGTCCACGTCGAATCCGACCGTCGCCACCTTGCGGTCCGCGTCCATGTCGAAGCTTCGAAAGACCTGGGCAAACGGATAGCCGTGGTTCTGGAGCTCGGTCCGGATGGTGTCGGCCGACGCCTGCAACAAGAAGCGATTGAAGGGATCGCCCACGGCGAGTGGGATGTCGGCGAGGAGCCGCCTGACCGGCACGATGCCGTGCGCGCCGGTGATCGCGAGCTGAGTCACCCGAATGGGTTCGCCCTCGTGGATGTAGAACGTGATCCAGACGCTGCTCGAGTCACGGCGAACGGTCGTGTCCACCTGCGCGTCCACGTAGCCGCTCTGGTCGTAGAGCAGCTTGAGGCGCAGGACGTCGCGCCGGAACTCGCGTTCGTTGAAGTAGCGCTTGTCCCCGACGCCGAGCCAGCTGACCAGCGGGGAGCGGACCCACCACGAGGAGTTCGACGTGGCGATCGAGATGGAGAGCGTGTAATCGTCGAGCGCGTGGTTGCCGACGAACCGGAGTCCGCGCACCACGCGGTCGCCCGGCAGCCCGCTCTGCGCGCGCACCGGGCGGGGCACCACTACCTGCGCGGCGAGCATGAGCGCCGCGGCGCCGAACAGTCTGATGAGACCTCCACACTCCGCGCCGGTGCTACGGGCGCCTAGCCGTCGCCGATTGACCCAGACGTCTAACTCCTTTAAGTTCAGCAGGTTAGACTGTCCTGTCAACAGGCTTTACACTTCCTTCGGACTCGGAGGCGCCTGGTGTCCCGTCGCACGTTCCCGCTCCTCGCCGTCCTGCTGCTCACCGTGGCCACCCCGCTCACCGCTCAGCGGAATCTCGCACGTCGCCTCGAGCGCCGCCTCGATACGCCGCCGTTCGATCGGGCGAGCTGGGGCGTCGTGGTCATGGACACCACCGGGCGCGTGCTGTTTCAGCGGAACGGGGACCGGCTCTTCATGCCGGCGTCGAACACGAAGCTCATCGTCACCTCGGCGGCGAGCGCGCTCCTGCCGCCCGACTTTCACATCGTGACGAGCGTGTACGGCAACGGCACCTTCGACGGCAACGTGCTGCACGGCGATCTCATCATCTACGGGCGCGGCGACCCGACCTTTTCCGATCGTTGCTATGGCGTGGACACGACGGCACCGGGCGCGTGCGACACCATGTGGACGCGGATGGACGCGCTCGCCGACAGCCTCGTCGCTCGGGGGATCCACGAGGTCGACGGCCAGATCGTCGGCGACGGGAGCTGGTTCGGCCCGCTGACGGTGCAGCCCTCCTGGCAGACCTACGACCTCAACTGGTGGTACGCTGCGCCCGTCACCGGTCTCGGGTTCAACGACAACAGCCTGGACATCACCTGGCAGCCCGGCCCGAACGTCGGGGCGCCGGCGACGATCACCATCGATCCCGATCTCCAGAACTTCACGTTCGAGAACCGGACGGTGACGGTACCCGCCGGCCAGCGCTCGACCATCGACTTCTTCCGGGAACCCGGCACCATGCACCTGTGGGCCGAGGGAACCGTGGCCGGCGATCACGCACCGCACGTGGAATACTTCGCCGTGCCGGACCCGAACCTGTTCTTCGCGCAGGCGTTGCGGGACGCGCTCGCCCGAAAGGGCGTGAGCGTCACGGGAGCGACGATCGCCACGACGGACAGTCTCGCCTACCACGACGCCCGGCAGGCGCCCGCGCTCGTGTCGTACGAGTCCCGTCCCTTCGCCGACATCCTCTTTCCGATTCTGAACAGCAGCCAGAACTGGTTCGCCGAGATGTTGCTCAAGACCCTCGGCAAAGTGCGCGGTGCCGCGGGGTCCTGGACCGCCGGGATCGCGGTCGAGACGAGCTTTCTCGTGGATTCGGTGGGCGTCGACTCGGCGAGTTTCAACCTCGTGGACGGTTCGGGCCTTTCCACCGACGATCTGGTCTCACCGCACACCTTCGCCGAGCTGCTGCGCTACATGTACCACCATCCGAACAACGCGGCGTTCATGCGGGCGCTCCCGCACGCGGGCGCGCCCGGCTCCCTGCGCGACCGCTTCGGCGGCACGCCGCTCGCCGGCCGCGTGATCGCCAAGACCGGCAGCATCAGTCACGTGAACTCGCTCTCGGGGTACGTCAAGCGGCCGGACGGGAAGACGCTCATCGTCTCGATCATCGCGAACAACCATGACGCGAAGTACAACGATGCACTGCAGGAGATCGACTCGTTGGTGGTGGAAATCGGGCGTTAGCGGTCGAGCGCCTCGAGCATCTCTTCCACGGACGTGAACTTCACCCGTGGGCGGCCCGCGGCCTTCCCGCGACCGACCTCGAGCTCGTCGAGCCGGGTCCAATCCTCGTAGGAGACACGTCGCGGGCACTGTGTGCTGATCAGGACGGCCGCTGCCTCGGACTCGGGATGGGGCGGGCGGTTCACCACGCCGGCCGCGACGTCGGCCAGCATCGACTCGACGGTCTCGCCCGCGTCCGACTTGTTGGTCCCGATGACGCCGGTCGGGCCGCGCTTGATCCAGCCCGCCACGTAGATCCCGGGCACCGGCGCCCCATCATTTCCCTCGACCCGACCCGCCAGGTTCGGGACGACGCCGCGCTTTTCATGAAACGGCAGATCGGCGATGGGCACCCCGTGATAGCCGACGGACCGGAACACCATCTGCACCGGGAGCGTCTCGACCTCCTCCGTGGCGACGGGCCGCAGCCGATCGCCGTCCCGGCGGAGCGCGTTCCGCACGAGCTTGAGCCCGCCGACCCCGCCCGCGCCGTCGTCCAGGATCTCGACCGGTGAGACGAGGAACCGCAGCGTCAGGAGCCGCGGCTTGTCGGTGCGCTCGCGCTGCGCGAACTCCTCCAGAATCTCGATCTTCTTGAGCGTCCCGCGGTCCTTCTCGCGCTCCACCATCTCGAGGCTCAACGGATCGAGCGCCGCCTCGTCCACCGGCACCGTGACGTCCGCCCCGGGCATCTCACCGAGCTCACGGACTTCGGGATTCGTGAATGCCGCCTGCGCCGGTCCGCGCCGGCCCAGCATGTAGACCTCGCGCACGCGGCTCTCGCGGAGCGCCTCGAGCGCATAATCGGCGATGTCCGTCCGCGCGAGCTCCTCCGGCGTCCGGCAGAGAATGCGCGCCACGTCCACGGCCACGTTGCCGACGCCGACGATCGCCACCCGCTCGACGCTCAAGTCGAACGTGAGATCCCGGAAATCGGGATGGCCGTTGTACCACGCGACGAATTCGGTCGCCGGGTGGCTGCGCGCGAGATCCTCTCCCGGAATGCCGAGCCGGCGGTCGGTCTGCGCCCCCGTGGCAAAGCAGATCTGGTCATAGTGGGCACGCAGATCGTCGAGCATCACATCCCGGCCCACGTCCACGTTCCCGAAGAAACGCACGTTGGGCCGCGCGGCCACCTTCTCGAAGGCACGCGTCACGCTCTTGATCTTCTGATGGTCGGGCGCCACGCCGAAGCGTACGAGGCCGAAGGGCGTCGGCAGCCGTTCCAGGATGTCGACGGACAACTCCAGCTCGGTGTGGGCGAGGAGGTGCTCCACCACGAAAAAGGCAGCCGGTCCGGAGCCGACGACGGCGACCCGGAGCGGGCGATCGGACGAACCCACGGTCGGTGACATGCGAGCATGATACGTAGAAGGACAAAACGGGGTAAGGCGCAAAACATGACAGAACAACACGGAATTCCGGCCCGACACGTGCCGCACGCGACCGCGGTCCTTCCCTCGCCCGTCGCCCCGCCATACGTTCCGCCCATGTCGATCTACACGAAGACCGGTGATACCGGTGAGACATCGCTCTTCGGCGGTGGACGTGTCCGGAAGAGCGACCCGCGCGTCGCCGCGTACGGCGACGTTGACGAATTGAATTCCGCGATCGGCCTGGCGGCCGCCACCGCGCCCGCGGGCTTCGAGCACGAGACGCTCGAGCGGATCCAGGGCGATCTCCTCGCGATCGGCGGGCGGCTCGCGTCGCCGGATCCGAAGAAGGTTGCGAAGGCGCTCGAGAAAGCGACCCTCGACGACGCGAGGATTCGGGCCATGGAGACTGCCATCGACCGCGCCGACCGCGAGCTGCCGGAGCTCACCGCGTTCGTTCTTCCCGGCGGCACGCCAAAGGCCGCGCAATTGCACCTCGCGCGCACCATCTGCCGCCGTGCCGAGCGGAGCGTGGTCGCGCTCGCCGCGCACGACCCGATCCCGCCCGAGATCTTGGTCTATCTCAACCGGCTGTCGGATCTGCTCTTCACGCTCGCCCGCCTCGCCAACCATCGCGCGAAGCTCCCGGACCGCACCTGGTGACATGACGCGTCATCGCTTCTATCAGCTCGACGTCTTCACCGATCACGCACTCCGCGGCAATCCGCTCGCGGTCTTTCCCGACGCGGACGGGCTCGCGGGCGAGACGATGCAGGCGCTCGCCCGCGAGATGAACCTTTCCGAGACGACGTTCGTGCTTCCCTCCACCGAGGCCACGAAGCGACTCCGCATCTTCACGCCCGGCGGCGAGGTGCCGCTGGCAGGCCATCCGGTGATCGGGACGTGGTGGCTCCTCGCCGAGCTCGGCATCGTGCCAAACGGTCCCGCCGATGGCGAAACCACGGTCACCCAGGAAACCGGACGCGGCGTGCTCCCCGTGGCGATCGCCTTCGCGGGCGGACGTCCCGCACGCGTCACGATGACGCAGGCGAGCCCCGAGTTCGGCGCGGCCGTCTCCAACCCCAAGGCACTCGCCCGCGCCCTCGGTGCGGACGTGTCGGCGCTCGCCGAGCGCCCCGCGCCGCAGGTGGTCTCGACCGCTCTTCCCCAGCTGATGGTCCCGATCGCCACGCGCGAGGCGCTCGCCGCCCTGCCCGCGGGTGGAACGGGTGGAGCGCTCGCCGCCTATCTCCGCGCGCTCGGCACCGATTGCGTGATGTGCTACGTCGCGACGCGCACCCCCGACGGCGCCGAGGTCTTCGCCCGGATGTTCGCGCCGGGGCTCGGCGTCCCCGAAGACCCCGCGACCGGTAGCGCGTCGGGCGCGCTCGGCGCCTACCTCGTCACGCACGGCCTCGTCGGAGCCGCCGCCGGCACGACGCGAATCACCGTGCGGCAGGGGATCGAGATGGGACGCGCGAGCACGATCCACGTGGAGGTCACGACGCGGGACGGCGCCGTCACCACGCTGAAAGTCGGCGGCACCGCCGTCCGTATCATCGAAGGCGAGGTCACGCTATAACCGTCGCGCGCGTCGCCGTCCCGCTGCCCACCGGAGCCTACGACATCACGATCGGTGCCGGCGTGCTCGGTGAGCTGCCGGCGATTCTCGCCGCCGCCTGCCCGGCCACGCGCTATGCCGTCATCGCCGACTCGGCCGTGGCCGAGCTCTACGCCGCTGACCTCGCCGCCGACCTCCGCGCCGCACTCTTCACCTTCCCCGCCGGCGAATGGAACAAGACGCGTGAGACGTGGGGCGGGCTCTCGGACCGGCTCCTGGACGCGGGGCTCGGTCGGGATTGCGCCGTCCTCGCCGTCGGAGGCGGCGTCACGGGTGACCTCGCCGGATTCGTCGCGGCCACCTATCTGCGCGGAGTCCCATACGTCCAGGTTCCAACCACGCTCCTCGCGATGATCGACAGCTCGATCGGCGGGAAGACGGGCGTCGACACCTCACACGGGAAGAACTTGATCGGGGCGTTTCATCAGCCGCGGGCCGTAGTGGCCGACGTCCAGACCCTCGCCACGCTCACCCCACCCCAGCTCGCGGCGGGGATGGCGGAGGCCCTGAAGCACGGCCTCCTCATCGACGCGGCCTACTGTGAGATGCTGAGCGCGCAGCACGATCGCATCCTCGCGCGCGACCCGGACATGTTGACCGACGTCGTGACACGGGGTGTCGCCATCAAGGCCGAGGTGGTGGCAGCCGACGAACGAGAGGCCGGCCGCCGCGCGACCCTCAACCTGGGCCACACCGTCGCCCACGCCATCGAACAGGTGAGCGGCTACGAAATTCTGCACGGCGAGGCGGTGGCCATCGGTCTCGTCGTCGAAGCCGACCTCGGTGTGCGCCTCGGTGTCACCGCTCCGGACGTCCCAGGACGCATCTGAGCCGCGCTCGAGCAGTTCGGATTGCCCACGACCCTCCCCGAGACGACCTCCCAAGCCCTCCTCGACGCCATGCGCAGCGACAAGAAGACCCGCGACGGTACTGTCAGGTTTGCACTCCTCGCCGACGTCGGAAAACCGGCCCGCGGAAGGGGCGGCGAATGGACGTTTTCGGCCCCGGAAACCTTCATAATCGAGGCGTTGGATCAGAATCGTTAACCGATTGTCCGGTAAATGGTTCCGAGTTTCGCCAACATTTCCACAAGATACAAGTCATTGCCAGCAAACGGTTTGTCCGATGGCGCGTTCGGGCCGAAATTTCGCTGTTTCAGGCCATCGTGGACAGAATTCGGAACTTCCACGCCAGTAATGATTTGTGATGTTGAAAACTCGTTTTTCTTGACCACGCCTCAGGGTTTTCCTATATTCGCGAACGCCGCCTTCGGTCAAATTGGCGGGGATTCGGGCCCCGCTCCTCCCCCGACCGGCGGAGCAACCCAACCTCAGGGGCGTCTATGGCGCAGGTCCGCGCAGCAAAGTCGAAGGCGTTCTTTCGGGCTACGGCCTCCGGAGCTTTCGACCAGTACCTCCAGGACATCCAGAAACTCCCACTGATCAAGGAACCCGCCGAAGAGCGTCGACTGGCACGGCGCGCCAAGCGTGGGGACCAGACGGCGGCCGAGCGGCTGGTCACGGCCAATCTCCGATTCGTCATCTCGTTCGTGAAGAAGTATCAGGGACACGGCCTGGACCTGTCCGAGCTCGTCGCGATCGGTAACGAGGGTCTGCTCAAGGCGGTAAAGAAGTTCGATCCCGACCAGGGCGTGAAGTTCATCTCCTACGCCGTATGGTGGGTGCGCCAGGCGGTCCTCAAGGCGCTCGCGGAGCAGACGCGCAGCGTTCGGATCCCGCTGAATCAGAACAGCCACCTGATCCGCATGGCCCGGACGGAGACGTATCTCTCGCAGGAGCTCGGCCGCGAGCCCACCGATCGCGAGATCGCGAAGGCGCTCGAGGACACGGAGGAGAACGTCCGCGCCGCACGACGTATGACGGCGGCGGAGATCTCGCTCGACGCGCCGGTGGACCGGACCGATCGGGACGCCGCGACGGTCGGTGAGCGCTTCGCGGGCCAGGAAGGTGCCGAGATCGAGGAGTGCACGGACGGCAAGCTCCAGCGCGAGTTCATCGACCGCATCTTCCGCAAGTACCTCACGCCCCGCGAACGCAAGATCCTCTACCTCTACTACGGTCTCGACGAAGGCTCCGAGGGGATGACGCTCGAACGCATCGGCGCCCTGATGGGCGTGACGCGCGAGCGGATCCGCCAGATCCGTGAGCGGGCGTTCGAGAAGCTGCGCCAGAGCCCGGACGGCAAGGCGCTCAAGGGGTTCTGGATGGCGGCGTAACCGCAGGCGGGCGGAGACGGACGAAGGCGGACAGAGGCGGTCCGGGTGACACATCCCCGACCGCCTCTGTCCGCCTCTGGCCGCCCCTGACCGTCTCTATATTGCACACATGACCGCGATCGGCATGCAGGTTCTCGACGCGCTGCGGGGCGTCGTCGGTCCCCAGTGGGTTCGGACGGGCGGCGCGGAGCTCGCGACCTTCGAGAGCGACGGACTTCCGACATGGCGCAGCCGTCCCGGCGCGGTCGTCCTGCCCGGAACGCGGGACGAGGTGATCGGTGTCCTGAAGGTCCTCGCGCCCCTCGGGGTCCCGGTTGTCGCCCGCGGAGCGGGGACCGGACTGTCGGGCGGCGCCTTGGCGGGACGGGACACGATCCTTCTGGTGCTGACGCGCCTCGATCGCATCCTCGAGCTCGACGCGCCCAACCGGCGCGCGGTCGTCGAGCCGGGCGTCGTGAATGCACGGCTTTCACGCGTGGCTGCCCCCTACGGCCTGCATTACGCTCCCGATCCTTCCAGCCAGACCGCCTGTACCATCGGCGGCAACGTGGCCGAGAACGCCGGTGGCCCACACTGCCTCAAGTACGGCGTGACGACACAGCACATTCTGGCGCTCGAGGTGGTGTTGGGCTCTGGCGACGTCATCGAGCTCGGGTCTCCGACCGGCGAGGCGTGGGGACCCGACCTCGTGGGGCTCTTCGTCGGCAGCGAGGGCATGTTCGGCGTCGCCACGCAGATCACCGTGCGCCTGACACCCACGCCGCGGGCGGTGCGCACCCTGCTCGCGGACTTCGGCGCGCTCCGCGCCGCGGGCGAGGCGGTCTCGGCGATCATCGCCGAGGGGATCGTTCCGGCCGCGCTCGAGATGCTCGACCACAATTGCATCGCCGCGGTGGAGGCGTCGATCTACGCGGCCGGCTACCCCACCGACGCCGCGGCCGTCCTCCTCGTGGAGGTGGACGGCCCCGCCGAGGGTCCCGTCCAGAAGACCGCCGAGACGGTCGAACGCCTGCTGCGCGCGCACGGGGCCCGGGACGTCCGGTCGGCGCGCGATCCCGCGGACCGGGAACGGCTCTGGCAGGGCAGGAAGAAGGCCTTCGGCGCGATGGGACGACTCGGGTCGGACCTCGTGGTGCAGGACGCGGTCGTGCCGCGCTCGGCGCTCCCGGACGTGCTCGACAAGATCGCCGCGATCGGTGCGCGCTTCGGCCTCACGGTGAGCAACGTCTTTCACGCCGGTGACGGCAACCTGCATCCGAACATCTCGTTCGACCGGAACGATCCCGACCAGGTCGCCCGCGTAGAACACGCATCCGGCGAGATCATGGATGTCTGCGTGGCGGCGGGCGGCACCATTACGGGCGAGCACGGCGTCGGCCGGGACAAGCTCCGCTACATGCCGCGGATCTTCGATCCCGACACGCTGGGGGCCATGCGCGCGTCGCGACGGGCGTTCGATCCCGGCGAGCGCCTCAATCCGGGCAAGGTGCTCCCGCTCCACGTGTGCCGCGAATGGATGGCGACACCGCGTGCTCGGGGGGACCGAGTATGAACGTACGGCTCGCCGACCGCCTCCGTGCCCTGCTCGGCCCGGCCGCCGTGCATGCCGACGTGAGAGGCACGGCGCCGCTCGTCGAGCCGGCAACCGAAGAGGCGTGCGCGGTGCTCCTTGGCACGGCGACGGAGATCGGGTGGAAGGTGGTCGTCGAAGGGGCCGGCCACTGGCAGTCGACGGTCGATCGTGGCGCCGACGTGCGGCTGTCGACGCGCCGCCTGGCGGGCCCGCCCGACGTGAACGCGAGTGATCTCGTGGCGACCGCGGCCACGGGCCTTCCCTGGGATAGGTTGCGGCAGGCCCTCGCGGATCGCGGGGCCTGGGTGGCGCTCGACCCGCCGGGCGCCGGCACGCGAACCCTCGGCTCCGTGCTCGCCACGGGCACCGCCGGCCCCTTGCGGGGCGGCTTCGGCGGCGTGCGCGACCACGTCCTCGGACTCACCCTCGTGACGGGCGACGGGCGGATCATCCGGCCCGGCGGACGGGTCGTGAAGAACGTCGCGGGATTCGACATCACCAAGCTCGCCCTCGGGAGCTTCGGCGCCTTCGGCGTCATCACCCGCGCGCACCTCAGGCTCCGCGCCGTGCCGCGCGCGGATGTCACGCTCGCGGCATCGGCGAGCCGCGACACGGTGATCGCCGCCGGGCGCCAGTTGCTCGCCGCGGGACATTCCCCCGCCGCCATGGAGCTCCATGCTCCCCAGCTCGCGGACGCGCGCGAGTGGCGCCTCGCGCTTCGCCTCCTCGGGACGGACGCCGAGGTGGAGGCCCAGCACGAGGCCGTGCTCGCGGATGCCGGCGTGCCCTTCGCGCCGGCCCCTCCGGGCCTCTGGCACGAGGCGGCGCTCGCCGTGGCCGCTCCCGCGGTTACGATCCGGATCGGCGCGCTGCCGAGCGCGCTCGAAGACGCGCTCGACCTGTTGGCACACCACCTCGACGAGACGATCGAATCGCCGATCACCGTGTCGGTGCTGGCCGGAGCGATTCGCTGGGCGGGTGACGCCGACGCCGACATGCTCAGGCGATTCCGTCACGCCGCGGCCGGCCGCGAGATGCCGGTCACGATCGAGCGGGCGCCGTGGCATCTGCTACGCCAGGTGGGGCATTTCGGGGCCTACCGGGAAGGGACCGGACGCCTCATCGAGCGCCTGCGCGAGGTCTACGATCCGCTCGACACCCTGGTGGTCCCGCTCGAGGTGAGCGCGTGAGCGAGGGCGCGGCGGCGCTCGCCCCGTGCGTCCACTGCGGGTTCTGCCTCCAGAGCTGCCCGACGTACCTGGTGACGGGCGATGAATCCGACAGCCCACGCGGCCGCATCGTGCTGATGCAGGCGGTCCAGAGGGGCGTCCTCTCACCGACGGATCCGCAGGTCACCCGACATCTCGATCGCTGTCTCGGATGCCGCGGCTGTGAACCCGTGTGCCCTTCCGGGGTCGCGTACGGGATCGGGCTCGAGGAGGTCCGCGCAACGATCGCCCGCCGCCGCCCACCCACGGTGCTCGCGCGAGTGGTCCTCGCGGTGATGGCGATGGCACCGCTCCGCCAGACGGTCCTCGCGGTGGCGAGAGTGCTGCGCCCGATGATCGACCGGATGGCGGGTCCCGGACGGCTGGGGTTCGCACTGGGGATGCTGGGCAGCACGAGAGAAACGGCAGAGTGGCAGGATAGCAGGGTGGCAGGTCAGCATACGTTTGCGACCCTGCCCACCTGCCCCCCTGCCGCTTCTGCCGTGCTCTTCCTCGGCTGCATCCAGCGCGAGCTCTTTGCCCACGTGCACGCGGCCACGCGACGGACGCTCGCGGCGAACGGGATTCGGACCATCGCCGTGCGGCAGCAAGGATGCTGCGGCGCGCTTCACGCGCACGCCGGATTGCTGGACGAAGCACGCGCGCTCGCTCGGGCCAACATCCGGGCCTTCGCGGCGCAGCCGGAGCGCACGATCGTCGTGAACGCCGCCGGGTGTGGCGCCATGCTCAAGGAATACGACCGGCTGCTCGCGCACGATCCGTTGGCCGAGGAGGCCAAGGTGTTCGCGTCGCGCGTCCGCGACGTGACGGAGACGCTCGCCGAGCGGGGCCCCCGGCGGGGCGGGCCACTCGCGCTTCGCGTCGCGTACGATCCCCCGTGCCATCTGCTCCACGCGCAACGCGTCATCGATCCTCCGCGCGCCGTCCTCGCCGCCGTTCCCGAGCTCGACGTGGTCGAGCACGAGGATGCCGACCGGTGCTGCGGGAGTGCGGGGATCTACGGCCTGCTCGAGCCGGCCTTGTCGCGTGCGGTGCTGGACCGGAAGATCGCGGCGCTCCGCGCCGTCGCCCCGGCGGCGATCGTGACCGGCAATCCCGGCTGCGCCATGCAGCTTGGGGCCGGACTGCGCGCGGTGGGAGACCGGACTCCCGTGATGCATCCGGTGGAGCTTCTCGATCGCTCGTACCATGCGGCGGGCTTCTACGGCGGCGCTGGGGTAGATTACGGACAGTCATGACCGCACCGCAGACCACTCCTCAACCGTTCGTCCTCGGTGCCGCCGATGTCCCGGGCGGCGCAGCCGACGCGCTGCTCGACGGCGCGATCGTCGCCGTTGCCGACGTCGCCGTCCTCGACGTCACGGGGCCGGGGGCGCTCCAGTGCATGCAGGGGCTCTTCACCAACGATCTCGAGAAGCCCGGCGAGGGGGCGTTCGTCTACGGCGCCGTGCTGACCCCGAAGGGAATGATCATCTCCGACATGTGGGTCCGGCGCGACGGGATGCGACTCACGCTCACGCCGCCGCGACAGGGACTCCCCGCGTTGATGGAGGTGTTCAGCCGCACGCTGCCCCCACGGCTCGCCCGTGTCACCGATCGCACCGACGCGGTGACGGTGTTGCACGTCGCGGGGCCGGGGGCGTTCGAGGCCGCCGAGCGCGCACGTATCTCGGTACCGCCGCCGGCTCGCGCGGCGAGCGCGATCGTCGGGGATGCGGCCTGCACCGTGGCGCGACCGCACGACGGCGCGCCGTTCGCGCTGGAGCTCACCGTGCAGACGGATGACGCCGTCGCCGTGGAGGCCCTCCTCGCCGAAGCCGGGGCGCGTCGCGCGCCCACCGCCACCCTCGAGCTCGCGCGGATCCTGGCCGGGTGGCCACGGGTCGGCGCGGAGATCGACGGGCGGACGTTGCCGCAGGAGGTCCGGTACGACGCGATCAACGGCGTGTCGTACACGAAGGGATGCTATACGGGCCAGGAGACCGTGGCGCGCGTCCATTTCCGGGGGCACCCGAACCGCGCGCTCGCGGGCCTCGTCTGGGACGGCCCGCCGCAGCTCGACGGGTCCGAGCTCCTCCAGGACGGGAAACCGCGCGGACGCGTGACGAGCGTCGCCTGGCTCGCTCCCGTGGAGCGGTTCGTCGGGCTGGCGCTCGTGCGGCGGGAAGTGGATCGGGACAAACCGGTGCACGCGGCGGGCGTCGACGCCGCCGTGATCGACCTGCCGTTTGCCTTGAATGGATAGCCGCGCGGCGGCGCAACCCGCCGCCGCGCGGATACCGCTACATCTTCTTGCTGGTGTCCCTCGCCATCGTCGTATCGGCCTTCATCGCACCAGCGCTGTCGGCCATGTTCGACGTGTCAGTCATGGCATGGCTCGTGTCCGCAGCCATGTTGGGCGTCGCAGCGGGGGTCTCAGCCTTTTCCTTGCCGGCGCACGCCGCGAGCGCGACGATACCGAGTGCCAGTAAGAGCTTGCGCATACGTCAACAACTCCGCGAGAGGGGGGCCTGCATGCCCGTCATGGGCGCGGCAAACCTAATGTCGGTCGCGGGAGCGTCAAGGGCGACCGCGGTACAGGCGCCGTGACCGAGCGGCGCGAATTCCTCGCCGTCTTGGGGACAGCGGCCGTGACCGCGCGCGGGTGGACGCGAGCCGCCGCGGCGGCCCTCACGGTTGAGGCGCACGCAACCGTGTTTCATCGGGCACCGGACGGCCGCCTGGTGCTCGTGCGCTTCACCGCCTCCGGGACCGACGCCATCGCCGGGCGGCTCAGGGTGTTCGACCGACGCGGGCATCTCATGGGTACCGCCGGCATGCTGCGCGACGGCGACGTGCTCCTCGGCGAGCTCTGGCTCCCGCTCGACGGTTCCACGCGCGTCGTGAGCGCGCTCGAGGTGCCCGGGCGCCGCGGCCCGCACCGGACGACCCATCATCTCGAGCCGCCGCCGAAATGGACCATCCACTGGCTGGCCGGCGCGCCCCTCGCGGCGCTCGCCGCCGAGGAGTGGAACACATGGTCGCTAGTGCGCGGACCGCTCACGAGTGCAGCGGGCAAGGCCGGACTGCGGCTCGCGCCGATCGTCGCCAACCTCGAGGAGCAGTGGGCGAGCCTCGATCACGTCGATCTGCTCCGCGTCGTGTCGCCGGCCGCCACGATGAGCGACCAATCGAACGTCCCGATCGCAGCAGGGGCGGTGCTCGCCGCGGCACCCGCCCATTCCGCGCTGGCGCTCGCCCTCGCCGGATCGGGTGTCGACGCGATCGTCGCGGCCGGTGTCGCCCCCGTGCTCCGTCTCACGGCCGCCGATGGCAGTGATGTCGCCGTCCTCGGCATCGCGCCCGGCGCCGCGCCGGATACGCTGGCCCTCGCACACGGGCGAGCCGCGGCGGCTCGGCGGATCGAGCCGTGGCTCGCAACGCTCGCGGGGGCCGGCGATGATCCCCACCCGCACGCGCTGATCGCGGGAGCGTCGCTCGACACGTTTGCCGCCTGCGCCGCCGCCGTACGGGAGTGGACGGATCGCTATGCGTTTCCTCGCATCGTCATGGGCGACATCCCGGGATACCGCGCGTACGTGGTTGCCCGCACGGGGGGCGCGGCCGCCGTGCCGCGACTGGTCCCACCGATCGCCGACCGTCCGAGCGACGCCGCCGTGCTGGCGGGCGCCCAGCGCCGACGCGCCGCGGACGGCGCGCGCACCGCACGGCTCTTCGCGGGACTCGCCGCGCTCGCATCGGGTCGTGAGAGCCTCGACGCCCTTGGCGCCGCGATTCCGTTCCCTGTGGGTGCCCGCGTGGTGTTCAATCCGTCACCGTTCGCGCGAAGCGACGTGGTCACCGGCACCGATGGCACCGTGCAGCTCGTGACGGACGTGCCCGGCCTCGGGTATGCGGCGGTGCCCACGGCGGGTGCCGCGTGGCGCGACGACTCGACGGACCGACTGGAAGTGACCGGGGCCGTCGGGCGGGTGACCGTCGACCCCGCAACCGGAGCGATCGCGGCCATCGAGGCTCCGGACGGCGCCAGCCCACTGGGCGCCGGTGGCGCGGCCGGCGTGGTCGACGGAGCCCGGCTCGTCGCGTCGACGGCACGGGTCGTCCCGGACATTGCTCGCCGTCTCGAGCTCCGACGCGCGGCGGGGGACACGACGTTCACCACGACGGTCACGACGTATGACGCGCTCCCGTGGGTGGAGATCATCCATCACGGCAGCCCACGGGACCTGCACGCCATCGGCATTGTTTGCGCGCCCGCCCCAACGACGCTCTCCTGGGAGACCGCCGGCGGCATGCAATCGGCCGCACCGCCGCTCGCCCGCGCGACGATGCTGCACTGGGTGGCGGTTCCGCGAGCGAACGGAACGCTTCTCGTGGCCGCTTCGGGGGCCGCCGCCCTCACGTGTGACGAGGGCGGGCGCATCGATCTCCTGGGATCGGGCGACGTGGCGATGCGGATCGCCTACCGGCCCGGGCTCCTGGCGGACGACGCCTGGCGGCTCGGCTGGAGCATGGCCCCATTCCGCGCGGCGACGGCAGGTGGGCCGGGGGCCGGAAGGCTCCCGAGTTTCGGCTCGCTCCTCGGAACCGACCAGGCTGGGGTCGCGGTCATCGATCTAGTGGACGAACCCGACGCGCTGGTCGTCTATATCCAGGAGTTCTC
>Ga0102953_1000746_pt1 | contig 21511 bp, 26 predicted proteins | sample SalPon2A_C_D2_MG_FD_78509 | JGI IMG/M metagenome (GOLD analysis project Ga0102953, IMG submission 78509) | Soil microbial communities from South San Francisco under conditions of wetland restoration - Salt Pond MetaG R2A_C_D2_MG | ecosystem: Environmental > Terrestrial > Soil > Wetlands | place... | reverse complement strand
AAGTGTGGCGAATAGGTGATGGTAACTAGGTATTCACCGCATGGAATAGCCGTCTCGCCATAGACCTTCTCTAAGCCTTCACTGAGCCTGTCCCTGTCTTCCAGCGTGTAACAGAATCTTTCGTTATTGTCGCCAATGAATAGATTGCCGATGGTTGAGCGGTTGGTGAACTCGAATCGTTCTAGGCGTAGCTTCATATCATGCTCCGTGCAGTTTGAATAATCCTGTGATCCAACCCCAGCAGTAGTGAATAAACCACGCAATGCCGGAAATGAAAGATGTAGCAAATACAGCGGCAGTGGTTGTTGCGCCCATTATGCGCGAGTCCCTGCCTTCCAATACCCTGAGCCGAGCGTGTACGCTTACACGGTCTAGCGCATCTTCCTCGTGCCATTTATATAGCAGCTTTTCTATGGTTCGCACCATAACAAGCGTTGATTCGGCAGTAACTTTGGCATCGTGGGAATAGGACGTGCTTTTCCCAATCTGCGCAGCTAGATCATCATAGTGTGGTTTGTTGCACATGTTATGCCCAAGCCAATGCTCGATAAGACCAGTTCGTCGCACTTAGAGTGACCCATGCAGGAGTTGCAATATCAAGAGCCTGCGTAGCGCCAAGTGTGGCAACATATATATTCGTGGTATCGGCACTTGTAGTCAAGTCAGTTCCGCCTCCTTGGTTGTTGCTAAGCAGAATGCGATCTCCTAATGCAAACCCATCAGCACCGCCCGCAGCGATACACTCCGCATAAACAGTGAACAACGTAGGCACCGCCCCTAATCCGTGCGCTATGCTAGTAACTCCTGTTGCAGTCCTTAGAGCAGTCAGCGAGCTTGTGAAATCAGGTGAAGGCAGACCAGAGGTGGCAACAACAGCCGTGCCGTCCTGCTTTATGACATTTACATAGGTTACGGTTCCATCGTCGAACACGAACAGCCTGTCACCAGCGGCGCAGGTGTAATCAGCCCCGCCGTTTATCTTGCATGTCGTGGCGTTATAGGTAAGCGGCCATGCTCCATCGGCTACCAGTTCCATCTGCTGACCTGTGTTCATCGTAAAGCCGGTTGTCGTGGTCGTGCCGGTAATGTGGACAAGATTGCCGGTTGCGGCTGTCAGGTCAACCGTAGTGGCTGAAGCGATGTCTGCTCCTTTCTCCATTGTGACCAAATGATTGAACGTCTGCTCGGCAGCGAACGTATTGGCTCCTGTGAATGCGTTAGCACCAGCAAGCGTTGAGTACAAAGCCATGTTTACATAGATATTAAGAAGCTGAAACTGCGTGCCATCGTAAACAACATGCGCAACAGCTCCCGAAGGGATGTCTCCGGCTGCAAGGGCTGTGGTTCCGTTTTTGGTAATCGCCTTGGCTCCAAGAGACGACACATTCAGCGTAGCCGCGCCAGTATTCGCACCAGCAGATACAAACACGAAATTCTGTCCAGCCTCATACGCAGCCGGAGTAATAGCAGCAGAAGCGGTGATGGTATCGGATCCCGACACAGAGCTTAGAAGCGTAAGGTTTCCGTTCATTACCTGGTCTGCGCTTGCGTAGTCTGTAAGGTTCGATGCGTTAGCCACGCCAGTGTGCTTATATGTCCCCATTGGCAGGTTAGCGGTTGGGGTGGTCTGCCCGTCCTTGGCAATGCTCGCAGTCAAAGCCGTTGCAATGTCGTTCATCGTGTTGTTGTGGTCAGTGCTTGATATGGTTGCCCCTGTTACTACAGGGTTGCCACTCGGCAGTGAGTATGTTCCCGATCCGTTACGTGCCATTTATATCTCCTTGAGAAGCAAACGCTTTAGCTTGCTATCGTGCATATTTTTATAAACGAAAAGCGATACCGACCGCATGCAAACCAATGCAGCAAAAACAACAAATGGCTTAACCACTAATGCCATCAAGGCGCTCATTGCATCAACCCCGCAGGAGCCGCTATGCCGGAAACGCCGCCAATACTCTGCAAAGCCTTCACAAGCGCAGCTCTTTTTGCCGCAGGCGCATTCTCGATAAGCTGTGCCGCAAGTTTAGGGTCAAGCATTGCGTCTGCTAATTGCTTTCGAATAGCCTCGTCTGCCATATCATAAGCTCCACCAATAAGCGGAAGCCTTCCTGCTGTCCTTGTGATTGGCTGTGTCAATTTACCCGCCCCTGCCGATTCTATGAGGTTCTGCATTGCCAATTTCTGAGCCGTGTCAGACCCATATCCTGAGCCTCTCGACATTGCAGCAGCCCTAGCACCCATGTCAGACTTTATGCCTTGTGCAATAGCCATCTGCTCAGGGCTTAGCACGTTCTCTATTGGCTGACGCATGCCTGTCGCTCCCTTAACAAGCGACGGAGAATTGCGCAAAGCCTCTGCATAAGAACTTGCCCTCACCGTTGATGGAGCGGTTCCTTCTGACAGCGCAGGAATAGCCTTATTATATAGTGCGTCTGCAACCTGTGCCTGATTGATAGGCTTGCTGCTTTCTGCGTAAATCTTCGTTGCTTGCGCATATTCCGGCACGTTCTTTTCGGCCCACGACATAAGATCGCGACGCAAATCTCCGACGATTCGTTGCTTGTTTCCCTTTGCGTTCTTCTCCAAATCGCTTATCGCCTGCTTGGTGTAATTCAGCAGTTTTCCTGTTATTTGAGGATTGTTCGGGTCGAACGATACATCAACGCCTTCATCGGCAGCCAAGCGCCTTGCCTTCATTAGAGCGGCCTTCATTGTTGGTCTGTCGAATAGAGACTTAGCAGCCGAATCAAGAGGTATAACCTTATCGTCCGCTGCACGATATAAAGCCTCTGTAGCAGCCTTTCTGGATGCCTTCATTGTTGGAATGTCCACCTCACCGGCCATTCCCCTGAGTGCTTTTGCCATAACCGACAGATTCTCAGCATCTCTTGTTGCGAAAGCCTCTGGATCAACGGTATTCACCGCCCTTTGCATAGCCGCCATGCCTCCGCTTCCAGATGCTTCGGCAGTGGTAGGGTTCACGCCAGCGGTAGCAGGAGAATATCCCCTTAGCTTGTTTGCAACATCAGCCGCATTATCTCCCAATGTTCTGCGAAGCGCACCGCCTGCAATCCTTTCGGTTCCTTTCTTGGTGAACGGGTCAACCAGTGCCGCCTTAGCCCCTGTTAGCGTCCTTCCAAGCACCTTACCAGCACCATACCCAAGAGATCCGCCAGCCGCGCCCATAGCGGCATTCTGGAGCCTGCTTTCATCGCCTAATACTGGTTGCGCTCCCATGTAAGCAGCACCACCAGCAACAGACTCGGCCATTGTTGCAGGATTGACTAAGCCGCGCCCTAAAGTGCCCAACAATCCAGCTCCGCGCCCTGCCGCCTGCGCTCCCTTCATAGCCACGCCTCCAGGAATTGCCATCGTTGCAACGTTTGACAGGATAGACGATACAGGAGCCTTCTTTTCCGCTTCCCTGTTATATTCTACAATCTTCTCCTCCTCTGGAGAAAGTCCTGTAGTCATTTGCTTTGCGCCAAGATATAGATTGATTGGAGCCGAAGCCAACCCGCCCTTTACATCATCCCAAAACCCGCTCTTTTGCTCTTTTGCGGTGGGCTGTGTTTTTACTCCTTCAATCTTTGACGAAAACTGATCGAAAGGCATGTCGGAATAGAACTTCTTATGAAGCCCTTGCAGCAGTTGGCTATCCGATAAATCGGAGTATTGCGGGTACTTTGCCCTTATATCTTGAATGTTCATCGCAAGCCAAGCGGGTCGTTATTCTGGCCGCCTTGTGTTCCGCCGTCTAATCTGAATTGCGGATATTGGCCGAATTGCCCAGAGTATGCGCCCTCATATTTCTTCTCTGCAAGCTTGGTGAAATTGTCAAACGCAGTGATGGCGTTCTTTATTTTCTCTTTCACAATCGCAGTATCGGCAGTCGGGTCAATCTGCGAAATCAATGCCTCAACCTTCGGCCATTCCTGCACAGCCATAGAACCAAGTCCGGGCATCATATTCTTACCAACGGCCTGCATCTGCTCCTTGATTTCAGTAATGCGCTTAGCGGCTTGAGCCATGTCAGTAGAGGCTGGCATAAGCTTGTTGAAATATGCAGATGTTCCCGTTGCTGCCTCAAGTCCAGGATGCTCAGGATATGGCTTGCCTGTTTCTGGGTTTGTTCCGCCTCCGATAATCCTGAAAGCATTCATCTTAACCCTTCTGGCATCTTCTTTCGCCTTTAGTGCAACATCTCTAGCGTCTGCCATCTTAGTTTTAAGCTGCTGCTCTTCCGGTGATCCTGGAATGTATTTAACACCACCCTGCGGAGTTTGCTCAAGCCCCTTAACGGCAAGGCCAGAACGAATCCGCGATGCTTCCTGATCCTGCAAGAAACGCTGGCGAGCCAATTCTGCTTGTCTGGCTGCCTCAATCTTGGCCTGCTTGTTCTGGTTCATCTGCCATACACTCATGCCGAATTGAGGGTCGATCATTGCGGCCTGCGACGGATCAATGTTTCCAGTCTTCATCGCCTCGGCATAAGCTTTATTCTTGGCTATCTTGGCAGCCTTTTCCGTTTCGTCAGCCTTGCTACCTATCTTCTTTGACACATATGCCTGAGCAAGCCTTGCAAGCCCCTGCACTGGAGATGGTGCAACGTAAGTATTGCCAACCATCTGACCGTTCATGGGCGTCATGGACTGCTGTTTGAGTGCTTCGGCTAGCTTCCTCTGCTGTTCTATTCCAATCGTCTGAGACGGATCATATGGCATATGCGCCTCCGATCATATTGTAATTCACCATGTCGAACCCGCTTGGATGCCTCACAACGGCTTCTGGAACGACAGGTTTGACCTCATCAGCCATTACGCCCTTGCCTTTCTCGCCCCAAATGTAGTCATATGTGTAAATGCCGAATCCAAGGATATGTGTTCCTACACGCTTGATATTCTTCTTGAGCCTGCGGTCGGACATTATTGCAGCAGAGCCAAGGCCAAACAGCCCGTTCATCATGTTGCCCATTCCTGCCTGCTGTGCGTTATATCCCTGCATCTGGCCTTGATAATTGGCATTAGCGGCTCCCAATAGGTCAGGGCCAGCTGTTTGCGCTTGCTGCGCTGGATTCACGTAATTAGGAGTTCCAACCTGAGTACCAGAGCGCAAAGCATTGATGATGTTGATTGGAAGGTTCTGATTATATCCGGCCTGCGTAAACGCCTGATTCTGAGCATTCAAGCCCATACCCATACCCTGAGTTGTAGCCTGAGCAAGCAGGTTATTCCTAGACCTTGCGGCATCATCCTGCGCGTTCTTCCACGCCTCTGAACCTTGGGTGATGCCCTGATTGGCTAACTTCGTATCAAGCATCTGCTGCTGTCGGTCAATCTGAGGATTCAACTGCTGCATCATTGCATCCTGATACGTCTGCCCCGCGTTAATTGGCATCTGCGGCAGCGAGGACATATCCACACCAGGACTTGCTAGAGTCTTGTTAGCATAATCAAGGCCGGTCTGAGCAGTGCCTAATAGCCCCTGACTCAATCCTGTCTGCTGGTCTAATAGTTTCTGCTGATCTGGCGCAAGTGTCTGCGTGGCAGTCCATGTCGGATTGCCGAAAGGGTCTTTGCCAGTTACGTCATAATTTAACGTGCCTTGAGGGGTTATCTGATTTACTCTATTGGCTGCCGCTGTAGCGCGTGCTGCGTCTAGGTTTCCTGCTGCTGTTGCTTGTGCCGCTCCTGCGTAATCAGGTGGTGGCGGGGCCGATGGCTTTCCCATGGGGAACCTCCAGAAATCTGCAATTTTCCCGAAGCATTTGATATAAAATCAAGTCGCCATCGGGGGCTGATTTCTTCAAGGTCGCCTGAAGCTTGAAGCCTAATTTAGAAGCGAATCTGTTTGCCGCAGTATTCGCCGAAGATATTGCGATGATAATAGCATTTACGTTTAGCTGTGTAAAGGGGTAATCAAACATCAAAAACAGGAGTCTTTTAGTTACCGGATGATCTAGTGCGATGTGCGCCATAATTGACGCTCCATTGAAGTTGTCATATAGCACACCACCAACCATTTCCCCATCTTTTTTCATTCCTATTCCGGTTCCTACTCCAGGTTCTCCTCCAGCCCTTGCACATACCCAAGGCGCAACCTCGGAATAGTCTGATGTGTAGGAAATCACAAAACTCCGCCCTTATCCATGAGATAGTCAACTGCATAAAACTCGATATTGGAAACATCTGATATGGCCTTGAAGTGAATAGAAGCCCAATATCCTATGCCGGATAGACCTCGCCAATCCCTGTTTACGGTAACGTTTCCAGCCCATACGTCAGTGTCCCATTTAGCCGTATCCCAAAGGGCAGTAGTCACCGTCACGAATGTAGGGCTTCCAACTGGCGCGGACTGATCGAAGTCAACATTGACAGTTGCTTGCAATGCTACCGCTGAATCGTACCCCAAGATGATGCGAGCCATCTTAATGAATTTGGACTGTGACTCTCTACCGAACTTGTTAAATGCAGTTAAGCACTCGCATGTGATTTCGCTACCGTTGTCATTTGTTCCATTCCAGAATTGGTAGATTGTGCCGCCTGATACTGAGAAATATATCTTTCCATTCACAACATGCCATGATCTTGCGTTGAGTCCAGTAAACCTTGACCATGCACCGCTGATTGTGTTCATGGCGTACTGAACAGAAGTGGTTGATGAAGTAGGCACGTTCACTATCAACATGCTCTGAGCGGGAAATAGCGTTGCGCTCCAGCCATAGTTAGAAAAATAACTTGCCGAATCAGTGGTGATCTTGTCGCGGATCTTGTCCGTCAATGCGACTGCGTTCGCTACCCTGCCGGAAATAAGAAGCTTAGTTAGTGGAATTACTCCATCCTCTGTAACTACAGCAACATCGCCACCAACCTCTGTAAAGCAATTCCTGCCAATAGGTCGGCCTGCATGATAAACGCCAACCAGCGCCCATGTGGTTGAACTTGATACGTCAGTTCCCTTGTAAATGGCAACCTCGCCGTTGGTTGTCATCACGACAAAGTGGTCGTCCATGCCAATTCCTGCGTCAACAGTCCATGAAGTAATAGCTTGGATTGAACCGCCCAAGCGGAATAGGGGGCCAAAATCGAACGATGTGGCAGCGCCGGAAATAGCGTCAGCGGCAAGATACCAGCCAAGCATGGTGTCTTTCTCGACGAACCAAAGCCTGCGCATGTGTACTGCAACGTCTATAAGGTTGGCCGTGGTAACGCCGGTAATTGCCGGAGATGATGCGCCGTTAATAGCCGTGAATGTCGAACCATCATACAATAGAGGGTCGTCTGCACCGTTCACATAATACGCATAAGACCCTCCAGAGTTGGAGAAGTTCACATACCTGTATTGTGCGCTTGTTAGTCCCGTTACAGCAGCCGCACCAACCGATCCTGCTGTCGTTACATCATAAATCGAGCATGCTCCGCCATTGTCTGCCACAGCCCACAGAGCCTCTGTTCCGGTTGGGGAATCGTAGTCCATAAGCGTCTGAACGTCGCCGGTAATGCCGGTCACATGAGAAGTATAGCCCTTTCTGCTTATGACATTATCAGGGCGGCAAAACCAGTTATCCAGAATAACCGCATCCGTTGGCTTCATCTCCGCCAGTGAATCTCTGGCGTTAAGCCCTCCAACCGGAGCCGTTACAGAAACTACACCGCTCATGCGCCATAGCCGGTATCAGGAAGATTGGTTGAGTCAATCAGGAACTTCGCCTTGCTTCTGCCAAGGTTAATGTCAGCAGATCCTTTATCGTTCGCCTGCGCGTTTCTAACCGCTGTCTTGTACTCCATAATAGTCGATGTTGCATCGAAGCCCTTGGCAAGGTTGAACTTCGCCTTTGTTCCTAAAACTAATAACTCATCTGGAATAAGTGACAGGTCGGTATCAGCGGCAAACTTAGCCTGACCGGTTCCTGACGAATCAGTACACCAGTTCTGAGACACATATTCAAAGCCGTATCTCAATCCTGTAGAAGGCGCTGGGAATACGGAAAACCTGTCACCCTGCAAGCGGAAACGGACTCTAGGCCCGCTTGAGATATATCCTGACTTCTGATATTGCCATTCTTTCGGGTCGTTCGGGCCCAATAGCTGCCATGACGATGACTTGTCCCATTCAGTTCCGCTCTCGATTCGGTCAAAGTCACTAGGAAGCGTATAAAGCACCTGAGTGAACGTCAGCGCCGTTCCAGTACCGGCTGCCGATGCCTGTGCGCTTAGCGTTACCTGAGTGGCAGAATCAACCGACAAGATAAACGTATCATCCGGTATTCCCGTACCGCTTACCATGAAGTTGGTTGAAAGCGAGCTTGTGTCGGTAATGTTCGTAACCACAGCAGAGCCGCTTGTCGTGTCTCCTGTATCACTAACAACCGTGGTATAGAAACGATGCTCCAGTTGAAGTGCCTGCCACGGGTATCCTTTCATCAACTCAACACCTGTCCGATTCATTAAAGCCATAATCTGGACAAGTAATTGGTCAGAGGATGACGCCACCGCATTGGGCGTACTCAGCCCTAGTTCTTGGCAAACCTCCACTACATTCTGGAGCATCGTATTTGACATTTAAGCCTCCTTGGGTTTCCTGCCGCGTGGCTTCGGTTGCGCTATAAGCTGAGCAAGCTTTTCTTCCAGCTCTGCGATTCGCTTTTCCTGCTCGTCCTGTGCAGCAGTTCCTTGATTCTTGAGGAAATCAACTGCCATCCTGCGAAAGCGCATGCCGCCCATGTGCCGCTGTAGAATGCCATCGGAAGCATTGGCCAGCTGCTCGACAGTTATAAACCCGATCTGTTTCAGTGCGGTTCTGGCCTGAGCATCAAGATCGGTCATTTCGTCGATTGGCGTGCCGTCAACCTCCTGCCCGTGCTGCACCTTGTAAGCCATGTACTGATTCGCATATACCTGCTTGTCGTGTTCAGTGGCAATGCGCACAATCACGTTATTGGTGTCACCAGGGGTACGAATCTCAATCATCTCCTTGGTAATGAAAACTTCCTTTCCCTGTTTTTCCGATTTGAAATTATCGCGAATCTCATCCTCGTAAAACATTACGTTGTTCAGTGCATATCCGCCGTTGTTTTCCCCTACATATACAGTGTTATCGCTCATCCTTTTCTCCTTATATGGAACATGGCTGTTGCGCCACAATCCTCGCTCCACATGATAGCATAGCCCATCTGTGGGAACAACTCCATCCACCATGAGTATGGGTGAACAGACAAATGCAACGGATGCCCGATCAAGGTTCCGCATACGTCATCGACAAGGCTTATCTGAAAGAACGCCTCTGTAACAGAGTTCATTATGTTCGTGATAACCTTCTCAACATCTTCGGGCGGAATATGCTCCATAACATCGGTGCAATATCCATATTTAGCGCCAATGGGGATAACCTGAGTCAAATCCCATTCGATGAACGGCAGAATCTCAGCGGCCTCATCACGGCAGTTCGATGCAAAGTCGATGCAAAGAACATCGTGGCCAGCGTTGTGGATGGCAAGCGCACCCCTTCCAGTTCCGCAGCCGAAGTCGATGATTGAGCTGTCCGGCTTCACCACTTCAAGGAACTTATCAGCGCAAAACTCTCCAGGAGCGCATCCCCTGTATTCGTCGTAATTCCACATTGCGGTGTATTTGTCTTTCTCGGTCAATTCGCCTGAGTTCAGTCCACGATACATGTCCTGCAATAGCCCTTCGCCATACACTTCGACAGTGCATCCATTGGCCTTGAGCAAGTTGGCAATCTGCGGAAACTTCTCGGCCTGACACTTCATGGCTAAAGACACCTTATATTCAGTGCCGCCGTAGTTCATCATGCAGGACGGTTCACCGACGTTCATTGCTTGGAAATAAGCGTGTGATTTATCATCCTTGAAAGACGAATCATAGCCATAAATGTGGAAATCCCTGTACCCAAGGCAATACGCCAGAGATAGGGCGCAATTACCTACCGATGCAGAGCTTAGGACAAGCGCATAGGCATCTTCATACTCGGGGAAATGGTCTTCTATACCTCCGCACTCCAAATGCCATAGCCGAGCGTCTGGCTCTTCCTCGAACAGTGATGGATGCACCTGAGATGCGAACAAATACTCAAAGGCTGGCCCGATAAGATTCTGCGTTTCTTCCCTCGCATCAACAATTACCTGATAATCGGCAAAGATTCCAGCATCAGCAAGAAATGACGCAGTGCCATTCATTGAGAATATCTTGGCTCCCTTGTCCTGCCTTTCCTTGATCTCTGCTATGTAGTCAATTACAGAAGCACCACCGCCAACCATAATGGCAGGCGTGTCATGTGCCTCCTCTACCTTTACCCATTCCTTTGGCAAGCGTGAGTTTGCTTCGATGTTTGCAAAAAGAACCTCGTCCGGGGTGTTGCATGTGATATTTAGCGGAATAATCAGATCTGCCGATGCAGCCGCGTTTTTATGCCTGATTTGTGAGTGGAACATTAATCCTCCAAAAATAGGAGGCCAGCCGAAGCCAGCCTCCATCTTTTGCGTTTAAGTTATGCGACCCTGCAAAGTGGGCCTGTTAATCACCAGTGAAGCGGTCAACGTGGATGCCGATGCCGAAGCAACAGCGGCCAGAATAGCGCCCTGGATTTCCTTACCGGAGCCAGTAGCAGCAACACGGCCAACAGTCAGCACGCCTACGGCAACACCAGCTGCCAAGGATACTGCGGACGATTTCAGAGCAGTAGCAACGCCACTAATCTGATACCAGCCATACTGTGAAGCCACGTTAGCACTCATAGCCACTGCAATAGGCTGCGGGTGATTAGTACCTACAGCGGCAAGCGTGGTCTGGCCGGTCGTGGAGTTAAAGGTGACAAGAGAACCAACAGCAGTGGATGCGACGCCGAGCAGATAAATAAACTCGCCTTCGCCCAATGTTGCGTCCTTGGCACGAACAATAGTGCCAATAGGATGGTTCTGAGTGGTGGATGTGGACGCGATTGCCTGCGCCCCAATGAGTTGGTCAGTGATCTTAAATGCCATGATATAACCCCCTTAATCCTTCAACACACCCTGCAAGCGAGGAGCGGAGCAGGTCAAATTACCAGCCCAGCCGATCAGCTTAACAGTAGCGTCTTGGTTGACTGCCTGACGGTCGCCACCAATAGGAACAAAGTTGCGGTTCCGATGTGGGCGAAGTTTCAGGTAGTTGGTGTTAAGGAAATACATGGTATTGGCGGTCTGATTTCCGCCTACACCGTCGCCAAGTACAACGTCTGCATTGCCACCAACACCGAAATATTTCAGTGAGGTGAAGCCAGCACCGGCCATAGTTTCAGACGTAACACGCTGAATGGCCTGCAAGCTCTGCAAGTAGAGGCTGTAGTAATTGGCATCTGCAACAATCAGGTTAGGACGGTCTTTGCCGCGAACCAACTGAATAGCCACAGCATCCATATACTTCTGGATGTTTGAAGCAGTAGCGGCAGCGCCGCCATCAGTCGTAGCGTCATAAGACACGTTCTGCCAGAATGACCATGTGGCGCGGTTGATGCCGCCATAAGTTCCTGACGTTGGGGTGGAAGCAACTGCGGCTGCAAGGCCTGTAAGCTGCTTGGAGCCGTTGCCGGTTCCGTCAGAATAAAGATCAGTGTCAAGCTTGTTCTTCAACTCGCCTTCTGCCACTGCGATGCGACCCTCTAAGAGGTCAATCATCTTCTCTTTTCCTGCGTTCTCAAGCTGTTCCAATCCGCTGATAGTAACTGCGGCTGCGTACTGCTTGATATTAAACTGAGCTGCCGAAATAGGCGAGTTCGGAGTAATATCCAGTGTATCGTAACCGGAGTAACTTGCAGCATTGGTAGTGCTTGAGTCATTGTAAGCGATTTCTTCGAGGATAACATTACCCCCGGAGAAAGGCTTGATATTGCCGGACTTATTCATCTGAAACAGGAGCGGGTTGTTGTTGGTGAAGTTATCAGCCAGCATCTTGCTTCGGGATTGAATAGTAGTCGCGATAATATCACTAATAGACGTATTAGCGAATGCCATTTGCAATCTCCTTTATAGGTTATTGCAGGCCGTCAAATGCCGCCTCCAGTGCCGCTCGTATGTCTTTCGGGGTTTCCTCAGTCTGTCCGGCTGGCGATCCCTTAACTGATACAGCTGCGCTCTTGGCTTTCTCTGCCGCCTGCTTTTTCTGCTGAATCGTTGTGCGGGATGCTTCCTGTCTAGTTCGTTCCTGCAAACGCTCATACACGTTGTCATTTAACCTGCACGCCTTTGTATAGGCTGATTCCAGGTCAGCGGCCTTTCCCGTTTCTAACAGGTCGGCCATGTCATTTCGTACATCATCGAAAAACTCATGGCTTGCGCCAAATGCTGCCAGTTCTTCGTATGTTGTATCATCATGCTGTTGAGCATTTTGTTGCAGTTGAGCCATTTGCACTTGTGAAAGCTGGCTCTCAAGTTGGGCGACCCTCGGGTCAAGCGGAGGTAACTCCGATAATTGAGCAGGGTCAATTCCGTAATCATATGCTAATTTTTGAAAGTGTGCAAGCCTCATCTCAGGCGTGCTTGTTCTTAGGTTTTTCTCTGCCTGTAAGAGGTGCATTACTGCCTGCTCTCTGGTTGCTCCAACCTGCTTCAGATAGTCGTCAAATGGCTCGAATACCTTCTCGATAGAGCGAGCCTTGTTTGCATCTGCCTTGTACATATCCAGACCACGATGCATCTGATCTTCACGCACCTTGATATAGTCGCGAATGTCCTTGGGCAGCTCATTGAACTTGGCCGCTTCTTCCTTGCGCCATGAGCTTGGGGCTTCGTCAACTTCTTCCTGTTCTTCGGACTCTTCTGCCTCTTCGGCCTTTTCCGGCTTCTCTTCCTCCGGTGCTTCCTTGGTTTCTTCCTCTGTATCTTCTGAGGATTCCTCTTCTGAGGATTCCTCTTCTGATTCTTCTGTGGATTCTTCTACGGCTTCCGCGACCTCCTCCGGCTGAGTCTTCTCAACTACGGCATCAGTTTCGCGTGTCTCCGCTTCTTCAAATGCTTGTTCCAGTGCTTCACGGGCTTCCATGTGTATCTCCTATAGTTTGGCGTTTACTACTTCTTTTATCGTGTTAAGTCGCTCAGCCTTGTCTTTCCTGGCTCGCTCCTTCTTCACGTTATCTGCATTCTTAAACAGATATTCGGTTTCATTCCCCACCTCCACCAAACCATGCTCTCTTAGTTCAGCCTTATGCGCCGACCTTGAGCTAATCATCTTTCCTGTGACGTGTGACTTGTAAGGCTGGATGTCAGAGATGATAGCCGTAGCCGAAATCAGCTTCTTTAACTTGTTGTCGCATACATCGCAGTATTGCGGCTCTCCGCACTTCGCAAGGGTCAGGAATATCTCGACCCTCTCGTCGCACTTTTCGCACAAATAGTCATAGAGTGGCACATCACACCCAAATGACGGTAATGTTGATCGTGTTCGCAATAGTAATGGTCAGTCCTTCGCAGTTAGCGTTTATCGGGGTATAAGACCCTGCTGATGGCGTTATAGTGCCTGTGATGGCCGTTCCTGCCGTGTTTGTGACAACCACTGTTCCTGATGTCGTAGTTGAGCATAGAATGCCTTTAATGCCCTTTGCCTGTGCAATGGAGCCAGTGGCCGTAAGCACTGTCGCGTTTCCTAAGTCTGCTGTTGGTAAGCTCATGTTAATCTCCTTTTACCATTTTTCTGTGAAATACATAATTAGTTCTTCGTCTTCTCTCATTATGTCTCTGCGCCGGATAACGTCTGAAACTGCATCCATGACCGATGGCACTTTCTTCTTTTTCCGCTTCTTAGGCTCGGGTATCCATCCGAATACACTAGGCCCAGCAGCAACAGCGGCCTTGATAGCCGATATTGCGCGTGTGGATATTGCTGAGAAGCCGAGCATTATGCTGTCGCTATCTCATTAGCGGAAAGGCCGTAATCGAATATCTTCAGGTTTCCGACACCGGCATTGGCAAAGTTGGATGCGCCATTATATGAACCAATGTACAGGTTTCCTGTCGGCATAGTTAGAGCGCCTGTGAAAGAGTGAACCTGGGTCGCGTCCTCATATACGAGATGCGTCGTTCCATCAGTCTTTAGGGTGTACTTGTGCGCCGATTCATCAGGGGTATATGTGGACGTAAATGCTACGCCTCCAAGCTTGCCTTCCAGCACTCCGGTAGTTCCGCGTTGTAAGTACGTGTCGCCTGTCCCGCTAATGGCTGAGAAGTAGGTATGAGCGGCACCATCATCAGCCGATGAAGACGTACACATTATTGCTCCGCCGTCTGGAAGATACGGGAGATTAGCATTTGTGATATATGCCGCGTCTGCCGCTGTCCTTGAGCCTCCGCCAGCCATAGGGCTTGTCGGCTTACCAACGTCTATTTCTTCCAACTGCGGCCAGTCAGCAACAACTGACCCCATAGCCGTTACATCTTGGGACGTGGAATCCAGTGTCGATGCGAATGCCGGAAACACATCAATATAACCTGTAGTGGCTGATCCATTTCCTGTGCCGTATCCGCCGACCTCCCACCAATCGCCTTTGCTTGATACATAAAGACCCGTATCTGCAACTACAGTGGATACTTCGCCAGTATCACAATTAAACTGGATGTTCTTGTACACTGCTCCGATATATGAACGCACCCTTACGAATGTATTGGTTGCCGAACCCTTCAGGACATAAACTTTCCACGGTTTTTTCTGTGTGTCGGCAGAATGAGCGATGGATTTACGCGCATACTGGTTGGCTGCGGCGCTGGTGTCTTCAATCGTGCAGGCTTTATTGCTGCCGCCGTCGATTCCAGTCTGGTTCGCGGTGATGGTCGCACTCGCTACGGCAGTCCACATCGCGGCGGTGCGCCAGTTTGTAGCCGATACGGCATTGGCGCTTGTTTCTTCAACTAATAGCTTCCATTTCCCGTCACTGTCGCGGTTATAGCGTTCTGTTCCTGAGCCTATCGAATCAAGCAAACCTGTGTTCCTGTTCCACCCATAGCAGGCAACGGCTCTGGCGAATGTCACAGTACCGCTTCCCTTTACGACATCAAGAGTGCGGATAAGTGGAAGATGCGCGGTAGGTTCAGCTATTTCGGATATAGATGCCGATACTGAGCTATCAACATAAGCCTTCACGCTCTGCTGTGTAGGTACTTTTGTGTTGCTATCAGACGCCATAGTGTCTTCATCAATGACAAAGCTCATGGCAGCGGTTGAGGTGTCTGCGTTTAGTACCGCACCATCAAGAGTAGTTCCGTCTGCCGCTATGTCCCTGCCGTCAACCGTGCCTGTTACCGTGATATTTCCAGTGACAGACAAAGCCTTGGTTGCGAAGTCCTGTGCTGAACTACCGGACAATGCAGCGAACGTGCTGAATATCGCGGCTGGTGAATCGCACCAGATGAACTTCTGGCCTGTACCCCAATCGACTGGCAAGCCACTATTTGAGCTTGCCAGGATTGCGTCCCTTGACAGTGTATCAGTAGCGGCGTCTGTAACAGTTCCGTAACCTACTTCCCAATCAATATCATCCGTGATGGCGTAGTAGCACTGGTTTCCCGTTCCAATGCCTGCAACGAACGTCTGGAAGCCGTTTAGCGTGCCGCCAAGGTCATAGGTTCCTGTGCCGGAAGTCTCTGTTGCTTCCTGTACTCTGTCAGCTACTAAAATAGTCATTCTTCAACCATCCTCTTGACGTAGCCTTCATCATCGCGCTCAACCTTCACCGACTTTGGCTTGTTGATCTTCTGGAGAATCTGAGCGGCCATCTCGTTATTCTGCTGCTGTGTGAATGTAATCTCGCCAAGCTTGTTCATCAAAGCGGATATAGCCTCGAATACTTGCGGATTAGGCTGCTGTGGCTGAGGTTGTGGCAAAGGCTGTGGAGCCATCTGCTGCTGATAGCCTTCCTGCCTCCAAGGTGGGGTCAATTCATCCATTCAAAACTCCTGTTTACTCAGTCTGCCCGTTAAGATAGTATCTCTCTTGCTGATTATGTAGAGATTTGGCATAGCTTGTTGCTTCATCGGGAGTCTTAAACTTCCCAAGATGCCTTCCTGTCTTGTAATATGTTTCTATAGCTTCTTTATTGCTCATTATCCTTCCATCGTCGCTGACCGTTGGAACAAGAATCTCAAACCCGTTCTCATCTCCAAAAGATAAAGACCTGACTGTGCTAATAGAACCGTCCTTATTTTTTACTTTGGGCCTGTTGTATATATCTATGTTTCCTGCTTCTACTGGCTTAATGTCTGATGTAACGCCTATCATCGGCGTTGCTTTTAGTGGGGCAGCCACAGCTGCTGGTTGGCTTGCTCCGAGATTGTTGCTGGTTGGCATTGCGTTAGGCGCGAGGCTGCGGCCAGTCATTGCTGTCGAGCCTACTGATATTTGCGGCGCAGCAGCCTGCGAAGGAGTTGTCTGCCCCCCCATAAACTTGCCAATAGTTCCAACATCTGACCTTACAGCATCGACGATTGAGCCTCCGTGTTCACGGAATAGGTGAGCCTTCATCATAGCCTTCTGTGATTCCGTGGCTTGGGATGGATTGATTCCATTCAATCTAGCCCATTGCCGAGTTCTATCAACTGCGTCCTGTTTGGTGATCTCCGCCATATCAACCAACCATGCCTTCATCTTCGGCGAACAGGGCACCTTCTATATCGGCCAGATGGCGCTGTAACGATTCATGTGCGTGCTTTTCTGCCATTGCCGCTATATCGGCATGTTCTGCGTCAACCTTCATGCGGTTGGATTCTGCATTATATGCTTCAATCTCCAGCTTCTTGCTGTCGCTATTGGCCTGTTGCTGTGCCTCTATCTGAGCCTTCATCCTTGCCGTCTGTGCTGCGTATGCTGCGACTTCGGAATTGAACTTCTCAATGTCCATCTTCTCTTTCTCAGCCTGCTGGCGTGCCTGCATTTCCTGCTGCTGGGCTTGCTGTTGAGCGTTCGGGCCGCCTTTCTCCTGCTCTGCAAGGAACTGCTCAAATGCCGCTTCCAATGGACGCGCCGTCTTGAATCCCCTGATTCCGAACATCAGCATCTCACCAAGCAACGGAACCATTGCGGGTTGCATCTGCCCAACCTGGATGGCACTTTGCAGGAATTGACCGGCAGTCTGCAAGAACATAACCCGATTCTGCTGTTCGGCTGTCTGGTCTGGCTTGACCAATGAGTCTGTCTCAATCTCAATGCGGTAGTTTCTCAGGGGTTCGTTCTTGAGCATCTCGATAGCCTGCTCTGCATATACCTTGTCGTTGGTGTTCTCAATGCCGGAAATCTTCAAGATTGTCTCAGGCTGGTACTTGGTGCAGATGATCTCAGCTTTAATACGGAGAATATCGCGGCAGAAATGCTCTACGTCCTCACGCATGTCATTAAGGCGAAGTGATGCGAACTGAGACTTGATCTGCTGCGCTGTGGCTGTCTCTGAGGCCATTGAAGCGCCTCGGATGATGTCTGATATGCCTGTAATCTCGTAAATCATCTGCTTGACCGATTCACGGGCTTTGTAAAGCTCCATCAATACCTTGGCAACCATATCAATCGGAACGAACTGGATGCCGCCCTGTAATCCGCCACCTTCTACAAACTGACTCCAGTTCTTGACAGGAACCAGCGTGTTGTCATTAGATTTAAGGATCTTCTCCAGCTCTGGAGCGCCTGCGTCATAGCAGCCGACAAGCTTCATGGCTTCCTGTAAGCGGTAAATCCTGTCTGACAGGTCGTCCATTTCATCGGCTTGGTTCTGGTATAGGCAATAGTCAGGAATCGGGATTAGGCAATCGTTCGTCATGGTGGCAAACAATGGTTTAGGGCATGGGAAAAAATCTTCCAACTGTAATGGGTCGTCCCTTTCGTCCAAGACTTCCGGATGCCCCTCGGCAACCCATACGACCTTACCTGTGGCCTTGTTCCATATCTCCCAAACGGCAGCCTTCTTCTTCATGTGGTTGTCTTCGGTGGATTCTTCTGATGTGGCGATGTTCTTCTTCGGGACTAGCTTGAACGCTTTGCCGAACCGATCAACGCCTTCTTCCTCGTTCAGATATGCCCTGCGTGCTTTCCATGTGACTTCTTCTTCTGTACGGGCTGGGCTTTGTGCGTAATCTTTCCAGAACACATAATCAACCGGAGAGCATTCATGGGATATAACATCAACCGTCTCAGGCTCATATTCCGCATCTTCGGTAATCATCAGCTCGTTAGGCTCTTCATTACCTGGAACTTCCATCTGCTCAAACTCAGGCTCATAGCGAATCCAGCAGACGCCACGGCCAGACAATAGCCTGTCCAAGACGGCATGGTTCACTGAGTTGTAATAATCACCATACTGCTCAATCTCATACTCAAGGCAACGCTCAAGGATGGTCGAAGCAGTGCGGCCAACCGGATCGTTGTCTGAATATCTGCGGGTTACATTTGACTTGGGTACTTTGGAAAAGATTGCCGGATGAAGCGTCTGAACATTAGACCACAGTATATTGTAACGCTTCTCGCCCTTTAGCCTGTCATCGCCACGCTCATCGCGATAGCGTTTAGTGACCTTCTCACTTCTCGCTTCCCATGTCTTGAACTCTTTATGATAGCGTTGCAGCTCATCATGCCAGTATTGGGCTGATTGTGGTTTTTCTTCTTCGGTGACAGGCGTATTATCCATTGATTCCCTCTTGAGTGAATTTTAGGAAGCAGCCTGTCGAGGATGCAATCTTGCGTAGTATGATACAAGGAACGTGTGTCGTCAAGTCAAATCCATTTGCTCTTTTCTGGAGTCTCGCTCCATAGGTCGTTAAGCGTAGGCTGTACCTCATAAAACGGAGTCTTGTCCGGCACTGATACAGGCTTGTGCAGTTGCATAACCTTGCAGCCTTCCGTGAATGCATCACCAAAGTGGGAAGACCAGTCATGCTCAGGATCTCGGCTCATCGTTTTATTATCGTCATTCCACTTGTAATGCCAAGCCCTTAACGCCTCAAGTCCATCATCACATTCATTGGAGAACTGGCATCGCTCGATAAGCTGGCGGCCTGCGTTTACCCTGTCAGATATGCTAGACCTCGGAACGATCTCCACCTTACCGACGCCGAACTTCTCCAGGAATATCTCAACAGCTGAGTGTTTGGCGGCGAATGTCTTTGCCCTTGCGTCATGCGGTAGCCAAATCCTGTCAAGTTTCCAGTCGCCTAATGCTTCATTGACCTTCTGACACCATTCTTCCGCATCAATGCCCCAGCCTGATATGCACTTGAGTATAGAGTAGCCACCTATACAAGGCTGCCAGAACCAGAATACAGCCGTGTCTCTCCGGCCAATATCGACAGACACATGAATACCAGAACCATCTGGATCATACTCGACATGCTTGCCAATGCGTCCTGCTTTCTCAGCACGGCCAATAGCAGGAGCTAGAATAGCACCCATGTTCGCAGCATCGAATGAACACATATATTCCTGTTCAAACATTGCCGTTCCGTATTCAAGGCCGAACTCAGCTATGTATGATGCCTTCTCAGCCGCTAATTGCTCTGCTGTGAATACTGGCGACTGCGTTGCGTCTATTACCTGCGCAAATGCTTTAGGATCGTCCTGTGCCGCTTTGAGCGTCTTGTAAGCGTGGTTTCTGCCTCGTGATGTGGTAATGAATACCTGCCAGCCGTTGTTCTCTGCGATGATCGGCCTTAGATAAGCCCTTGCAGCAGGATTAGCCAACGCCCATTCTGAATACGTTATGCCAGCTGGAGTTGTTCCTACCAGCGAATTAAATGAATCAGAACCAACCACTTGCCATGTCGAGCCGTTCACAAACTCGATCATCATCTCCTGGTTGCGAGTGGTCTTTCTCAACTCAACAGGAAAAGCCTCGTCAATGCGCTTCTTGCCTGTCCTTGGATTGATAGCGTCCCAAATCGCCTTTCTAGCCTGTGAATACTCTGGAAGCATGTGCCAATAGCCAGCAGGTCGTTCAAACGCCGCTATGCCAGCCCTGTGTAGGCAGACGTCATCTTTTCCCCAGCGCCTATGTGCCACAACTTCTGCATGCTTTCCGCCAGCCTCTAAATACCTCCATACTGGCAACTGGTCTTCTCTAGGCGTCCAGTTATTCGGCAGGATGATTTCTGGCATATTCCTTCAACGTACCGATAGCTATTCCCCTCATTGCAATGGATGATGTTGAATCCTCTGGAAGTGAAGCTATATCCTCAAGAGCTTTCTTTAGTTTCTCCAAATCGCTGGATGATGACATTCAGTGGCCCTCCGTCTTCTCCTGTTACCTGCATAGGCAGAATCTTTGAATAGATGTTGTAGAAGTGGCCGGGATTCTCTTTTGCCCATTCAGCCATGTGATCGACTCCGCCAAGCTTCTCGAACACAGTGATAACGTTATCCTTCACCGTTGAGGACAGCTTGTTAGGCGTCCCCTTCTTGCGTCCTCCTGTCTTCTTTCCAATAGCCATCTACATCCTCTACTTTAGATATTGATAATCATTATCATTTAGCATTGTAAGCCTCTACATCTGCCCTTCTGCATATTGCAGAATCGTCGGGAAGGATATAATTTTCAATTCCTTCTTTATCTGTTGCGTAATGCGCAATCCTACAGCCTAGTGGTATTTTCTTTGCTGCGTAATAGAAAGTATCATCATCCATAGCAAGGAAATCTCTGCCACATATACTAATTGATTCTACTCCTTCGCAAGCATCATAAACATCGGCCATAGAATAAGTGTCTGATTCGCTCATTTACTCCTCCGTCTTAATATCACGCCAGATTAGGATCAACAGGCCCAGCGGTAGCCAGCGCAGTTGTAATCTCCGTTGCTTGCTGAGCTGCTGTTTGCGCTGATGTGGTTCTGCACCAGCAGGCTTTCCCGTTATATCCAGGGCCGCCGTTTACATAGTGCATGTCGTATGTTCCGTCGATTGTGGTTGATTTGGAAATGTAGGCGACGTTATGATCGCCTAGTTGAGTTTGAATTGCGTCAGCGGTAGCCATGAGTGAGCCTCCTTGGGATACATTAAGGCTCGTATGATACTACAATGAAATGATGATGGCAAGGGGAACTGTTGCCAGCGAACGGAGCGGGAGGGAGGAGGATAGGAACGCTCAACGCCCGCTGGCATGCGTATCATGCACTTATGGTATCAGGATGGCAAGTGCTAATCTGATGCGCCTTTATCCCTCGCAATCATAACCGAGCAAGCAAGCATTACCTGCAACAATAAGCATGTTACAAGGATGTGCCAGGCTACGTTGTAGCATTGCAGGGCTGTTTCCGGTGTCATATCACTCATCCTTCATTCGCTTGATGATTGCGCGTGCGAATCCATGCATGGTCAAATCGGATGCAAGATATATATCTCTAATTTCTTCATCACTCAGGTATCCAACAGGCTCCTGCTTGTTAGCTAGACTTCTGATGATTGAGCATGCTTCATCAAAAGGCGCTGCTGACTGCTCAAGCAAGTCTGCCGCTTTTCTCAAATCACTCATGCTGGCCCCGTTCGATGTTTCCGGCGTT
>Ga0102953_1000745_pt1 | contig 21516 bp, 20 predicted proteins | sample SalPon2A_C_D2_MG_FD_78509 | JGI IMG/M metagenome (GOLD analysis project Ga0102953, IMG submission 78509) | Soil microbial communities from South San Francisco under conditions of wetland restoration - Salt Pond MetaG R2A_C_D2_MG | ecosystem: Environmental > Terrestrial > Soil > Wetlands | place... | reverse complement strand
GTGAGCGCATTCCACCGTGCCAGCTTGTGCAGCGATACGTTGAAGTGATCGGAGATCGAGGACAGGGAGTCGCCGCTGCGCACCACGTAGTGGATGCGGCGCAACGCGCTGACCGGATAGCGCTTGCTCCTGGAGGCGATCGGCTGACTGCCCGCCGGACGCCAGATCACCAGTTTCTGTCCGACGTGCAGCGTATCGTGCGGCGCCATGCCGTTCCAGTCCGCGATGTGGGCGATACTCACGTGATACAGGCGGGATAGTCCCCACAAGGTATCACCGGCATGCACCCGGACCACCACCTTGCTGGAGCCGTGGCGCTGGTGCTGGGTTTCGGCGACGCGCATGGGCTGGGAGAGCACATATCGGGTGTAGTGCTTGTTGGCCGAGGGCACCATGAGTATGTGGCCGGCACGAATCATGGTGCCGTGCAGTCCGTTGCGATGTTTCAGTTGGGCTATCGTGGTGTGGTAGTGACGTGCGAGTACTCCGAGGCTTTCGCCGGAGCGTATGCGGTGCCCGACCCACTGAACTTCGATCTGTTTTTTCATGGTGTCGAGCTTGTTCATGAAATCGTCTTTACGATCGGTCGGTATCAGCAGTGTGACCGAGTCGTCGGGCGGCGTGGCCCAGCGGTTGTAGCCGGGATTGAGCAGATACATCTGCTTGAGGCTGATGCCGACCAGGTTGGCGGCCACGGCGAGGTCGATCTGGCCATCGAGGGGAACATGGGCCAGGTAGGGTGAATTGGGAACGACCGGCAGGGTGATGTCGTACTTTGAGCAGTTCGCCACGAGGTCGCGCACTGCGAGCAGGCGCGGCACATAGGCCCGGGTCTGGCGCGGCAGGTTGAGGTGCCAGAAATCCGTCGGCCGGCCGTGGCGCTGGTTGTAGCGGACGGCCCGCTCGACCGTGCCGCCCCCGGAATTGTAGGCGGCCAGGGCGAGCAGCCAGCTGTCGAACTGGTCGTGCAGGCTCTGCAGGTAATCGAGTGCGGCATTGGTAGAGCCCACGATGTCGCGTCGCCCGTCATACCACCAGTTCTGGTGCAGCCCGTACAGGCGCCCGGTGGAGGGGATGAACTGCCACAGGCCCGCCGCCCGGCCGTTGGAATAGGCAAAGGGATCATAGGCGGATTCGACGATCGGCAGCAGCGCCAGGTCGAGGGGCATGTTGCGCTTCTTGAGTTGCTGGACGATGTAATACAGGTAGGGCTGGGCGCGCGTAGCGGTGCGGATCATGTATCCGGGGTGCTTGCGGTACCAGTCGAGCTGCACTTCGACGCGGTGCTCGTTGCCGTCGGGCAACGTGAAATTGTTGCGCAGCACGACCCACAGATTGTCGGGCGGGGACGGCGGGTTGTATATGGGTTCGAAGGTGATGATCGGGGCGGTGCTGGTGGCTTCGGGTGGAGCGGGCTCAGCCGCGATGGCGCTGGCCGCGCTTGCGACCGTGGTGCTGTCGACTGCGGCGGTTGCCGCGGACGATGTGGCTCCGGCGGGCGCCTTGCCCGAGAACATGGCGCAACCGGCGAACATGGCCAATGAACTAAGGGTGAGAGCGGTTAAAGGCCCCCGCAATGTATGCATTCTCATCCTGTTACCTGGTCTGTGACCACTAAAATTGATCCTTCCACTGGCGCAGCACCGCAAATACCCTTGCCTCGCTGGCCAGCCCCTTGCCGCTGCGCAGTTCCGCCGCGGATCGCACTGCCTCTTCGCCGGCACGCAGGAAAACGTTGATTTCACGCTCTCTGCCTACCGATGACGGCAATGTTACATTCCCATTCTCCCTTATTTTTAAGGTATTTGCCAAGGCTTTTTCAAGTTTCACATCCTGCGGCAGCACGGCACGGCCGAAGCGCAGGTTGGAGGCGGTATATTCGTGGGCGGCGTAAACCCGCGTCGTGGCGGGTAATGCGGCGAGACGGGACAGCGAGCGGTGCAACTGCTCTGCAGTGCCTTCAAACAGCCGTCCGCAGCCCCCGGAAAACAGCGTATCCCCGCAAAAAAGCAGGTTTCCCCCATAGTAGGCGATATGATCCAGCGTGTGGCCGGGGACCTCCAGCACCTCGAAATCGGGGAAACCGGGGGCGGGCGTAACGTGATCGCCCTCGCCCAATGCCTTGTCGATGCCTCGGATATGTCCGCCGGCCGGTCCGAAAACCGGCACCCGGTGGGCCCGCTTGAGGGCGGCAACCCCCCCGACATGGTCGGCATGGTGGTGGGTGATGAGGATGGCGGCCAGGTTCAAACCTTCCGCGGCAAGCCAGCGTTCGACGGGAGCGGCCTCGCCGGGATCGACCACCACGGCCTGATCGTCCACGTGCAAGGCCCATATGTAGTTGTCGCTGAAAGCGGGCAGTGGCGTTATCGTCAACATACGGCGATATTAGTGTAGAGCGTTGCCAATGATCAAATACACGCGCCACCCTGCCGCTCCGGCTTTTCGGAACGCTTCGAGGCAGCGAAGCCGGCTTCGGGGTGCTTGCGTCGGCAGGCTACAATGCGAATACGGAATAGCGGTTTGGCACATGGCATGACGACTCTCGACGCAGGCACGGATTCCCGTTTGCAGGCAGAAGCGCAGGCGCTGCAGACACTGTTGTCTACGCTTGCCGGGCGCGTGGCCGTGCAGATCGGGGCCTGTGCCCACAGCGGCGTCCCGCCTGCTCGCTTCACCGATGTATTTTGTCTGGATCCGGTCGAACCGGAAGCCCATATCCGGGCTCGTCTCGAGGCTCTGCCGTTGCTCAGCGAGAGCGTGGATCTGGTGTTGATGATGCACAGCATGGATGGGGCCGGTCCACGCAGCGCATGGGTGGCGGAAGCCGCCCGGGTACTGCGGCCCGAGGGACGCCTCGTGGTCGTCGGCTGCAGGGTCTGGCAGGGTAGCGAGTGGCTGCGCAGCCGGACGCCACCGCTGGGCGTGTGGCGCTTGCGTGTGCTGACCGCGCGTCATGGCTTGAGCTGGGAGTATGCGCGTGGCCTGAAGGCGGGGAGCGGGACACGGCATGGGGTCTATCTGGCTGTGGCACGCCGCCGGATGCCGGGCACCCTGCTGTTGCGTCCGGCCTGGAATCGGCAGAAGAAGGCACGCCGTTCGCTGGAAGTTCCGGGGGCGGGCCGTGCGGGTTGAAATCCATACCGACGGGGCTTGCCTGGGCAATCCCGGCCCGGGGGGCTGGGCGGCGATTCTCGAATCCGGCGGACATCGGCGTGAGTTGAGCGGTGCCGAGGCCGCGACGACCAACAACCGCATGGAGTTGACGGCTGCAATCGAGGCGCTGAATGCGCTGCGCCGGGCATGCGAGGTGGTGCTTTACACCGATTCGCGCTATGTCCTGCAGGGCATGACCGAGTGGCTGCCCCGGTGGCAGCGCAAGGGCTGGCGGACGGCGTCCGGCAAGGCCGTGGAGAACCGGGATCTGTGGGAGCAACTGGTGGCGGCCGCGGCACCGCATCGCATTCATTGGGAATGGGTACGGGGGCATACCGGCGTCCCGGGCAACGAACGCGCGGATGAACTGGCGCGGACGGCGGCCGAGCGTGTTGCCGCCGGCTCGATAGCGGGTTGAGCCGTGCGCCGGGTCGTGCTCGATACCGAAACAACCGGCCTCAATGCCGAGGCCGGCCACCGCATTATCGAAGTGGGATGCGTGGAGCTTGACGATCGCGCCTATACCGGACGCACCCTGCACCGCTACATCAATCCCCAGCGCGAGATCGAGGCCGGCGCCCAGGATGTGCACGGGATAACCAGCGAGCAGCTGGCGGATGCGCCGCTGTTTGCGGAAGTAGCCGACGAGTTGCGTGAGTTCATTGCCGATTCCGAACTGATCATTCACAACGCGCCTTTCGACGTGGGCTTCCTGGACGCCGAATACAAACGGCTCGATGCCGCGCACGGATCGGTGGGCGAGTGGGCCACGGTACTCGACACGCTGTTGCTGGCCCGGGACACCTACCCCGGGCAGGCCAACAGCCTGGATGCCTTGTGCCGGCGATTGAACGTGGATAACAGCGGACGTGAGTACCATGGCGCGCTGCTGGATGCGCAGTTGCTGGCCGAGGTATATCTGTCCATGACCGGCGGCCAGGTTGCACTGGGGCTGGAGGCGCGCAGCAAGGCTGGGGCGGCGCTCGATGTCAGCCGGTCGAGTACGCGGCGGGGGCCGTTGCCGGCGGTCGCCGTGAGCCCGGAGGAAAGGACCGCTCACCAGGCACGACTGGCGATGATCCGGGAGAAGGCGGGACGTTGCCTGTGGGATAAAATCGCCGACAGTTAGTATGCGATCCGCACGGGCCGGGTCGCTCTTTACAGGAAAACCAACAAGGAGTTTGCATGGAAATCGTTTCGGAAATCCGGGCGGAACATGTGTTGCTGGCAGCCGGTATCATCCTGGCGGCGGGTTCGCTTCTGGGGTATATCGCGCGCAACCTCAAGATCCCCGACATCGTCCTGTTCTTGCTTGCGGGCATCGCGCTCGGGCCGCAGGCTCTGGGCTGGCTCAATATCCCGGCCACCTCAACTCTTTCCTGGACGATCATCATCTTCACCGCCAGCTATATCCTGTTCGACGGCGGTGCGACCCTGCACTTCAAGGTGCTGGGAAAAATCTGGATTTCGCTGACCATCATCGTGACGCTGGGCGTGCTCATCACCATGTTCGTTACCGGTATCGCGGCGCATTGGATCCTGGGTATCCCGGTCACGGTGGGGTTGTTGCTGGGTGCGGCCATGGCGGCGACCGATCCGGCCACCCTGGTGCCGGTATTCAAGCAGGTCCACGTGCGGGACAAGGTTGCGCAGTTCGTGGTAAGCGAATCGGCATTCAACGATCCGATGGGCGCGATCATCACGTTCGTCTTTCTCGCCCTGGCCCTGGGCGGTGCCGGCAGCGGCCACATCGCCTTCGGCAAGGACGTGATCGACTTGCTGCTGGAAGCCGGGGTCGGCATTGGCGTCGGCCTCATACTCGGCTATCTCGCGTCCTTCCTGGTGGCGCACGAGCGCTACGGGTTCCTGATGGAATACTTGCCCCTGATCACGCTGATTGCCGTGGTCGGCGGCTATCTCGGTGCGGCCAACCTGCATGCCAGCGGTTTCATGGCGGCCTTCATCGCCGGCCTGGTGATGGGCAACATGAGCTACTTCGGGTTGCGCATGCGTCCGGGGGACGAGTCGAGGTTCGAGGATTTCGTGGGAACCACCTCGCTCATATCGCGCATGTTCATCTTCATCCTGCTGGGTTCGCAGGTCAAACTGGAACTGATTGCCCAGTACTGGTGGCAGGGTTTGTTGGTCGTGGCGGTGTTCATGCTCATAGCCCGGCCGTTGACGGTGCTTGCGAGCACGGTCCCCGATCGCCGAGCAAAGTGGACCTGGCGGGAACTGGTATTCATTGCCTGGACCCGTGAAACCGGCGTCATCCCCGGCGCGCTGGCGAGCATCCTGGTGGGCGCCCATGCGCCGCACGCCGACGTGCTGGCAGCCATCATCTTCATGGCGATTCTGATCACGATCATCCTGCAGGCAACAACGGCCAAGTGGGTAGCGGGCCGCCTGGGCCTTCTCGTACCCGGCCCGAACCCGGAGACGGGGGAGCTTTGATGCCTGCGTTTCCGGCGGGCCGATACCGCCTGGTCCGGGTATTCGACGCGGTCCTCCACGGCGGGATCCGGCCAACTTGCCGATGAGAGAGTGGGCCGGCGCGCTGGGACGTGATTTTCTGGGCAAGGCGCCCGGCTGGTACAAGGCGGCAATATTGGCCGCCCTGGCGTTCAATCCGATCCTCTATTTCACGATTGGTCCGTTCGTGGCGGGATGGGCGCTGGTGCTCGAGTTCCTGGGTGTGCTTACGATGTCGCTGGCCTGCTATCCGCTGGCACCTGGCGGCTTGCTGGCGCTGGAAGCGGTGTTATTGGGGCTGGCCACACCCGCCGGCGTATACAACGAGGTCAGTGCCAACTTCCCGGTGCTCCTGCTGCTGATGTTCATGGTGGCGGGGATCTATTTCCTGCGCGACCTGATTGCCCGGGGCTTTCTCGCGCTGGTGCTGGGTGTGCGCAATCGCGTATGGCTCGCATTGGCTTTTTTCATCGTGGCCGCGCTGCTTTCGGCCTTTCTCGATGCGCTTACCGTCATGGCCGTGGTCATTACTGTGGCTCTGGGCGTGCATCGCACGATTGAAGACCGCCTGAACCTGTTCGATAACGAGGCCCGCGAGGGTTTCGAGCGCTGGCTCGCCGGACTCGTGATGCAGGCAGCCATCGGCAGCGCGCTGGGCGGGGTCATGACACTGGTGGGAGAGCCGCAGAACCTGTTGATCGCGAAGGCGGGCGATTGGCACTTCGTGGACTTCTTTCTGCATATGTCGGCAGTGACCGTCCCGGTACTCGCCGTGGGCGTGCTGTGTTGCCTGGCCGTGGAGCGCTGGCAGTTGTTCGGTTACGGGGAGCCGCTGCCGCCCGCTGCACGCGCCACGCTTGAAGCCCAGCGTCATGAGACGCCGCCGGCAGATTTGAGGACTCGTATCCGCCTGGGTGTCCAGGCGACCGTGGCGGTGCTGTTGGTGCTGGCTCTCGCCTTCCACGTGGCCGAAATCGGATTGATCGGACTCTGCGTCATCATTCTCGCCGGGGCCTTTACCGGCGCGCGAAGCGAGCATGATTATGCGCCGGCTTTTCTCGAGGCGTTGCCCTTCGCCAGTTTGCTCGTTGTGTTTTTCGCTGTCGTCGCCGTGATCGAGTCCCAGCACCTGTTCACGCCCATCGCTCACGACGTGATGGCGCTGAAGGGCGGTTTACTGGCGCCGGTGTTCTATCTCGTGAACGGCGGGTTGTCCGCCGTAAGCGACAATGTTTTCGTCGCCAGCGTGTTTCTGCACCAGGCGAATCACGCGCTCGCCACCGGGCAGTTGTCCCCGGCCGATTTCCAGCGATTGCTGGTGGCGATCAATACGGGCACCAATATCCCGAGTATCGCCACGCCCAACGGCCAGGCGGCCTTCCTGTTCCTGTTGGCTTCACCGCTGGCGCCGTTGCTGCGTCTTTCCTACGGCCGCATGATGTGGATGGCGTTACCATATGCGGCAGTGCTCGTCGCGGTCGGGTTTGTCTGCGTCTGGGCGTTTATTTGATCATTTTTGACTGAGCAGGTGCCGGACATGAAATCAAGACTCGTGGTGTTTGCCGCGGCGGGCTTACTGGTTATGGCCTCGACCGCACGCGGCGCGACGACCCAGGCCGCGGATCCTGCCGGGATCAGCGATTATTCCTACATCCAGGTGCAACACAGCCAACTCGGCAGCTCGAGCTATTTCGGGGAGACAGCCAGGGGAAATGGCCTCGAGGGGGCCTTCCAGTTCGGTCAGAATGCCTTTGTCTATGGGGACTTCGATCGCCTCGATTTCGACAAGGGCGGTAATCTCTACCATACCGGGATCGGTCTCGGTTATGCGCAGACCCAGGGCAAGATATCGGCTTACCTGCGCGGCGGGTTCTACCGGGATATTGCCTCGGGCAATTCCCGCCCCGGGCGCAGCTATTACTGGCAATTTGCCTATGGCATGCGCGCGAGCCTGACCAACTGGTTCGGTCTCGATGGTGAGTTGTATACCGATTTCCACCCGGAATTCGGCAGCGTTCCCTGGGGGCTGAAGTTCGGTGCGGTCTTCGCCCTGGGCCCGGTGTCCCTGCGCGTGATGGACGATCATAACCGCCAGGTCAACACCCTGTCGGCGGCACTCCGCCTCGCGTTCTGAGGTATCTCGTGTTTCCCTGCAATAGGATTTTGCAATGAAAGTCAGTATTTTCGGTTCGGGGTACGTTGGCCTGGTCACGGGCGCCTGTCTGGCCAATGTCGGCAACCATGTGTTGTGTGCCGATGTGGACGGTGCCAAGGTGGCCCGCCTTAACGCGGGGGAGGTGCCGATTTTCGAACCGGGGCTCGACGATATCATCGAGCGCAACCGTGAGGGAGAACGATTGCGCTTTACCACCGACGCCGCGGAAGCCGTGGCCCACGGAGATATCATTTTCATTGCCGTGGGGACGCCACCCGGCGAAGACGGATCGGCCGACCTGAGCCACGTGCTGGCCGTGGCCCGTACCATCGGGGAATCGATCGATCATCCGGTGATCGTAGTCAACAAGTCCACGGTCCCGGTGGGTACCGCCGACAAGGTGCGCGCCGTGATTGCCGGTGAACTGGAAAGACGCGGAGAACGCGTCGAATTCGACGTGGTGTCCAACCCCGAGTTTTTGAAGGAAGGGGCGGCGATAGATGATTTCAATCGCCCGGACCGTATTATTATCGGCACCGAGAACGAGGATTCGATTACCACCTTGCGCGCCTTGTATGCGCCGTTCAATCGCAATCACGATCGTCTGCTGGAGCTTGATACGCGTTCCGCGGAACTGGCCAAGTACGCGGCCAATTCGCTGCTGGCCACCAAGATCAGTTTCATGAACGAAATAGCTGCGGTGGCGGAACGCGTTGGTGCCGATATCGAATCGGTACGCCGGGGTATCGGTTCCGACCCGCGCATCGGCTGGCATTTCATCTATGCGGGTGCGGGGTATGGCGGTTCGTGTTTTCCCAAGGACGTGCGGGCGCTGGCGGCGACAGCGCGGGAAGCGGGTTTCGACCCCGAGCTTCTGGGCGCGGTCGAAGCCGTCAACAATCGGCAGAAACACGTACTGTTCGAGAAAATCCGGGCGCACTACGACGACAAGTTGCAAGGCAAGCGTTTTGCCCTGTGGGGGCTGGCCTTCAAACCCCAGACCGACGACATGCGCGAGGCGCCCAGCCTGAGTCTCCTCGAAGCCTTGTGGGAAGCGGGCGCCAAGGTCAGCGCCTATGATCCGGCGGCGATGGAGGCTACGCGCAGGATTTACGGTGAGCGCGAGGATTTGCGCCTGGTGGATCATCCCGAATCGGTGCTGGACGGAGCGGATGCCCTGGTCGTGATCACCGAATGGCGGGTGTTTCGCAGTCCCGATTTTTCTGCGTTGCGTGAGCGCCTTTCCGCACCGGTTATTTTTGATGGCCGCAATCTCTATGATCCGGTTTACCTGCGTCGCCTGGGTTTCACCTATTACGGTATCGGCCGCGGCGAGATTCCCGCTACCCGGGCATGACCCGGATCGCCCGATCCGGCATCAGTGCGACCGGAACCATCCGGTAATCGCCAGACGAGGTACGGTTGCGTACGGTGCGACGCAGCTCACGCAATGCCATGCAGGTACTTTGAACAAGGAGAGGCAATTGAAACGAGGCACCCAGCTCTCTGTCACGTAATCGGCCTCGTCAATGAACTGAAGCTGTCCGCCCCAGTCCGCGTGCCAGTCGCGACTCAGGTTGAGCACGTAGGCGGCAAGGCGGGTATCGGTCGCGCTTTGCTGACCGAAATCGTTGTGTCGGCGCAGGAAGTGGCCCGGCAGATAGCGGGTGGCCTGCGCGTCGGCCTTGACGATGTCGTTGCAGCCCGTGACGGCGCGCGCGAATTCCAGCACCGGCGCGCTATTCATGAATTCGAAGAACGCATGCAACATCAGGTGCGGATCCCGTTTTTCCTTCCATGCGGTGACGATCTGATATGAGTTGAACAGGAATTGATAGCCTTCGCGGGCGCTGCGTTGGACATCGCGCATCAGTTTCTGCCAGTCGGCACGCTGCATCTGCTGCAGTTCTTCTGCCTTGAAGGTCCGACCTTCGCCGTTTTCCAGGACGGACAGCCCCCAGGGAACCTCGGTCTTGAGGCAGTGTTCCAGGGCTTCCGCGTAGGCGTTGTCCAGAATCTCGGGGACCTGCACGCGGCGGTGTTCGGAAAATCGACGGGCGTGATCGGCTACCTCTAGGGCGGAATTCAACATGTCGGTACCTTGCTGGAGGATGAAGCGGCGCACCAGGTGCTGAAGATCAAATGATACCGAATCCGGATCGTATTTCTAACCCGTAGCGCCCCCATCATGATCGAGTAGGGCGTGATATCGAAATCACTCTGTTTAACGGGGAATTCGCCATCAGCCTCCAGCCTCGGCCCGTTGCGGGTGAGACTGCCTGCCACGTGTATCGTGCGTCGGATGCCGTGCAGCGAAATTGTCACCGCCAAGCCGGTCGCCGATCCGTCGAGCGTGCCCTGGACGTGCAGAAGCACCCGGGGATAGCGGCTGCTGTCGAGCACCGGTCCGAGCATGTGTTTGCGGGTCCCGACGATATCCTCCTCGCTGGGGGATTTGAAATCAGGATAAATTTTCTTCGCCGCGGCCGGATCGACGGTGAGTGCCGTCACCGGAAAGCGCAGATCGGCCTGTCCGTGACCGTTTCCATCAAGCTTTGCAAAGCCGCGGAGTTCGGCGACGGTAATGACGTGACGGTGGCCCAGTCCCGACAGCGGACCAGCCTTGTCGACCAGGACCCGGACATACGAGTCGCCGGCGTCCAGGCGATAGACTTCGGCGCCGGCGCGAGCTGCTGCGGCATAGGGTGCCGTCAGCGGCGCCGGCGCGGCCTGCGTGACCGGTGCCGGTTTCGTGGAGTGGCCGGCGCACGCGGCGAGCAGGCAAAGCGCTCCGGCCAGGCCGCATGTGCGCAGTGGGCGGAACGAATGCACGCTCAGCCGGGTTCGCCCGGGACCAGCAGGATGGAAAAGTGGACGTGAACCTCGGTGGCGATCATCGAACCGCTTTTCCATTGTCCCGTGCCGATGCCGAAGTCGGTTCTATTGAGCGTGAAATCCCCCTGCAAGCGCAAATCATCATGCTGGCGGGTCAGGGTAATGGGGAGCGAAAGTTTCTTTTCCTGGTCCTTGATCCGAAGGCTGCCCTGCAGGGCCATCGCCCGGGGTTCGCCTTCCAGAGTGCCTGTAAAAAGCGCCTTAGGGAACTCAGCCACACCGAACCACTGCGCACCGTGGAGGGCGCGGGTGACATCGGAACTGGAGGCACTGATGCTTGCGGTTTCGACCACCAGCTTCAAAGTGCCGTCCGCCGGGTGTGAGGCATCGAGATGCCCGGTGACCGTGAAGCGCTCGAACTGGCCCTTGACCGGCGTGCCTTGCCAGCTGGCCGTCCAGTCGATCGAACTGGAGTCGGCAAGGGAATGCCAGGCCGTCGGGGCCGCCATTGCCGGAGCCGTCAACGGCATCAGCAGTAAAAGCAGCAGGAATCGTTTCATGATCCGGGTCTCCTGTCTCTCGTAAAGGGCAGCATACGGCGCAAAATCGTATTGTGCAGCAGGAAATGGTGGCGCAGGGAAGCGCCGATATGGCCGACCAGCACGACCGCGAGCGCCCAGAAGACGGCCAGGTGCACAAGCTCGAAGATGTGCTCGAGGGCACTGGATACCGGCGCGATGGCCGGCAGCGGCATCACCCAGAAAACCTTGAAGGGGATGCCGGCCGCGGAATTGATCAGCCAGCCGGAGACCGGCATCAGTATGATCAGGATGTACAGGAAAACGTGGGTGGCCCGCGCGAGCGCCGGCTCCCAGCGCGGTAAATCCGCGGGCATATCGGGCGGCGGATTGCCGGCCCGCCAGCCGAGGCGTACGAGCACCAGGGCAAGCACGAGCATGCCCAGCGACTTGTGCCAGTAGAAAAGGGTGATTTTACCGGGCGATAGCGGGCTCAATACAGCCAGCCAGCCCAGCGCCATGAGCGCGAAGATCAGCGCGGCCACGCTCCAGTGCAGGAGTTGGGCAACGCTGCCCCAGCGCTGAGTCGAGTTCCGTAAAGCCATCGATTCGACGGGGCGTCAATGCAGGCCATCAGCATAGCGCAAGCAGGGAAGAGATCGGTACAATGAACACATTCTGGAGGACATGGACAATCAGGATGCTGCGTGTTTCGCTGTTTTTTGCCGCCTTGCTCGCCGGCGCCCAGGCGCTGGCGGCAGTGCCCGTGCCGCCGGCGCCGCCCGTGGACGCCGCTTCCTACGTGCTGATGGACTTCCAGACCGGCCGCGTGCTGGCTGCCAAGGACGATACAGCCGCCCGCGAGCCGGCCAGCACCACCAAACTGATGACGGCCTATGTGGTGTTCCAGGACCTGGAGTCCGGCCGCATCAGCCTCGACACCAAGTTCGGGGTGAGCAAAAAGGCATGGAAGCAGATCGGCTCGCGCATGTTCCTCAAGCCGGGCAGCAAGGTGAGCGTCAACGAGCTGCTGCAGGGCATGCTGATTCCATCCGGCAACGATGCCGCGATGACTCTCGCCGAGGGCGTGGGGGGGACCGAGGCGGGGTTCGTCAACATGATGAACGCCAATGCCAAGACGCTGGGCCTGCACGACAGCCGGTATTTCGATCCGGCGGGCCTGGACCCGCGCGACCGGACGTCCGCGCTCGATCTCGCCAAGCTTTCGCGTGCCCTGATCCGGGACTTTCCCCAGTACTATCACTACTTCTCGGAGAAGGAATTCACCTGGAACAAGATCCATCAGTACAACTGGAACAAGCTGTTGTGGCTGAATCCGAGTTCCGACGGGTTGAAGACCGGGTTTACCACCAACGCCGGCTATTGCCTGGCGTCTTCGGCCAAGCAGGGCGCGCAGCGCATGATCGCCGTGGTGATGGGCGTGCCGGGGCATTCCAAGGACGACATGGCCAATTACCGTCACCTCGCCCAGGTGTCGGAATCGCTCCTCGACTACGGTTTCCGTTTCTATGAAACCCATCAGCTTTACGCCGGGGGCAAGGTGCTCGGCAAGGTGCGAGTGTGGAAGGGCGCGGACAAGTACGTGAACGTGGGGCCGGCCAAACCGGTTTACGTCACGGCGGCCCGCGGGCATTTCAACGAACTCAAGATCAACACGCAGATCAAGAGCAAGGCACCCGCGCCGGTCAAGGCGGGTGAGGTACTGGGCAAGGTGACGGTCACCGATCCCACCGGCAAGGAAGTGACTTCCGCGCCGCTGGTGGCACAAGCTGCAGTCGGCTCCGGTGGCCTGTGGGCCAAAATCCGCGACACCATCCTCGGCTGGTTCTGAGCATATTCGGGACCCGGGAAGAAAGGACTTACCACAGAGCGCACACTGTTGTACGGAGGGACGCACCGGAACATCCATTTGCTCCGTGTGCTCTGTGATCTCTGTGGTTGCCTTTCGGATTATCGGGGACGAAGCCGCTTCGGCACTCCGATATCTGGCTAGACTTTCCGCGACGGGAGTTGGTGGCAGCGCAAGGTATGCTCCAGCCGGCGCAACGTATCAAGCGCCGCGTCCGGGAGTGTGCCGTCGATGTCGGTCAGGGCGTAGCCGACTTCGCTGTTCGTGCCCAGGTGCTGGCTCAATATATTGAGCCCGTGGTCGGCGAGCACGCGGTTGATGGCGGCCAGCATGCCCGGCACGTTCTCATGCAGGTGAACCAGGCGGCTGGCGTGGGCCACGTGCTCCGGGGCCAGCTCGGGAATATTGACGCTGCCGGTTGAGGCTCCGCTGCCGGCGTAGGCGGCGAGGCGGGCAGTGACGTATTCGGCGATGTCGAACTGCGCTTCCTCGGTGCTGCCGCCGATGTGCGGTGTCATGATGACATTGGCGCGAGCGGACAACTCACAGGCGAAGGGCGCATCCTTGGCCGCGGGTTCCTCGGGATACACGTCCAGTGCCGCACCGCCCAGCCGGCCCGATTCGAGTGCTGCCGACAAGGCCGCCAGATCGACCACGGAGCCGCGGCTCAGGTTCAGCAGGATGGCGCCGGGTTTCATCCGTTCCAGCGCGGCGGCACCGATGAGGTTGTGATTGCTCTCACGGCCGTCCACGTGCAGGCTGACTATGTCGCAACGTTTCAACAACCCTTCCAGGGTCGGGATGCGCACGGCGTTTCCTAACGCCAGGCGTTGCACACGGTCGTAGTAGAACACCTGCATGCCGAGAGCTTCGGCGAGTATCGATAACTGCATGCCGATCTTGCCGTAGCCGACGATGCCCAGCGACTTGCCGCGCACCTCGTGACTGCAGGCGGCCGACTTCACCCAGTGACCGGCGTGCATGGCGCGTATCTTGTCGGGCAGGTTTCGCAGCAGCAGGATGATCTCGGCCAGCGCCAGTTCGGCGACCGAGCGTGTGTTGCTGAACGGTGCGTTGAACACACCGACGCCGTGGCGCGTGCAGGCCGGCAGGTCGATCTGGTTGGTGCCGATGCAGAATGCTCCCACGGCGAGCAGTTTCGGCGCGCCGGCGAGCAGCTCCTCCGTGACATGGGTCTTGGAGCGGATGCCCAGCAGTTCGACATCGCGCAGGCGCTTGGTGAGTTCCGCGGGCGACGGGCTGTTGGCGAGCAGCTCAACCTCGTAGTCCGCTGCCTGCAGCGACTCGCGGGCCACCGGGTGGATGCCTTCCAGCAACAGCGCGCGCTTCATGTCGTCGGCTCGGCGGCGCCGAGGGCGGCGAGCACCGCGTCGAAATCCGCTGCCGTGCGGCGGGCGTTACGGATCACCTCGGGGCGTTCCACGGTTTCGGTATAGGCAAGGAAATCCGTGCACACATCGCTGGTGCCGAGCGCCAGATCGCTTATTCCGTCGCCGATGGCCACGGCCGGCCCGCTCAGTCCGAGTGCCTTTACCACGGCAATTTTGCCGCCGTCGGCGGCAAGCGGATGGTCGGCATCGAAATCGAGTGTACCGTCGCTCCGGTGGATGAAGCGGTTGGCCAGGACGTGTTCCGGCGCAATGCCGTAGTCGCCCACGACGGGCGCGATGAAGTCGTGAAAACCCGCGCTCACGATGTAGATGCGCCCGGCATTGCGCCGCAGGAATCCGTCGTGCCGACGGAAGGAGGGCGAGACGCGGGTCCTGAGTTCGTTTACCAATACAGGCAACTGTTCCGCGCGTGGCTGCAACAACTCGAAACGGCGCGCCAGCGCCTCGGCGAAGGCCAGGCGGCCGGCCATGGCGCGCAGGGTGAGGTCGCGAACGGCGGCGAGCCGGGCTTCGCGATCGTCTACGTTACGCTCGCGCAGCGAAATCTCCGCGAGCAGTTCCAGCGATTCCACGGTGACGAACGTGCTGTCAAAATCGATCAGGAGCCAGGGGATCGGCACGGCTGCGAGTCGTCAAGAAAAACCCATGCTAACCGAATATGAAAGACCGGGATCCGGGGCCGAAGGAACTGACCACGGAGCACACAGAGTGCACGGAGCGAGGGAGACGACAATGTCCCCATTCTTAGATCGCAGAGCACACCGGGAATAATAATTTCGGTTCGCCCTAAACGCCACTCGCCACGACGGCATAGACGTACACCGCCGCGTATGGCCGCACTCCCTCGGTGATCTCTGTGCGCTCCGTGGTTGCCTTTACAGACTGCGACGGAGGGCAAGAACCGGGGATATGCGGGTGAGTCCGACGGTGGCGACGAGGCCGGTAAGGCCGATTCCAAACGTGCCCGCGAGTACGCCGGCGAGCACGAGCCACGCATCGAAACCCGCATCGAGGTTCAGCACCCAGCGCCCGAGCGCATATCCGGTCACGGCGGCGATCACCCCGGCGGCCAGGCCGGCGAGGGCACCCAGCGTGCTGAATTCGGTGGCCAGCGTGAGTACCAGCAAACGACGCCGGGCGCCGAGTACGCGCAGCAGGGCAAGTTCCCGGATCCGCTCGTCGCGGATCGACTGCAAGGCGGCCAGCAGCACCAGCAGCGCCGCGACCAGGGCCAGGGCGAATATGGCGGCCAGCGCGAGCGCGGCGTGGCGCAGCAAGTTCTGGACGGCATCGAGGATGGTGCCGACATTGATGATGGTGAGGTTGGGAAAGCGCTGCAGGAGACTGAGCATGGCGGCCTCGTTATCGCCGGCGTGTACCGCCGTGATCCACGTTTTGGGGTAGGCGTCGAGGGTGCCGGGCGGGGTAACCAGGAAAAAGTTGGGCTCGAAGCTCTGCCATTTGATGTCGCGCAGGCTGGCAATGCGCAGCGTCAGCGCGCGTCCGGCCACGTCGAACGTGAGCGTGTCGCCGAGCTTTACCTGGAGCCTATCGGCCCAATCGCCGTCGGCCGATACCAGGTTGTGCCCGGCATCTTCGGGCTGCCACCACCGGCCTGCCACCACGTTGTTGCCCGGTCCGACTTTCGCCCGCATGCTCAGCGTCTGCTCGCGCTGCAGCAACTCGTGGCCGCGGTGGCTCTGAATGCGTTTTTCCCACTGATCCACCGCGACCCCGTCGATCCGGGTGAGCCGGGCGCGGACCATGGCGTATACGGGCGGTTGTTTCCCGGTTGCACGCGAGAGGAAGTCGGCGACGGGCGTGCGCTGGTCGGGCTGGATATTGACTATGAAGTGATCCGGCGCCGTAGGTGGCAGGTGTGCGCGCCAGGTGGTGACGAGGTCATGGCGTACCCCGGTAAGCAGGAGGATAACGCTGAGCACGAGCCCGAAGGCGAGCAGTTCGCCCAGGCTGCGCGCCCGGTTGCGGGCCAGGCTGCTCAGGCCGTAGCGCCAGGCGGGACGTACCCGGGCCGAGGGCGTGCCCATCACGCGGATCAGTCCGTAGCCGATGCCCGCGACCACCGCGGCAAGTCCGGCACCGGCGGCGAGAGTCCAGAAAGTGAGGCCGATGCGGCTCGTGCCGCGCGTGAAAAGCAGCGCCAGCAGGGCGAGCAGCGCGGCCGCGACCTGCAGTCCGGCGTGGCGCGCTCCGTTGCCTTCACCGCGCAGCAGTTGCACGGGACGCGTGGAGGGCAAATCGAGCATGGGCACCAGCCACAGGCCGGCGGCGAGCAGGGCGACCGTGATCGGCGCGCTGAGCAGTGCCGTGGGTGGCGCCGGGGTCAGGTCCAGGTGGAACCAGTACGCGCCGAGGGCGGCGAACCCCCGCGCGAGTCCCCAACCCAGTGCGGCGCCGGCCAGGCTGGCGGCCAGGGCGAGGTAGAGCAGTTCCAGGGTGTAGAGGCCGCGCACCGAGCCGCGGCCTGCTCCCAGCGTTTTCAGTATCGCCACGCTGCGGTGCTGGCGCGAGAGGTAGTGGCGGGCGCATTGCACCAGGGCTGCCGCGGCGATCAGCAAGGTGGTCAGCGCCGCCAGCCGGAGGAAGTCGAGGGTGGTGGTGAGCGGCGCCCGCAGGCCCGGGCTGACGTCGTGAATGTCGCGCAGTGATGCGCCGGCGGGCAACAGGGGCGCGGATTGGGTGCGGAAGCGCTGCAGCGCCTGGGGCGGACCGGCGAGCAGCAGCTCGTGGCGCACGCGGCTCTGGGTCCCGGCCAGTCCGGTTCCGGCGAGATCCGTCCGGTTCATGATCAGCACCGGGGCGATGCCGGTGAGGTCGAGGCTGGCCCCCGGGGCGCGCACGATCAGGGCGGCGATCCGGAATCGGTTGCCACCCAGCGTCAGCGTGCCGCCGACGGATTGCCCCAGGGAAGCGACCAGTGCGGGACTGGCCCAGACCGATCCCGGTGGGGGCACGCCCGTGACGCTCCTTGCCGGGGCATCCGGTTGGCCGCGCAATTCGACCGAGCCGCGCAACGGATACGGCGCGGCGACCGAGCGCACACTGGCCAGTTTCATTTTTTCCCCGGCCACGCTTACGGTTGTGAAGCGCGTTTCGCTTGTCGTGATGAGGCCAAGGCGGTGTGCCAGCGCGGCCAGTTTCGACGGCAGAGGGTCGTGGCCGCGTACCACCAAATCCGCGCCCAGCGCGCTGTCGGCCGCCTGGGTCACCGTCTGTTCGAGCTGGGCCGAGAACAAGGCAATGCCGCTGGTCACTGCGGCGGCCAGCGTCAACGTGGCGAGCGCCAGGCGCAGTTCACGGCGCAGGCCGCGCCGGAACCACAGCCAGGCCCGCGCGGCCGGGTTCATGCCGTCAGGGTGCCGTTTTCGAGCACGAATTGGCGCGAGCAGCGCCGCGCCAGGCGCTCGTCATGCGTGGCGAGTACCAGCGTGGTGCGGCGCTCGGCGCGGAGCGCAAACAGCAGGTCGATGATGCGCTCGCCGTTGACCGTGTCGAGGTTGCCGGTAGGTTCGTCGGCGAACAGGAGTTGCGGCCGGGGTGCAAAGGCCCGCGCGATGGCAACGCGCTGCTGCTCGCCGCCGGACAGTGTGGCCGGGAAGTGGTGAGCGCGGGTGGCCAGCCCCACCGCCTCCAGTGCATCCCGGGCGGCCGTGTCCGCGTCGCCGGCATGGCCCAGCTCGGCGGCAATACGCACGTTCTCCTCGGCGGTGAGCCGCGGCAGGAGGTTGAAGTCCTGGAACACGAAGCCAACGCGGCCCGCGCGCAATTCCGCCCGTGCGTCCTCGTCCATCCCGGCGAGCGGTCTGCCGAACATCCGGACCGCGCCCCGCGTGGGCGTGTCGAGACCGGCGAGCAGGGCCAGCAGGGTGGTCTTGCCCGATCCCGAGGGGCCGATGATGGCCACCGCCTCTCCGGGCTCGACGTGCAGGTCGACGTCCCTGAGGATGGCGAGGGGGCCGTCGGGGCTGGTAACCTCTTTGCTCAAGTGATCAGCAGCGAGTGCATACGTGAGGCGATCGGTTTCCTGGGTGGCGGCTTGGCTCATGGTGTGTCTGTTCCTTGGAACGGCGGCCCGGGGGAGTGCACCGCGGGCTCCGGTGTTGCTGGTGGTCGGCGACAGCCTGAGTGCAGCTTACAAGATACCAACCGACAGGGGTTGGGTGCACCTGTTGTCCCGCCGGCTGGAGAAGGACGGCTATCGCTACCGTGTGGTCAACGCGAGCATTCCCGGCGATACGACCGCCGGCGGCCTGTCCCGCCTGCCCGGCGAACTCAAGCGTAATCGGCCCGTGATCGTGGTCATCGAGCTGGGCGGCAACGATGGCCTGCAGGGATTGGCATTGGACCAGATGCAGGACAACCTGGCCCGCATGGTCAAGCTGTCGCAACAGGCAGGGGCGCGGGTGCTGCTCGTCGGGGTGCGTATGCCGCCAAACTACGGACCTGTCTATACGAAGCGGTTCGCCGAAACATACCGCACGGTCGCGAAGCAGGCGGACGTCGCTCTGGTGCCCGAGATCCTGGCCGGGGTGGCGACGCACCCGGAGTTGATGCAGGCGGGTGGGTTGCATCCGCGTGCCGAGGGCGAACCGCGTGTGCTCGAAAACGTATGGAAGGGCCTGGAGCCGCTGCTCGGGCAGCCCGGCACCGGCGGGAAGACGCCTGCCCGGCCGGCGGGCACCGGGCAGGCCGCAGTCCGCACTCAGTAGCTTTCGCCCCCCTCGCGGTCGCGCCGACTGACGTCGTCCGCGCTGACCGTGCCGCGCATGACGCGGAAGGCCCAGCCGGTGTAGAAGAAGATCAGCGGCACGAAGACCAGGGCGCATCCGAGCATCCAGCCCAGCGTCGTGAGCGACGAACTCGCATTCCACACCGTGAGGCTCTGGTCGACGGCGGCGTAGGAGGGGGCGATCATAGGGAACATCGCCGCGCCCAGCGTGCCGAGGGTCGCGACCCAGGCCAGCGCGCCCGACCACCAGGCCAGGGTGGGCCGGTTGCGGCTCGAGAACCACAGTGCCGCAAGGATGCCGGCGTAGGTCAGGATCGGCACGATGAACAACACAGGATAGGCGAAGTAGTTGTGCAGCCAGGCACCGTGAGACATGATCGCCGTGCTTGCGAGCGGATTGGCGGGCATACCCGGATCGGTCCCGGCGCCCGGGGCGAAGCCGTTCAACTGGCTGAGCCAGATACCGCCGGCGGTGAAGATGATCATCGCCGCGACGCCGCTCCACTTCATCTGGCGCTTCGCCCGCTCGAGGATGGCGCCCTCGCTGCGCAGCGACACCATGGCGCCGGCCTGGAACAACGACAGGGCGACGGCCATCAGTCCGCAGATGATCACCGAGAAGGGGTTGAACAGGCTGATGAAGCCGAAACCGTGCGGGTAGAACGACTGCATGATGTCGTTGAACCGGAACGGGAAGCCGCTGAGTGCGTTGCCGACGGCCGTACCGAAGACGAGCATGGGCACGAAGCCGCTGACGAACAGTGCCCAGTCCCAGCGGCCGCGCCACTTGGGCGAATCCAGCTTGCTGCGGTATTCGAAGCCGAGCGGGCGGATGATCATCGACCACAGCAGGAGCAGCATGACGATGTAGAGCCCCGAGAACAGCGTGGCGTACACCGTGGGGAAGGCCGCGAAGATGGCGCCGCCCCCGAGGATGAACCAGACCTGGTTGCCGTCCCAGTGCGGGCCGATCATGTTGAGTATGGCGCGGCGCTCGTTGTCCGTGCGCCCGAGGTAGCGCAGCGACGTGCCGATGCCCATGTCCTGGCCGACCATGACTCCGATGCCCATCAACAGCACGCCGAGGAGCAGCCACCAGATGACTTTCAATACAACGTAAGCTTCCATTGTTATACCCCCGATCCGGTTTGCGGGTTTTCTCCCTGTTCGCCGTGCTCCTCGGCCTGGCGATCATAGAGGTAACCGGCAGAGGCGGAGATCAGGACGATCATCGCGGTGCCGACGACCCAGGCGAAATACCAGGGCGCCCAGTAGCTCAGGATGGCCGCACCGGCCAGCGCGAGGAAGGCCAGCAGGAACCACCCGATATAACGCAACAATTCGGACGACGTCATGACGCACCTCCTTCGGGAACCAGTACCGGGGCGCTTTCCCGGTCATCTTCCTTCGCTTCGGGCGTCGGGCCCTGGATGATGGCGCGGCGCATGAGGAACACCTCGATCACGATGAAGATCGTGTACAGGGTGACGAAGCCCGCGATCGAGAAAATCATGTAGCCGACGCTATGCGTGGAAGCGGACAGCCAGGTAGGCAGCACGCCGTAGACCGTCCACGGCTGGCGGCCCATCTCGGCGGTGACCCAGCCCAGTTCCACGGAGAGGTAGGGCATGATCAGTGCCCATAGCGACAGGTGCAGGAACCAGCGCCGCCGGAACTCGCTGCGCTTGAGCGAGAACATCGTGGCCAGCACGAAGAAGGCCAGCATCGCGAAGCCGAAATACACCATCAGGTGGAAGCTCCAGAAAATGATCGGGACCGACGGTATGGTCTTGCGTGCAGCCTTTTCGATCTGCGCAGGTGTGGCCTTGGTTACGTCCGGTGCAAAGCGTTGCAGCAGGAATGCGTAGCCGAGATCCTTTTCATGTGTGCGGAAGGTGTCCAGGGCGAGGGTATCGCTGGGGTTTTTCTGCAACTGCTTGAGTGCAAGCAGGGCCGGGATACCGTTTTTGATCTTTTCCCGCGCCTGATTCTCGAGCTCGTCGATACCGGGCACCGTCTTGTGGATCGAGTGCGTGAGCATCATGCCCCCGATCCACGGCACCTTGAGTGACCACAGGTTTTTATGTTCGCTGGTGCTTGGGATGGCAATGAGGTTCAGCGGCGCAGGTGCTTTTTCCGTGTGCCACATCGCTTCCATGGCAGCGATTTTGGGCGGTTGAATTCGTGCGTCGGCGAAGCCCAACCCGTCACCGAGCGTGATCGTGGCCAGAGAGGCGAAAAGCCCGAATATCGCGGCCATGCGGAAGGAGCGGCGGGCGAGTTCCACGTGGCGATTGCGCAGCAGATACCAGGCGCTGACAGCGCAGACGAACACGGCCGCAAGTACG
>Ga0102953_1000744_pt1 | contig 21525 bp, 14 predicted proteins | sample SalPon2A_C_D2_MG_FD_78509 | JGI IMG/M metagenome (GOLD analysis project Ga0102953, IMG submission 78509) | Soil microbial communities from South San Francisco under conditions of wetland restoration - Salt Pond MetaG R2A_C_D2_MG | ecosystem: Environmental > Terrestrial > Soil > Wetlands | place... | reverse complement strand
TCTTCCTCGGTATCTTCTGTATCTTCATCATCAACATCATAATCATCTTCATCTTCATCTTCATCTTGGTCTTCTTCATCTTTATCCTCGGCTGCATCCTCATCTTTTGCTTGATCTTTATCTTTGCCGTCTTTTTGAATTTTATTTTCATTATCGCCGGAAGAATGAAAAGATGATACACCAAAATAAATAACTAAAATTAATCCAATAAATAAAATAACAAAAAACACTATTTTCAGAATTTTTTTCCAATCCATTTTGAATATTGAAGTGCAATGTAATTAAGTTTAATTATGTAAATAAAAAATAAAATTTTTTTAAAATTTTTTTAAAATTTTTTCTATAATACAATTCCATAATATAATGAACTGTATGACCGGCCCCAAGCTCAACAATTACAAAAATTTAAATGCTTTGAAGAAATAATTGGGGCCGTACTGAGACTTCGATTAAATAATTGGCGCCGTACTGAGACTGAGACTTTGATTAAATAAATTGTACCATCTCTTCAAGCCACTAAAACAAAGTCAACCATTTCTTCAAGCCAACACTTAACTTTTTTTCAATTTATTGTTTAAATTTATTTTTTTTACACAACAATTCGATAATATAATTCATTTTGTCTATATATTCGAAATATTTGACCAGTATGTCCATTAAAATGCCGACATATTCGATCCGTTTTTTTTATTGCTGGTATTTTATTGCCGACAGTTTTTAGTAATTGTTTTGATTCTTCCGTGGTTAATAATTCATGTTTTGGTACTAGATTATGATAAATTGCATCAATCAATAATTCATCAAAATAAAATATTTCTTCCTCTAATGTTGTATATTTATTTAATAATTTTTGTCCATGTAATGTAAATTTATTTTCTAAAATAAAAATTACATGATTTATATTTTTTAAATTTATTTCTGTTATTTTTAATCGTAATTCTTTAACACCAAATTTTTCTGTTGAAAAAAATAGCATTAAATAATGAATATTTTGTTTTTTTTTATTTATTAATAATGATTCTTTTGGTGATAAATAATTTAAATTTAATGCATATTTAAAAAATAATGTACCATCAAATTTTTCAAAAAATACATCGATTAAATATGGATTTAATTCTAAATTAATTAAATATTTAGGAATTATATATTTTCTATCAAGTAACATTTGAATAGTTTTTTGAAACACCTTTTGAAATTTTTCAAAATTATACATTTTTTGCAAATAATGTTAATTTTACGTTTTTAAACTAATTATTTTTTTTAGTGTTTTGGTGTTGTTTTAATTATAAAAAAAATGACATATTTTTTATGTATAATATTTATATATTTGATGTGTACTTTATATACACAATATTTTTCAGTTTTGACTAATGATTAATTATAAATAAATACTTATAAATACTTATTATATCATAATATATTTTTAATTATTATACAATAAAATTTTAATTTTATGCGATGAGTTTTTTAGAATTTGTAAAAAAAAAATTACTTGAAAAATATCCCGATGTTAATTCCAACAGTTTTAAAAAAACATTTTCAATAATTAATTCATTTATTAAAAAAAATAATTTGGAAACAATAAAAAAATTAACACAAAAAAAAAGTGAAAAAATTTTAAATATGATTTTGAATTCTACAAAATCAAAGGAAACTAAAAGAAAATTATTATTTATTTTTGCATATTTATTAGAAAAAAAAAAAATGAAAAAAATGCAACATAAATTTTTAAAAGAATATGTGAACCTAAAATATAAAATTATTGATGAACGTAAAGAAAGTATTATTCGAACACCAAAAGAAAAAAAATCTTTGGATATTTCATTAAATAAATTACGTGAAAAAAAAATTAATTTTACTGTAATAAATCAAAAAACATTATTGTATAATTTATTAGTTTTTTTAGATGAAACGCCAAGATTAGAAATACGTGAATTAGTTTTTAATCCAACTGCGGATAAAACAAAAAAAAATTATATTTTTCTAAATGAATCAAAAACTAAATGTCAAATGATTTTAAATAAATATAAAACGGCAAAATATTATAATTCATGGGAAATAAATATTTCTGGTGATTTAAAAAAATATATTGAGATTTATATTGAAAAAAAAAAAATAAAACCGGATCAAAATTTTTTTTTGAATAAACGAAAGAAAATTTTTCCTTCAAATAAATTTTCTGAATTTGTACAACAAACATTTAAACAAAAAATTAATGTACCAATTAGCATAAATTCTTTAAGAAAAATAAAAGAACGTGATTTATTTTACAATAATAAAAAAACACTTGGTATGTCATTAAAACAAAAAGAAGAATTCATTAAAAATAAATTTAGACATAATTTGGAAACCTCAATGTTATATTATTATCGAGTACCACAAGATTCACAAGATTTACAATATTCACAAGATTCACAAGATTCACAAGATTCAGAAGACAAGAATAAAATTAAGGAAATTAAGGAAATTAGAGACCCACCACAAACGCAAAAAATACAAAAATTAGAAAATAAAAACAATCAAATAAATAAAAATTTAAAACAGAAACAAATTACAAATATATTTGAAGAAAATACAAATAAACCAGAATCAAATATTTTTGATTTTTTTAATGAATTAAATAAATTAACTAAAAAATATAATATCAGTCATAATCAATTAAAAAACATGTTGTGATTTTAATTTTGGTTTTATTTGAGTCTTCATATACATTGCCAAAACATATATAAATGCATATAAAAAAATCATAATAATTAACACAATAAATAACCCTGTTTTAGTAGAAAAATAATTTTCAATGTTTTGAGTTTGTTTTGTATTTGGGAAAAAATTTTCTTTTTTATGTTCTTTGTTATTTTTAGTATTTTTAATAATACATGAATTAAATAATAATGTATTAATTTTATTTTGATTTGTATTGTTTATTTTTGTTTGAATACATTTTTTATCATAATATTTATTTTTATATGAAGGTATATGTAAATCTTTATGTTTATTTTCTGGAGCACATTTTCCAATAATTAATCGATCATTATCATTATTAAATTTTAAATTTTGTAATAATAAAACAACTGATTTTTTTTTATTTTTTTCAATATTTGCAAAATAATCTTGTGGAATTGAATCAATATTTATATCTGAACTTGTTGTTATATCTTTAATTGCAATATAATTCATATCATTATTTTCATCTTCAAATAATGGATCAACAATATTTTGTACATGTTCCATGTCAAATTGTTTATCTTTTGGGAATTTATGATCTACATTACATTTCGTTTGTAATATAAATTTTTTGGTACGAATATCATTAAAAACCAAAACTACAATACCATTATTGCCAACATATTTCTTTAAATGATTCAAAGTTATATTAATGCCATCTTCTGTATAAAGTTTTGAAAACTGTAATAAATGAATTGTTTTATTTTTTGAAGATAAATCTTTTTTAAATTTTTGTTTTTGTTGTAAAGTTTTTTCATTTTTTTTTTTTTGTAAAGTGTCATTATCATTGTTATTGTCATTATTATTATCAGTAGATTTACGAGCCCCCATAATTAAAATCTTGAATTTATATATAATTAGAATTAAAATTATTTTTTATGTTTGAGTTAAAATTAAAATTAATATAAAAAAAAAATAAAATACAGTATAAACACCAAAATATATACCAGTTTTTTTAATTTTGCGATCATAATATTCAGTTTCTGTTTCTTCCTTTTCTTCTTCTATATAAAAAAGATTACCATCATCATCCTGAAATTGTGATACTAGGACTGGATGATTATATTTGTTATACAATTTAGTTTGTGATTTAGTTTTTCCTCCTCTTTTTTGGGGAGATGATATACTAAAAGGAGTTTGAAGTGATGATGGTGGTGACATGTTTCCAATGCGGCGTTTTGTTTTTCTCAGTTTTATTGGTGATGCACTAATTCCTGACCATCCTTGCGATTGCGAACCACCACTACCAAACATTATGGTTGAAACAAGTTTTGGATTCATCTGAAGTGTCGATACTGGTGTTTGTAATTGTTGTCCGTCGTTTGTGTGTAATTCGTGCTCTTTTTCCTCAATAAAAGGACTTTGAGCTTCGTCCACTCCTCTAATTAGGTTTTCGTTTTTTTCTTCTTCTTCACTCATTGAAAAAAATAACAAATTATATAATATTATATAATATATAAATTGTGAACATAATTTATTTATAATTTCTTAATAAATTTAAAATATTATTGGTGCCAATTGTATATAATAAATAATTAGTAACCACCATTTTTGTTATATTGACTTTTAATAAAAAAATATCAAATACAATTTCATATAAATTAACATGACTACTAATAGATAAATTTAAATTTGTTTCATTTTTTTCAATATATTTATGAACATATATTTCAAATATATCTTCAACCATATATTTTAATCTTTTTTCTAATTTCATAAATAAATTACGATCTTTTGGAAAAAAATGTAAATATTCTTCTAAATTATGTTGATGTCTTTTTAAATTTAAATATCTAAAAAATATACTTGAAAAATAAAAATGATTATTATAATCTTTTAATTTATTATATAAACAAGTAGTTACCGCAAATAATTTATTATTATGTTCTAATATATATTGATGTGTTTTTTTTAAATTTTTTTCTTTAATTAATTTATGTAATTGATATTTAGTTGAAATTTTTATTTCTTTTAAAGGAGTAAATCGATTAAATGTATTTAAATCATTTTCTAAATTAATTTGTTGAAATTTATTAGATCTATCAAAAATTTTATATAAAGACATTTGTGTTTTATATGATAAATTTAAATGATTGAGTTGTTTATTGGTAATAAAAAAGAAATATATATAATTTATATTTAATAAATTCACATAATCAAAATTATATTCATTACATGCATTTTGAAATATTTTAAATAAATTTTTATTTTTTTTATCAATTGGATGTAAACATGAATAATTATAATCTTGAATAATAAACCATTTATTATTAAAAAAAAACAATTTAAATAAAACCATATGATTAACTGCATATAATTTATGATTAATTAAAGATAATGGTAATTTTTCAACTGCATTTGTACATTTAATAGATTCAATAAAATAATTTAAAAATAAAGGATAATAAAAATCATTTGTTGAATCAATTACCAATTGATGAAATAATTTAATATTTTTCATTCTTAATTTTGAATTCGATGTTAATACAAACATTTTCCAATGTTTTTGTTTAACATTGATTAATCGCAATTTATATGGTGGCCGACATAAAATATCACATAATTCACTAAAATTTTTAATATTATTAGTTTGAAGAAAATTTAAGTATATTTCATAATTTGTTTTGGTATTTATTGATATATTGGTTGTTGTAATATCCATAGCCAAAGGAAGTGGTGGTATATTTTCTAAATTATTTTCTGTCAAATTTTCAATTTCATTCATATTTGTAAAATCTTGTTTTTCTTCTTCTTCTTTTTGTTGTTCTTGTTGTTGCTGGATTTCTAATATATTTTCATTTTCATTATTATTCGAAATATTTAATAATGTTGTCGTTGTAGTATTAGTATGTTTACCAGATAAAAATAATGTAGGTGTTTCTAAAATTTTTGGTGAATTGATTTGTATATGTGTAGATTTTATTTCATTTTCATCAGATGTTATTGATTCATGTGTATTTTCTAATTTTAATTCTGGAATTTCTAATATTGATAAATTTTGATTTGTTGGTGTCATTTCTGTAGAAACATCTATAATATCAACAGTAGCTGGTGTATGAGATGTAAAATTTTCTTCGTTATTATCAGTATTATCTATAATTTCCATATGATTTATTTTTTGTTCTTCTGTGGTCAAAAATGTTTCATCCACCATATTTTGATTTAATGTCATTTTTAAAATTTTTTGAAATAAAAAATGAATAATTTTTTAGTTTTTTTTATAAAATATAATTATTATTTATTATTTAGTTAATTTTTTTTTTTTTTAATAAATTTTTTAAATTTTTTATTGATAACACCAACAATGTCAATTCAATGTAAATAAAAATATAAACACGGATAATTGAATAATTTTGATATTGATATATTTTTTGAAAAAAGGAAGAAAATAAAAAATAAAAACTAAAAAAAAATTAATAATTTTTTACATATATATCATATATATAACAAAGATATAACACAAATTATGTCAACAACATACACATCACCATTTGTTAATGGTTTAATTTTTTTTTTTGATATTATATTAATTATTTACATAATTGCTGTTTTATATAAAGATAAATTCAATCATTTAATCAATATAAATCCATTATATCATTTGTTAGCATTAATTGCAATATTTTTAATAAATTTTTTCTCATGGAGTTCTTCATTATTTTTTACAATTGCTTATATTTTAACTATAAATTCAATTTATAAAAATAATTATAAAAATTTTAATGAATTATTAAATAAAGTTTTAAATATTGAAGTGTTATTAAATAAAAAATCTAATGAACATTCAAATGCACACGTAAATATAAATTCAAAATCAAAAACATTAACAGATCCAATCATTAATTTTAGAAATAATGAACATGATACACTTAAATCATTTTATGATGAAAATTATTTTGGACCTGAAGATATTGGTACACAAAAAATTTCTGATAATTCAAATATTCAATTAAATAATCCAAAATCAAAATATACTTTAGATTCATCTCAAATTGTTACAAGTGAAAATGGTACAAATCAATCATCCATTATTCAAACTAATTTATTACAAAATATTGCATCTACTCAAATGGATTCAAGTAAAGATTTTAGTTTTAATAATATATACAATGAAAATAACAATATAAATGGCGGATTTGTTATTTAAAAATTAACAATTAAATGTATTAACATTGTTGTCTACTTATAATAATAATAAAATAAACCATCATAAACTGCAATAAAAAATATAATAATCTTTTTATTTTTTTAATATATAAATTCTACATATAAAAATGTCAATTTCATCTAAATCAAAATTGAAATCAAGATCCAAATCAAGCTCTAGATTGGTACCAAAATTATCAACACTTAGAACATATGATTATTATAGAAATAAAAATAAAACAATTATACTTGGAAAAGGTGCATTTGGATGTGTTATTTATCCACATATTCCATGCCAAAATAATAATAAAAACACAAACACAAAAGTTTCAAAACAAGTTTCAAAACAAGTTTCAAAATTATTACATATTAAAAAAAAAAATACTAATTATTATATTCAAAAATATAAAAATGAATTTGAAATAGGGCAAATTTTAAAAAAAATTGATAAACAACGAATATTTTTTATTGGTGCAAATAATATTTGTTTTATTGAAAAAAAACAAATTAAAAATATAAAAATTAAAAACGCATTGCAAAAATGTATTCGTGACCGTAATGATATTTTTAAAGATAAATTTGTAAATATAACATTAAATTTAGCTTATGATTTTGAAGATATATTACCACAATTACTAGATGTAAATAAAAATATTTTTTTAATTTTTGCTCATTTAGTATTAGGCATACAAAAATTAACAACAAAAACTAATTTAGCATTTCTGGATATTAAATATAATAATTTAGTTTTTAATATATATAAAAATCAATATATTCATCCAGTATTTATTGATTTTTCACCTGGATATATTATTGGACATAATCAATCATTAGCCCAATATATACATGGTTTTCAACAATTATATCCACTATATCCTACATGGACACCAGAATTAAAATTTCATATAATGAAAGAAAATGAAAAAACACAAACTCAAAATACACGAACATCCATTGAAAAATTTGATTATATTATTTATTCATATTTACAATTATTAAAAAAAATGCAAAAAAATATGAATATATCAAATGATGATATACAAAGAATAAATTTATTAAAAAATACAACAAAACAAAATATTTATCAAAAAATTGAAATTAGTTCACGTATTTTACTTCAACAATTAAATTCAAATGAAAATAAAAATACAATTATGGAACCAATTATGTTATGGGAATTAGCAAAATTATTTACATTTTTTATTCCAATACATATAATTCATTTTTCAAAATATCCACTAAATTCACCAGAATATAAATTTTATAATTTATTACAAATATTACAAGATTTTGATTTTAGAAAAAGATTAATGTGTAAACAAGTATTAAATATAATGAATGATATTTTAAATATTTCAAATAAAAATAAAAAAATGACACGATATATGATTAAATACCCCACAAAAAAACTTTAAAAAATTAATTTCTTTTTAAAAATTATATTATTTATATTCAAAAATTTAAATAAAAAAATATGGCAACCACTTGTTTAAATGTAACAATTATTAATGATTTTCCAATTGATATAACTATACCGGAAACAATACAAATTACTTCATTGCAAACTATTGATGTAGACACGGCTTTAACTGATATTGCCGTATCCAATTTTCCAGCAATTCAAGAAATAAGTACAGCACAAACTATTGATGTAGACACAGGTTTAGTTGATATTGCAGTATCCAATTTTCCAGCAATTCAAGAAATAAGTACAGCACAAACTATTGATGTTGACACGGGTTTAGTCGATATTGCCATCAGCAATTTTCCAGCAATTCAGGAAATAGATACAGCACAAACTATTGATGTTGACACGGGTTTAGTCGATATTGCCATCAGCAATTTTCCAGCAATTCAGGAAATAGATACAGCACAAACTATTAATGTAGATACAGGTTTGGTCGATATTGCCATATCTAATTTTCCAGCAATTCAAGAAATAACTACAGCGCAAACTATTGATGTAGACACAGGTTTGGTGGATATTGCCATCAGCAATTTTCCAGCAATTCAAGAAATAGATACAGCACAAACTATTAATGTAGATACAGGATTGGTCGATATTGCCATATCTAATTTTCCAGCAATACAAGAAATAAGTACAGCGCAAACAATTGATGTAGATACAGGATTAGTTGAAATTGGTATATCTGAATATCCTGCAGGTAATGTATCCATTAATATTGCAGATCAAACATTAAATGCAATATCTGCTGAATCAGCCGGAGAAAAAATACAAACTGAATCATCTGCAAATATATTACAAATGTATACAAATAAAAATATGGGTATAAATCCTTTGACTGAAAATTTTTTAAATAAATTTGAATGTATTTACAATTCAAATTATTCTGCTGAAGAATTAATTTATGATAAAAATTGGTATGAATCATTTGGCTATGCAGGTGCTACATCTGTAGCTTTTAGTGATTATGGTAGTATGGAAATTACTTTTTTTAATACAAATATTTTAAATTTTTTTCGACAACATATTCGATTTTATCCATATATTGATGGTCAAACCATGTATGTGTATAATATTGCAGGATATGCAACTGGTGGTCCAGCACCCACTGATATTGATGATCATACATTTGAATTTGGATTAGAAAATAGTTTTTTTGATAAATTAAAAATTAATGTTGTTCATGGTATTGCAATAGCAGGAACTATTTCAATTGTTATTGAATTTGCTGCACCAACAAACACTTTAACAATTTTACAATCTGAATTTAATATTGATAAATTAGATGGTACTGGTGCATCTGAATTTATATATAATAATAATTGGCATACAAATAAATTTTTTATATTAACAGATAATAATTTTCATTTTATTTTTGGATTAATTAATGGAATTAATTTTATTCCATTTCATTCATTTTCACAAAATAATGTTGTAAGTGATTTTAGTGTTGGTCCGCGAATTAATGCTTATCGTCCTATATTTACAATTACAAGAAATGATAATACAAACAATATAGATGAAACAAAAATTCATTGGCTTGGGTTTTCAATTTATAAAAATACCGCGCCAATATATAAATTATTACATACAGTTTCAAATCTTGTAAATATTGATACATCTATTTTAGCTAATGAAAGACCATTAATAGCCTTTCGATATCGAACAATTACGGAATACATTGGTAATGCTCAATTCAGAAAAATGATTATTTATACATTATATAATTTTCGTTTAAATTTTTATTTTGGTTTTGATAATAATTTAAATATTACTGGATCAACATTTGCAAATACTCAAGGTAATTTAGAATATGATACTGCTGGCACATCATTTACTGGTGGTGTTTTAATGTATTCTATAATTACAAATAGTGTACAATTAACAGAAATAAATTTAGAAAAAATTTTAGATTGGAAACAAATTGGATTTGATGCAGGATTTACACAAAAAAATATTGTGTTAATTACAATTAATCCATTTGATACAGGTACATCTACTGTACAATATAGTATTAATTTTTCAGAATTTTAATTTTTTATTTTTTAAAAAATTTCAAAAATTTTTAATATAATTATATTTATTATTTATTATATATTATTATGTCTTATCATCCTAGAGGTCATATTTTAATTGAAGATTTTTTATTTTTTGAAAATCATACTGCATATATTGAATATAAATCAGACTCAAAAACATTTTGTTTTAATATTTTAAATGATGAAGAAGATTATATTGAAGCATTTTGCATAGGTGTAGATGGCGTGACAAGTCCTGGAGATACAAATGTATGTGTTGTCAATACAGAACCTATTGAAATGGATATTGTTAATACTGTTGGAATAACTACATTACAAACCCTTGATGTAGATACAGGTTTAACTGAAATAGCCATCAATAATTTTCCAGCAATTCAAGAAATTAGTACAACACAAACTATTGATGTTGATACAAGTTTAACTGAAATAGCAGTAAATAATTTTCCAGCAATTCAAGAAATTAGTACAACACAAACCATTGATGTAGATACAGGTTTAACTGAAATAGCAGTAAATAATTTCCCAGCAATTCAAGAAATTAGTACAACACAAACTATTGATGTAGATACAGGTTTAACTGAAATAGCTGTAAATAATTTTCCAGCAATTCAAGAAATTAGTACAACACAAACCATTGATGTAGATACAGGTTTAACTGAAATAGCTGTAAATAATTTCCCAGCAATTCAAGAAATTAATACAACACAAACTATTGATGTGGATACAGGATTAACTGAAATAGCGGTAAATAATTTCCCAGCAATTCAAGAAATTAGTACAACACAAACTATTGATGTTGATACAGGTTTAACTGAAATAGCAGTAAATAATTTCCCAGCAATCCAAGAAATTAATACCACACAAACTATTGATGTGGATACAGGTTTAACTGAAATAGCGATTTCAAGTTTTCCTGTAGATAATTTAAATGTTAATATTGCTGAACAAACTTTAGCAGATATTCAAATATCTTCTAATAATTTACCTATTGCAACTGAAAATACATTGTTGAATATTAATAGAAATGTTAATCCATATATTGGTATAAATCCATTAGAAGAAAAATTATTTTCACAAGCAAAATGTATTTATCAATCTAATCATAAAGGTTTAAATTCAGTTTCATATAATACAATTAATTTTTTAGAAAATGAAAATATTTTAAATACAGATGTAACATACACCGATTATGGTATTGAAATTGATCATCAATTAACTTTACCTAATTTATATGAACGATCCGTTAATTTTTATACATATATTGGTGGTAGAACATTATATATATATGATTTTTCAAATGTTGATTTTAGTAATTTAGATGATATTATTTATGAATATGAATTTGGTTTAAGAGATTGGAGTCAAGGTAAACATTTAAGTTTTTTTATAACATGTGATGGTACAACTCCAAGTACTTCATCTATATCTATTGTTATTGCTGGCACAACTATTACGGGAGGTAATGCAACCGAAACTATTTTACAATCACAATTTAATATTGATCAAATTGATGGTACAGGTCCATCTAACACTAATCCATCTGGTTATAACTATACTTTAAATTGGTTAACTAATAAATTTTTTATTTTAACAGATGATAAAACACATTATACTTTTGGATTAATAAATAATTATAATTTAATTGCAATACATTCATGGTCACAAAATATACCTGTATCAACTGAACCTTTGTTATTTCGCGCAAATCGACCATATTTTTTAAGTCGAAAATTAGATACAATACAACGATATGCATTTGATTTTCTTGGATTTACAATTTATAAAGATACATTACCAAATTATAAAATTATGCATAATATAACAAATTCAAAATTAGCAATTGATACATCTTCTGTCAATGTATATCCATTAGTATCATTAAGATATGCCAATACATTTGAATATGATGGTAATATTCAATTAAAAGATATTTTTATAAATACAAATAAAATTTTAAGATTTACTGTTATTTATGGTACTGCATATGATTCAATTCAACAATCTGCAACATGGGGTGAAACTATTGGTAATCTTGATTATGATATTGCTGCTACATCTTATTTAGATTCAAGTGGTACAATCATTAATTCATTTATTGTTAATTCAGGGGTTAATGAAATATCCTTAGTGGATATTGTAGATTGGAAATTATTTGGTTATAATGAATCACATTCATATCAAACACAACTTTTATTTGGTTTTAAAAATTTAGGTTCAGGTACTGCTGACGTTGAATATTCATTAAATTTTTGGCAATTCTAAAAAAAAATTTCCAATAACTTTTTTAAATAATTAATAGTATAAATGTATAAAAAATATCAAAATTTACTTAAAATATATGTATGTCAAGATATTGTTAATTTAATTATTATTTTCATTAAAGAAATTGAAATTGGTGATCAATATAATTTATTAAAACAATATTTAAAAATATATAAAAAAAAACATCAATTAATTTTAAATTCAAATATTTTAAATGATTCCAAACAATTTTGGCAATATGTATCAAAAAAAATTAGTGAGGAAAGTGAATTAAAAAAAAAAAAAAAGCAAAAAATTAATTTATGTTTTCTTAAAGTTTTTCAAAATCAATTAGATTGGCAAATATTATCAAAATATTATTTATTTCCAATTCAATCTTTAGATAATTTTTCAAATTTAATTCAATGGGATAAATTAATTGAAAATCAAATTATTACACCAAAAATATTTTATAAATATGAAAATTATTTTCAAAATTATATGTATAATTTACCTATTGATTTAGGTGAAAAATTAGGTGAAAATTTTTTTATTGAAAAAAATCAATATTTTTTTAGTCAAGCAGTATTAACATCTATTGCGATTAAATCATCACTACAATTTATTGAAAAATTTCAAAATCAAATTTCGTGGCATTATATTTCATTACTTAGAAATTATGATGAAAAATTTGTTATTTTATTTTGTGATAAATTACATTATGATTGTGTTTTATTGCAAAATAATCAAAATAAAATAACTAATAAATTTCTCACACAATTTATTGAATATTTTGATACTTTTGTTTTTCTTAATTATATATATTGTTTGCAACATTTAAAAATATTTCATGATGAAAATAATACTCAAAAAAATGGCATGCAATTATATCATAAAATATTTAATATTTTACAAAGATTGCAAAATATTTTAAAAATTTGTCACTATTCAAAAATATCAAAATTAATTTCTAAAGATACAAATTGGAAATTAATTACACATTTTTGTCATAAAATTTTTGATTTTAATTGTCAAAAAATTACCATTCAGTAATTGAACAATAACTACAAACCCATTTACATTCATAACAATCACAAAAATCCGAATTTTTAATTCCTTCACAACATTTATCGGGATTCTTTCCTGCAAAATATTTCCAACCTTCTTTTAATTCTGTTTTTAAATAATTTACCGATAAAAAAAATTTAAACATTTCTTTGCAAAAATAACATTGTATTTGAAATATAGGTCCAATATTTCTTTCAAATTTTTTTATTGTTTTTGATTTTAATATTTTTTGTGTATTATTATTTAAATTTATATATATTATTTCAATCAAATATAATTTTGTATAAATTGTATTTTTCATTTTTTTACTTACTTCTTCAAATGTTTCTTCTGCATTTTGTAAATGTGTCCAAAAACCATATTCTTCCCCAAATTTAGTTTGATCTATATCATGTGATAAAAAAACATATGGGTCACATATATTTTCTGTTATGTTATAATATGGTGTATAAATTTTGATACAATATTTGGTTTTATTCATTTTTGTTTTTTTTTGTCCAAAATATATATATTTTTTTTTAAAAAATTTTTTGATTTTATGATATCACAATGATATGTTTTTGACATAAAACAAATATGCAAAAAATTTTGAAAAAAATTTTCAAAAAAATTTTAAAAATATATTTTATTTTTATATAATATATTTATTTTATATTTTTATAATTAATTAATTAAAAAATATGAATTATAATTCAAAAACAAGACCCGTATTATGGAAATTATATAAAGAAAAAGTAGAAATTTTACGTCAACCGCGTACTTTAAAATGGAATTCATCAACTAAACAAAAACTCATAGATGAATTAACTAGACTTGATAGATTAGAACAAGGTAGTGCAACAATTGCACCACAACCCGCACCTGCCGCAAGACCTGCTGCTAGACCTGCTGCTAGACCTGCTGCTGCGCCAAAACCAAAAAAAAAGAAAAAAGATAAAAAGAAAAAAAAGAAAAAAAGAAGAGTTGAAGATGTAGTGCCACCAGTTGCAGTAGCAGGAGCAATAGCACCAGCAAGAGTTGTTCCACGTGAACATCCATTTAAAAATATTAATGTTATTAAATTAAAGTATCCTTTATCAACAGAAGCAAAAAAAGAATTTTTATCGATTTTAAGACCAATTGAAGAAAGGAGATCATTGGTATTTTTATTTAAAAATAAATTTCCATTATTTGATGCAGATACTCAATTAGCAGAAAATTTAATAACAGGATATGAACAAAAACTTACTAGTGGTAGATATAATACATCACAAATTGCTGCATTATATTATTTATTAACCAATAAAACTCATCAAATTAATATTTCAAACGAAAAAATAACTACTTATATCACTATTATTTTTAATATGCAAAATAAATTAATGGAAATATCTCAAAAAATTAAACCAAAAATACAAACTCAAAAAACAACTACACATTTTTTATTATTGGATGTTTTTTGCAATGATTCAGTTACGATGGAAGATATGTATGAAGCAAAAGAAGATTTTGCAAATCTTTTACAAAAAGAAAAATTCTTTACAACAAAATTTAATTATCCTTATATTGTATTTGATTATTTCATTAGAAAATATATTAGAACAGCAGCAGAAAGTGAAACCAATGTTGCAAATAAACAAACAACAGTCAATAGAATATTAGAAAAATTACGAAATAATTATATTGAAGCTGCAGGATAATTAATTAAAAATTATTTCAAAAAAAAAAAAAAAAAAAAAAAAAAAAAAAAAAAAAAAAAAAAAAAAAAAAAAAATAAAAAAAAATCATATAAAAATATATAGTATTTTAAAAAAAATGGATTATTCACAATGGACAAAAGAAAAACTATGGGCTGAATTTACTAGACAAAAACAGGAAGCTAAAGATATATTACGAGATATTCATCCAAATGATCAACTTCATAATTTAATACACACTGCATTGTATGAAACTTATAATGTCAACTTTGAGAATGTAAATAAAGAACAAATTATTAGCATGATACAAACAATACAATCATTTAAAAATCTAAGGGCAAGACAATTACAAAAACAAAGACAACAACAAGAACAAGAAATGAAATATCAAGAACAACAAGAAGCTCAAAATATTCAAAAATTTTATGGCGATTCAACTGAAGATGATATGGATGTTGAGTCTGATGAAAATGAACAATCCAATAAAGATTTTGATGAACATAGTGAAATGGAAACGGTTGCAGAAAGTGAAGAAGAAGATTTTGGAGATACTGAAAGTAATTTTTCAAGTGCAATCCGTTCAGAAGCTGCTGATGCTGATGTTCAAGATCGCGAATTGGAAGAATATAAGGAAGATGAACAAAAAGAAATAGTAGATGAACAATGGAACCCTGAACAATTAAGACAACAACAAGCTTTGGAAATACAACGCAGACAACAGAGACAACAACAACAGCAACAACAACAGCAACAACAGCAACAACAGCAACAACAACAACAACAACAACAGCAACAACAGGAAGAAGATATATATGTTGCTCCGTTAGAAGTACTTTCAGATGAAGAGCCTGAACCTGTAGCGGATATTCCACCACTTCAAGTACCAATTCAAGCAATACAACCAGTACCTGTACAAGATCAAGGATTACCACCATTACAACAACGACGTATTGGTAAAGGTTTAACTTTACAAGATCTTGTTAGACAACAAAAAAAATCCAAAACAATACCACAAATTCCTCCACCAATGCCACAACAACGCACTACTACTAGACCGCAATTTGGGCCACATTTACCACAATATGGTCCACATCGTCCACAAAGTATGGATGCTGCACATTATTATGAAATGTATGGACAACCTCTAGAAGGAAACATATTACCACCTCCACCACCGTTACCTCCATTACCACGTCCTGCACCACCCAAAAGAGCACCTCCACCTCCTCCACAAAGTATGGATGCTGCACATTATTATGAAATGTATGGACAACCTCTAGAAGGAAACATATTACCACCTCCGCCACCGTTACCTCCATTACCACGTCCTGCACCACCCAAAAGACCACCTCCACTTCCACCTGCAGATGAAGAACCGTATGTTCCTCCGCTTCAAGTACTTCCAGATATTGATGAAGCCCCAGCACCTTTACCTATCGTTGAACGTGAAGCAACTCCTGAACTAGAAGAATTGCAAAGACGTCGTCAAGAAAAATTATTTCGATTACAAGAGAAAAGACGTAGAAAAAGAGATAAAAGAGAAATGGATGATGAAACTAAAGAAGAAGAAGAAGAAGAAGAAGAAGAAGAAGAAGAAGAAGAAGAAGAAGATGAAGATGTTGCGCCTTTGCCATTACCAGTAGATGATGATGCAGATGTTGCACCAGCACCATTACCTGTTCCAGCACAAATTCCTGTACAACCTACAAGAGCATCTTCAAATTTACCTATTATTGGACCACCGCCAACTGCAGCTGCAGCAAAAAAAATTGTAGTAAAACATAATAATTTAATAAAACTATATTGGCCAAATGCAATTGCATTATTAACAACAAAATCCGCAGCAGATATTAAATCATTACAAGTAAATATTCAACGTGCATATCCACGAGCAACACCTTCGCCAAATATTAAACAAAAAATTCGACAATTAGATGCAAAAACTCAATCTGAATTGAAAACATTATTAAAAAATAAACTTGAAAGTTATTTTACTTATCCACAATACATTGAACTTTTACATACAATTGAGACTTATCAAAAAGACTCAAAAGCTAAATATGATACACTTTCATATAATCAATTATGGAAAGTATTGGCAGAAAAATGTAAACCTTTAATGAAAATAAAATTAATATATATGCATATATATTTAGATAATTTCAGAGCAGGTGTAACACAACCAGCACGAATACCTGCAGCAGGGCAACAAGTACAACGACAATTACCACCACAAGTAATTGAACAACAACAACAGATACCACCAGATATACAACAATCATCATTACAACAACAAATACAAGCAGGGGGACAACCAGTACAACAAATGCAAGCACCTCCTGTTGCAATTACAAGAGAAGAATTAGAAAATTTGTATAATAGTATAAATAATTTTCCTGAACGAAAACAATTAGCAAGATTTCTTACCGAAACTACTTTTCTAAAACCAGATTTTTCAAATAGAGACCTTTTATACCTTTTATTAAAACAATGCACTAATATTTTAGTAGACAATGTACACCGTATGCAAATGTTACTTCCAAGTGTAAAACCAATTTTGGTCGAAATTCTTTTGAAAAAAGAACAAGTTTTTAAAAAAAATATAATGGAGTATTTACATCCTATAAATCAAATGTTAATGATATTGGAAGATATGATAACAACAGTAATAAAAGATTTCAATGATACAAATGCAAGTATTGCAGAAAAACAGCCACCACATTTACATATCAATGAAGAAGTTTTTAAAAGAACCAAAAAATTAATTAAAACACCAATGACATATTCACTTTTAAAAGAAATTTTACAAGAATTTGAAACGGGTTTTCGCCAGCGACCAAAATATTTTGGATATGTAATGTTAAATTTAGTTGTAAGACGAAAAGCAGAAATTATACATGAAAAAAGAGTTGAATTGTCAAAAATTGGAAAGAAACTAGATGATATTATGGGGGCATTTAAAACAATAAAAGATTTGGCACATCAACGGCAATTTGATAGACGTGTACAACCAGCAGCTACATAAAAATAAAATTATAATAACGGTTTCAAATTAAAAATTATAGTAATAATATAAAAGAAAATTTTTTTTTAAATATTAAAAAATGAATATCTTAAATTATGCACCAATTGATGAAAACGATTATGTTCCATATTTAAATACAAATTTTGATATAGAAAATGACCCAAATCATAATACAGATAAAAAATATGAACAAGTTGTAAAAAATTTAACACATTTAAAAGCACAAGGAAATATACCAATAAATGAATCACAAATTTATAAAAATAATATTGATAAACAAAATAGTTGTTATTATTTTATTCAACATATTCAAAATTGTCATGAATGTCGAGCAAAATTAGAAAATTTAATTATTAGTAAATTACCTCCCCGAACCAATGTATCAAAAAAATTTTGTGATAATTGTAATTGTCATCATTGTCAAAATCAAAAAAATCAATTATTACAACATCATCAATGTAATGGCTTATTTTGTAATTTAAATTTAAATTTTATATTGTTTATTTTTATTATTGTTGGATTATTAATTTTATTTTTACAATTATTTGAATTTTCAGTTACTTTCTCAAATAATAAAAAAAAAAATAAAAATATTATGCAGGAATAATTTTTAGGCTATTTTGTATATTTTCGGTGTTTTGTATATTTTCGGTATTTTGGGTCTTTTTATTAAAATCAAAACTATCAAATAATTCTTTCCATTGGTTTGAAATATTTGTCCATTGATATTTTTTTGATGATTCTAATGCTATTAATTGATATTTTTCCAATTCTTTGCTGTTATTATCATCATATAAATATATTATTTTGTCTATAATTTTTTGATGATTTATATTTATATTTAAATTTGTATTTATATTTGTATTTATATTTTGAATTAAAAATCCATTATTTTCATTTAAAATTTCAGGTATTGAACAAAAATTTTGTGCAAAAATTATACAACCACAACTTAATGCCAATATACATTGTAATGAAATGGGTTCGATTAAAGATAAATTTGGATGTAACCAAAAAACAGTTTTTGATAATGCACATATCGCTTGTTCATATGTTGTTTTATTAATAAATGTAATCCATTTATGCGGATATATTTTTTGAAAATTTGTTATTGGTGTATGTGCAAACATATTCACAAAATAAATATCTAATTTTATTTGTGGTATTTTTTTTTGTAATTTTTGTAAAATATTTATTGTTTTTTGTAATAAATCATGACTGTAAAATATATGAACAAAATAATTTTTATTTTTATCTTTTGGTAATAATTTATTTGAAAAATTTGGAATATTGCAAATATATTTTGACATTATATTAATTGGAATAATTTGTGTTTTTTGAAAAAAAGATTTAAATATTTTTACATTTTCATGAATACTTTTAAAATTATTAAAAAATAATTTTCGTTGCCAATTACTAAAAAAAATTATTTTATTAATTTTTTCAGAAAAATTTAATATACAATTATATTGAAAAATACTAATTTTTTGACAATGTAAAAATAAAAAATAAATATGTGAAATATTTGTTAAATCATTATAAAAAATTGTTTTATTAAAATCTGTGATTATTAAATAATCTACCACATAATATTTTTTTATGAATTTAAGTGAAATATAAAAAACTCGGTTTTTTTTAATTAATTTTTTGCAATCTGGATGATCAAATATAATAACATTATAATTTAAATAAGAAGCAAAATATTCACATAATGAAGTTAAAATTTCTTTTTTGTATTGAAAACATATAATTTTTTGAGATAAATTAAAGTTATATGGATTTGTTTTTTTTATTTGTTGCGTAATTTTTTTATTTATATTTTCATTATTTTCTATAGATAAATAATTTGAATATACTGTATTAAAAAAATTATATTCACTTGAATTAATTTGTAATTTTTGTAATAAAAGTTTCAAATTATTTGAATTTGGATATACAAAACAATAATATTGTAAAAATTTTAAACTCGTAAGAATATTATTTGCTTTTGAATGCATTTTAAATATTTTTTCTACAATATTATAATTTTCAATACCAATAATAAATAAATATTCAAAATATTTTACAATTTTTTTGGCAACATATTCTGATTCACATAAATTAAATATTGAAGATAATTGATTAATTTGATTTGAATGTTGCATAATTTGAAATTGAATTATATTCGTGTTACAAAATATAATTTTTTTTTCTGTAGAAAAATTACGTGGCGGTAAAGGTAATTGAATAAAAGGTAATAATTTTAAATTCCAATTTGAAGAAATAACATTTTTATATTTTTTTACATGTTTTTTAAATATTGTGTCTTCATATTGTAAATCTGCATTATAACTTGAATTTTGATCATTTAATAAATTATATACATAAATATAAGAATCAGATGCCACTAATGTTTTAATCTCATTTTTTAATTGACCTTCAAATAAACCACAAAATGCTATCATATCATCAAATAAATGTAATTCTTCATCGTATTGTATTGGTAATGTACATTTAAAAATATTACGATTCACTAAAATTATTCGAGAAGGCGTTGAACATTTTTGAATATTATCAATTAATGGTATAAGTTTTTGTTTTGATTGAATTTTATTATTATTCCAATAATTTATATTATGATTAAAACTGCCAACTAATTTTAAATTTAACATTAAATGTTGATAATTAACAACATTTTTATTTACATATTTAATTTTATCATTAGACATTAAATGCAATACATCAAAATCTGTTTCTAAAATATATTTTTCAAATCGTTGAAATGCACATGGATAAAACATATCATCGCCATCTAACATTGTTAAATAATCAAATTCTGGATGTTCTTTAAAATATTGTAAACAACTATTATGACCTTTTCCTGGAAATCCATTACTCGGTGTCTCAATAATTTTAATATCAAGTTTTAATAATTCATTACCCATTATTTCACAAATTTGTTGAAAATAATTTTTTTGTAATGTATTTACAATAATCACAATTTTATATTCGATATATACACATGAAAATTGTTTTAATATTGATTGAATTGCTCTTTGAAGTAATTTAATATTATATGATGTTAAAACTGTAACTAATAATTTTTTTGTATTCATTTTTTTTTTTTTTTTTTTTTTTTTTTTTTTTTTTAAAATTTTTTTT
>Ga0102953_1000743_pt1 | contig 21556 bp, 15 predicted proteins | sample SalPon2A_C_D2_MG_FD_78509 | JGI IMG/M metagenome (GOLD analysis project Ga0102953, IMG submission 78509) | Soil microbial communities from South San Francisco under conditions of wetland restoration - Salt Pond MetaG R2A_C_D2_MG | ecosystem: Environmental > Terrestrial > Soil > Wetlands | place... | reverse complement strand
GATGGCAACAAAATGTTTAAGAGCCAGAAAATGTTTAATGTCATCTTCCTGGGCAACTTTCTTCTCAAAATCAGCAAGGTCGATTTCGAGAATTTCGCTGGCAGTTTTGCCGAAAAGCCAACGACCAACAAGATTTTCCTCTCCAATTAAACGACCGCATGATTCTTTCTGAAAAGAATAATCGAGAAGACATTCATTAGGGTCCAAAACAATTTTAATTATCTCAGAGGTATCGCGGCACAACATCCTGCATCTCCGTTTTTGATCACTTGAAAGCCGGAGCCAATTAAATTTGCAAATCCCTTACCCAAGTCCAGAAGTTATCAGTAGGACCAAGGCCTAAAAAAAGAAGAACTTCCCCTGGTATAAATAGCTCAGGTTTCAAGAATGTCCCGGTGTTCCGCAAGACATTGTGGAAACGTAATGTCTTATTGTAACAGAAGAAACAAAAAGCCTATGTCTAAATCAACCTCGGACATCGTAGATAAACTGAACATTAACCTTCGCCGACATACTTCCAGTGCCATGGTTCCCAAGTGAAACCGCGATCAGACTTTTGCGGATAGCTCTGGACAAAAGAAAATCTGGCGCCGTTTTCACGCAGCCATCTATCGGCCGGAGTCTCGCTGAAGGTCCATTTGCTGGGAACCAAATCGACAACGGTGCCGAGCATGTGTTCCGAATAACCAGGCGGCGCCACGCCGCGGGCTATTTCATAAAAATCATCACCCTCGGCCATTTTCCTCTGGTAAATCCGAATTTGATATTCCGGGCTGCGGTAACCGGAATCGACCAATAACTCGACTCCGTCGAGAGCCGCCGCCGTTGCCATCTTAACGAAAGCGTTCCGGGTAGACTCAGTCACATATATCTGCCTGCCGTCCAGAACAAGCTCAGGGGGCAACCTGGCAAAATCGAGATTCTTCCGATCAACTTTGCCTTCAATCCGATGGCCCAGCCAGGGGGGATGCACCTCAAAACGCTGGTCGCCGATCATGACATATTCTTTAAGCGACATGGGCGAGAGGATCTTGCCCTTAACATCAATGATGATAGTTTTAGAGGCAGCAGCCTCCAGATGAATGGGAACCGGACCGATTTCGGTAAGAGGCGACGGTCCATAAGCGCCGAGATATCCTTCCCAAAAAAGAATGACGGCAATTACCGCAACTATGATAAATTTCCTACCGTTGCTCAGTCTCATATATGCTTAAGCAGTCTCCTGAATGAATTAATGCCCGACTTTAAAAATAATCCAATCCTGAATCATTATTATACCATGCAATTTAGCCCTTGATAATCTATTATTAGCTGCTGATGTTTTACAAATATTTAATCGGATCGGTGATTGATGAACAGCAAAAGCCCCTTATCAGCATTTCTCGAACTTAGCCCGGAAACAATCATCACCCTTGCCGAAAAAGGGTTATCGAGAAAATTCAGCGGGATTTGCCGCCCTTTGAACAGCTATATAAACAGGGTATATGAGCTTGAAACCGAGGATAGGACAGGGATAATCATCAAGTTTTATCGTCCGACCCGCTGGAGCAGGCAGGCATTGCTTGATGAACATGAGTTCTTAATGGAGCTTAGCGCGGCCGAAGTGCCGGTTATCGCCCCTCTGGAAATAGCCGGCGGAGCCACCCTGGGCTCCTACAGAGACATTAACTATGTCATCTTCCCCAAGAAAGGCGGCCGTTTCGTCAGCGAATACGATGACGAACATTGGCTGGAACTGGGCCGACTCCTGGCCCGCACCCATGCGATCGGCGCCTTGAAAACGCCCCGAGACCGACTCAAGATCCACCCGCTGACCATGACAGCCAGCCAGCTTGATTTTCTTGAAAGAAACGATTTTGTTAACCCGGAACTGGCCGATTCATTTTTCGAGACCGGCAGAACTCTGGTCAAAGAGATTGATCCCCTGTTCGACGATAGGGAAATGGTCAGAATCCATGGCGACTGCCATTTTTCCAATATTATCCTTCGGCCGGGCGAATCGTTTTACCTGATCGATTTCGATGATTTTGCCGTGGGCCCGCCGGTGCAGGACCTCTGGATGCTGCTGCCCGACAGACCAAACCGGGCACGATACGAAATCGATCTTTTCATCGAGGGTTACGAGACGTTTCGCCCCTTTGACCATCGTAGCCTTACCCTGATCGAACCGCTGCGCGCCATGCGTTACATCCATTTTATCGCCTGGTGCGCGCATCAAGTCATTGACGGCGGTGAACCTCCTACCCCGGATTGGGGAAGTTTTGCTTATTGGGCAACAGAAACCAGAGATCTCCGGGAACAATTGATCAGAATACGGGAAGAAATGACAGTATCATCCGATTACTGAAGAAGTACAAAAAATCAATCTACTTTCCGACACTATCCTCAGCCCGGCGCATAATCTCGTTAACAACCAGATTCACACAGTCTTTAAAGTGTTTCTTAACCTTGATTTCCACTATCGTCGAGCCATTGGTTGCCGGATTGAAGAATTCAAGGCGGTAAGCAACCTGCATGATAATTCCTCGGGTGGGGGCAACAATAGTCTCGCGCTCCAGGATAGTCCCAAACAACACCAAGTCCGGTTCACCCTTGAGACCTAATTGGTCCTTGAGCTGCGAAGGGCTCATGGACCTAAGCGAAGCAGCGGTTTCGGCCAAGTCGCCATAGCGATCGCCAATATGCAACTCGGCCCGCAGCTTTCCGGTATTGTTAATCTCCTGAAAGAACATCCCCGCCTCATCACCCCGGGCAATGTAATAAGCCCCTGCCTCCCTGGCGAAAGGACCGACAACCAGAATATTTTTAGCCTGGGCTACATCGGCCAAGCTGCCGGCCGTCACCCTAAAATCCTTAACTCCTTCAGAAGCCCGCATCAATTGGCCGATGATCGGCCCACAGGATGAAAGCAACAATAACAGCGGCATGACAAAAACTATTCGTTTCCACATAATAGACTCATTCTCCTTCTAGAATTCGATGGCACCGCAGGCAATTACCCCTGTCAGGATCGTGGGGCATATTACCAAGATGACAGGCAAGACATTGCTCCACTGTTCTTGCCTGGCGGTGATCAAGGTCCGCGGGCCGATGCGGGGAAAACAGGGGCCGCCTTACCGCACAAGCCGAGAACAGCATTAACACCGTCGCTATCAACAAAATATTTTTCTGCATCCAATTACCTCACAAATGTGAATGTTTTGCGTATTGAAACAAAACGCTTTAACATATCGTTAAATATCGAAATACACAAACCTTATTTGTAATAATTATCAAGAAGGAACTTATTATCGAAATACAGGAATTTCCTGGCAGGTAATTTACCTTGACAATTACCTGTTTTTGGGGATTTAATCTCTAAACAAGGTTGCTTGTCATATCCAATTTGTAATCCATAAATAATCAACTGGAGAATCGAAAATGAAAACAATCAACATCCTAAAAGTCCTACTGCTCACCGTGTTTCTTGTTTTTCCTGCTTTTTCAGGAGCAATAGCCCAGGAATCGGAAATGATGGCTCCGGAATCAGAGACAATGGCTCCGGAAAAATCAATGGAAGCAACGCAAGGGGCTGAGGCGATGGCGCCGGAATCTATGGAGATGACTCAGGCCGAAGAACCGGCCAACATGACCATCAGTCGTTTTGTCACTTGTCAAGCCGTGGAAAATCACGAACCGACCGGGATTACCAATACTTTTCCCGCCGACACAGAAAAAGCCTATGCCTTTTTAGAGGCGACCAAAATCAGCGCCGATGTCAAGGTTGAGTTTGTCTGGCTTCATAACGATAAGGAAACAGCCCGGGTTCCCGTGTCAATACGCGAGGGTTCACGATGGAGAACCTATTCCAGTAAGAAACTGGCCGGGCGCACCGGGAAATGGCAGGTGGAAATTCAGGACCAGACCGGCGCCGTGCTGGCCTCGCTCGATTTCACCGTTGAATAGTTTTCACCCCGGGCGGGACACGCTACAGATGACATACCTGAACTAAGGCGGTCCCGCCCAACCGCCTTAGCTCTTTTCCTTCTCAATCAAACTGACTGCGGAATTCCAAAAACTGTTGCCGCAGGTTATGCACTTCCTCCCTGAGCGATGCCACTTCCGCTGTCAACTCTTCAAGCAGGACATTCTCCAGCTTACCCTTCCGCAAGACTTCGCCCTCTCCTCCCACAACATGCCCAACGGAAGCTTCCTCTTCCACCTCCCCTCCGAGCAGATGGATAAACCTCGATTCCTTACGGCCCGGCTGCCTGGGTAACTTCCTGACCAAAGCCATTTCCGCCAGATCGTCAAGGGTCTCATTAACCTCGGCCAGATCGCCAAAGGGATGGAGCCTCTCGGAACGTCCCCGCAACTCACCAGGGGTCTGAGCGCCGCGCAGTAAAAGCAGACAAAGCAAAGCAGCTTCCCGATTTATAAGCTTAGCGTTGCCAGCAAAACATTCGGCATATTTAGTGACTCGGCCGGTATCGCTACGGACCGCCAACCGTTTATCAATAAGCTCGGCAACCGCCTCGGCCACGGTCTCCTCGTCATAGACAACAACCGGGTTACGGTTGGATTTCTGATTACAGGCATTGGTCAGGGCATTAAGAGTCAAGGGATAATATTCCGGGGTGGCCATACCCTTTTCCAACAATGCCCCCAAAACCCGAACTTCCTCCGCACTCAAAACGAAATCAATCATGATTGCCCCTACCTTTTTAATAGAATGGAAAAACTTCGGCCGATCCGCATCAATCGGTCTTGCGGATATATTATTCTCCATCGGCAAACGAACCGCAATTTTCAATAATTTTCGGCCCGCTTTATTGTGAGACAGACAATGAGCAGCCTGCATATTTCATAGAATCTTTTTGCTAATTGATTTTGAAGACAAGACATAAAAAGTTCGTAATATCTACGGATCTTGCTGATATCGCATACATATTTCACAGAGACACATAGACAAACAAGTATCGTAAATTTAAAGGGGGATCCACAATTTCTGCTCAGCCAAGCTTTTCCGGATTGATTCGAGGACCTTTCTTGCCGGGTTGTCCGGCGCAAGAGGAGTCGGCAGTTCCCCCATAATTAATTCGCCTATTTTCATGGTGTCCATTTCGGAAAGCGGGGCGGATGGCACATATCCGCCACCTTTGTCTTCAACAAAATGCAAATAATTGGCTTCGGTCAGTATGTTAAGCAATTCATTGATGTGGGCATCCGGCTGTTTAAGAGCCATGGCCAAACTGTCCCTGGAAGTTATTTGATGTTGATGATAATTCTTTGCTATGCTCAAAAGTATTTCAAAAGCCAACGCCAACCGGCCGATTGGGGTCAGGATCAACTTATGCCGTTGATATCTTTGCCAGATCTGGGTCGCAAAAGAAACCTCGGCCCCTGCCAGGAAAACCATCCAGCTCAAATTAATCCAGACCAGAAACAGAGGCAGGGTCGCAAACGAACCATAGATGGCGTTGTATTTTACGACAACGACTTGCAGTTTAAAATAAATAGATTGGATCAACAACCAACCGATACCACCAACTATCCCACCTGCCAAGGCCGCACAAGGCTTAACCCTAGTATGCGGCAAGAAGCTATAGAAGAAACTAAAAGCGGCGATTAAAGCCAGAATCGGCACTAGGCTTAAAAGATGAAGGCCGATCCAGGGCAGCCAGAATTGCAGGATCGCCATCAGCTTTTTACTGTGAATGACTGCCCAGGCCGCTATCCCGAAATTAATGGATAATGGCATTATTACCATAAAAGCCAGATAGTCTAATAGCTTACGTCCCGGAGAACGGCCGCTGCTGGTCTGCCAGATATCGTTAATCGTCTGCTCTATGCTGTTAAGGACCATAAAAACCGCCAGCAGTAAAAAGAATATACCTACGGCGCCCAGAGCGGCGAAATTGGTTTTCTCGACATAATCGAAGACATAATTAACCGCCCTATGCAAATGGTTACCGATAGTATTCGCTTGCCGTTCTTGCGCCTGCGGTTTGATTATTTCTTGTTGCATTTCCGGTTCTTGGTTCGGCTCGAGATATTCCTGGTTTTGATTTTCGGCGGTAGTTTCAAACTGATCAATCAGGAGATGTAAAGATTGCCGCAACTCATCCCCCTTGCTCAACCCTTTCAATACGGAAGTGCCTAGGGCAAGAATCGGGACCATTGACAGTATTACGATGAAAGTCAACGCGCTGGCCCGCAACGGGATGTTGTCGTTAAGAAATTCTCGAAAAACGATAAAATTGATCCGGCAAAATGCCCGTAAAAGGTGCCCGAGTCCACGATCTTTATCGCTAGGGGTTGTCCATATCCAGGAAGAAATCTTTGCGGCAAGCTCTCTTCGGGAGTTCTTTTCAGTCAGTTCCTTACTCATGCTGGAAACCTGTGTTTAATATTAGGCGGGTAATTGCACCAGATTAACTTAACAGATTTACAGTGCATCTACAAAAAAAACCAGTCAGCCCTATGTCTACTTACGACCTGGAAGCTACGGAAATTTTTCGCGTAACACCCTAGCTAACGTATTGAATTCAAACATTTTATTTAATCCCAAAAAAAACCGCTATTCTCGCTTTTTCCCCCTGTTCAATCCTTAAATCCAATGCTATATTGAACCTTCATTATCGATTTATCCCATATTTAGTCCGCAACTCGTTTGTCCGGGCATTCCTGACTAGGCACTTTAAAAGAGAAATCATGAACAACAGCCAGCCGACCACAAACCAGCCAGCCGATTTTATCCATCTGCACGTCCATACCAATTATAGTTTGCTGGATGGCGCCATCCGTCTCAACGATCTGATGGATAAATGCAAGGAATTCGGCATGGATACGGTCAGCATCACTGACCACGGCGCCATGTACGGAGCGCTCGATTTTTACAATAAAGCCACCAAGAAGGGACTGAAACCGATTATCGGCTGCGAATTTTATGTCACTCCGGGCAGCCGTCACACCAAGGACTCCCAGTCGAAGCTCTTACATCATCTGGTCCTCTTGGCCATGAACCGGGACGGCTACCAGAACCTGATGCATCTGGCCTCGATCGCCCAACTGGAAGGGTTTTATTATAAGCAGCGCCTTGATATGGAGGTCATCGAAAAATATAACGATGGTCTCATCGCCCTGACCGCCTGTTTACAAGGCCCGGTAGCCTATTATCTTAAGAAAGACGCCGCGGACGAGGCACTGGCCAAGGCCCACCAATTGCGGGAAATCTTCGGCGACCGACTCTACCTCGAAATCCAGGAAAACGGCATCCCGATCCAGACCACGGTCAATCAGGGTCTGGTTGAAATTTCCAAGCAGACCGGGATCCCCCTGGTAGCGACCAACGACTGCCACTACCTGACAATGGAACAAAGCAAAGCTCACGAAGTATTGCTCTGCGTCCAGACAGGCCGGACCATCGACGATCCCGGCCGTTTCCATTTCGATTCAGACCAGCTCTATTTCAAATCGCCTGAAGAGATGAAGCAATGTTTCGCCTGGTGCCCCGAGGCTCTGGCCAATACCGTCAAGGTGGCCGAGCGTTGCAATCTTGAACTTGAATTCGGCGAACACCACTTTCCCCTCTTCCCGGTGCCGGAGGAAGAAAGCCTCGATACGATTTTCGAAAAGGCGGCCCGTGACGGACTCGAAAAAAGACTGGAAATCATCCGCAAGAAGGACAATCTTACCGCCGAGCAGGAACAAACATACCAGGATCGCCTGAATATGGAGATTGAGGTCATCAAGAAGATGGGCTTTCCCGGCTATTTCCTGGTGGTGGCGGATTTCATCAGCTGGGCCAAGGAAAACCGAATACCGGTCGGCCCGGGCCGCGGTTCCGGAGCCGGCAGCCTGGTCGCCTACGCCATGCAAATCACTGACCTCGACCCCCTCCCATACGGGCTCATCTTTGAGCGTTTCCTTAATATCGAAAGAAAATCGATGCCCGATTTCGATGTTGATTTTTGCCAGGAGCGTCGCGGCGAAGTTATCGAATACGTCCAGAAAAAATACGGCGGCGCCGAGCATGTCGCCCAGATCATCACCTACGGCTCAATGAAAGCCCGGGGCGTGATCCGCGATGTCGGCCGCGCCCTTGCCATTCCCTTCGGGGAGGTCGACAAGATCGCCAAGCTGGTGCCGGACGAACTGAAGATCACCATCGAGAAGGCCCTGGAAAAAGAACCGCGCTTGAAGGAGGCGGTAAAGCAGGACAAAGATATCGCCAAGTTGATCGAGATCTCGATGGTGCTTGAAGGCATGCCCAGGCATACCTCAACCCACGCAGCCGGAGTGGTTATATCGCCCGGCCCCATGTACCAATATCTGCCGATGGCCCGCGGTTCCAAAGAAGAGGTCCTTACCCAATACGACATGGTCCATACCGAGCAGACCGGCCTGATCAAGTTCGATTTTCTCGGATTGAAGACCCTGACCGTCATCGAACGGGCTGTCGTCCTAATCGAAGAAGCCATCGGCCGTCGGCTGGACATAGCCAACATCCCATTAGACGATCCGAAAACCTACAATCTTCTCTGCCGCGGCGATGCTCTCGGGGTTTTCCAGCTGGAAAGTTCCGGAATGCGCAAACTGCTCTTCGACATGCGCCCCGAGGCCTTCAGCGACCTGATCGCCCTGGTGGCCCTCTACCGGCCTGGTCCTCTCGAAAGCGGCATGGTCGCCGATTTCGTCAATACCAAACACGGCCGGATGGTGGCCAAGTACCCGCTGCCCCAACTGGAACCGATCCTTAAAGAAACTTACGGGGTCATCGTCTACCAGGAACAGGTCATGAAGATCGCCAATGTCCTGGCCAGCTACTCTCTAGGCGATGCCGACATGCTGCGACGGGCCATGGGCAAAAAAAAGCCCGAGGTCATGGCCGCCGAAAAAGAGAAGTTCATGGCGGGCTGCGAGCAAAACAAAATTCCGACCGACAAGGCCGAATACATCTTCGACCTGATGGCCAAGTTCGCCGGCTACGGCTTCAACAAATCACACTCGGCCGCATACGCCCTGATCGCCTACCAGACCGCATATCTCAAGGCCCACTATCCTTCCCAGTTCATGGCCGCCCTGCTCTCCTGCGACATGAATAACACCGACAAAGTTGTGCTCTATATTAATGAATGCCGGGAGCACGACATTGAAGTACTGCCGCCGGATATCAACGAGAGCAACCGGGATTTTGCGGTAATCGATGAGAGAATCCGCTTCGGGCTGGCCGCGGTCAAAAATGTTGGCGGCGCGGCCCTCGATTCGATTATCGAGGAAAGGCAGGCCAATGGTTTCTATCGTTCGCTTCCCGATTTTTGCGCGCGGATCGATTCCCGGCGGGTCAATCGGCGGGTTATCGAAAGCCTGATCAGGGCCGGGGCCTTCGACTCGCTGGGCGCTAAACGCTCACAGCTCTTTGCTATTCTCGATATGGCCATGGAGCAGGCCCAGGCGGCACAGAGAGACCGGATCTCCGGTCAGAAATCCTTGTTCGGGGTCCTTCCCAAAACCGAAGCAGCCAAATCAATCGATATCAAGTTGCCCGATATCGCCGAATGGTCGGAAAAAGACCGATTGGCCGCCGAAAAAGAGACCGTCGGCTTCTACCTGACCGGCCATCCGTTAGACAGCCATCGCCGCGAACTTAAAATGGTAACCACCTCTCTGCTGACCGATCTCGGCGAATTCAACAACCAGGCGGTAAGGGTCGGAGGTCTTCTCAAGACCCGCAAAAACATTATCAGCAAGAAAGGCGACCGGATGGCCTTCCTGACCCTGGAAGATATCTCCGGCGTTGCGGAAATAGTGGTCTTTCCGAAAGTATACCAGGAATGTGCCGAACTGCTTGATGAAGACGTCCCATTGATCATTCAGGGCAAGGCGGAGAAAGACGAGCAGGCCAACAAGGTAATAGCCGACGAGATCACCAGCCTGGATGAGGCCCGCAAAAAATATGTCGAATCGGCCCGGGTCATGCTGCGCTCAGACCAGATAAGTCGACGACGAATAGAAGATCTTAAAAAACTGGTCCTCCAAAACCATGGCCCCTGTCCGGTCAAACTGACCGTCCACTTCGATAATCGGGGTGAGGTCGACATCGAGATCCCTAGAGACTTCACCATAACGCCGTCTACCGGCTTCACCACTGCAGTCGAAACTGTTCTCGGTTATCCGGCAGTCTCCTACTCCACCAAAATTCCGGAATTAGTCCAGAGAAAGAATAACGGCTGGCGCAAGAAAAGCGCGCAGAGTTAACCAATAAGAAGACTATTAGGTTCGTAGATCTCTCGACCGATCAGCCGGGACCCGGTACGTTTCGAGGATTTTGGGGTTTTCCTTTACTGCTCCCCGCTGATCGATCTCGATTGATGCCCCCACCGGTCCGAGAAAACCACGAATTCATCATTGCTATTTTCAATGATGTCGATCAGATGCCCGAGATTTTTGACCCGGCGACCGTTGACCTTTTCAATCCGTTAATCACCGGAATCGTGATATCTCTTGTTGATCTCGGCGGGTAAGCCCTTCACCAAATTCACGATCATGTCCCCTTTTGGGTCAGATGGTCTAAATAGTAGCTTGCCAAGAGGTTTTTGGGTGCATCGTTATACCAGGTCGGCCCAAGGTTTTGAGATAATTGACGGTAAGCGGTGAAAAAATCAAGCCCCGAAAATGTAATAGGTGGGACAACATCATGCCGCTATATCTGTAAACACCTATCATACTAAGAACCCCGTAAACAACCTTCCCGAACGGTCGGTGGATAAATATAATTTAAAAATCCCCAAATATTATGTCGTTAGTAAGGCAAAAATCATTTATAGTAACAATTTAATTTTATCATCATCAATCTAAATAAATCCAAAGCCAGATATTTCCATATAGCCACAACGCCAGAACGGGGGGGCGAACAATGGCCAAGATATTTTTTTATCCCATCCTGTTATTACCTTTATTGCTGTCGGCCAAACTATGTAGGGCAGAATGCATAGAAGGTACATGCATAGAAGGATTCGGCATCTACCATTTTGATAATGGCGGAAGTTACGAGGGAGACTTCGAGGAAGCCAGAATGAGCGGTCAGGGGCTCATGAAATACTCAGACGGAACCGTCTACAAAGGGTCATTTGAGAACGGCCAACCAGAGGGAGAAGGCACCATATCCTATCAAAACGGCTCCACCTATGCCGGCAGTTTCCTGGCAGGGGCCATATACGGGGAAGGCACCTTCAAATATGCCAATGGTTCCGTTTATAGCGGGCATTTCGTCAATAACTTGCCCGACGGCAAAGGGGTGATGACCTTTCCGGACGGTTCCCGTTACAATGGCAGGATGCGAAAAGGTAAATTTCACGGCAAGGGGACCTACAAATACGCCGACGGCAGCAGCTATACCGGCATGTTCAAGCGGGGTATGAGAAACGGCAAAGGCGTATATGTTTTCGCAAACGGCGACAGACAGGCCGGACTGTTCAAGGATGACGAGTTTCTCAAAGACGGCTGAGCGATAAAAATTTCCTCCCCAAGAATTTTTTCTCTCTCCGCTATTCCATCTTACATTCTTACTGCTTATCCGGCAGATTACCGAAAACCGCTTTACCTTTTTTGATCAAAAAAAGGGTTTCAGTCTAATGACCTGAAACCCTTGCCTTGCACATGGTGCCTAGGGCGAGAATCGAACTCGCACGGGGCGAACCCCGAGGGATTTTAAGTAGTTCGGGCGTGTTTTCTGTCAAAAGCTTTTTTCTTCTTAGTCCTTCGGTATTGTACGATTCCAAGCAAATCATTTATCTTCGCTACTGCCTTATTATTCTGTAATATTCTATTGTTTCCTGAGCATGATTACACAGGAATTACACAGATGATTAAGCAAGGTTTTTATGATGTTTAATGTCGGAGAAGGCTGATACTTCTTCGCCCCGGCCAAGTTGACTGGGCGTGTGCTTTACTTGGGAGCCACGTAGCATCCAATACCCTGCAAGTGCTTTAACTCCCGGCCTTAAATTCAGCCAAGAGTATATTGTTCCTTGGGTCGGTGCCTAGTTGTCCCGGCTCCGGTCGATATTCTTTCCAGGACAATTCAGCCGGTGCCACTGGTTCCTTTCTACTAATATGGTGCATCTTCGTTGTTGCAACGAAAATGAAGGATTTATAGACTCAGGCTGTCATGCCTTGTTGCAGGCTATGTTAAAATGTACGCATAACGCGATATTATGTTTAGTCTCTGTTTCATCAAATTGTAATCGTGTGGGGACTGAAACATAATAGGCCGTTATGCGACATAGCAGCAAAAGTCACGCCAGCCTTCGTAAACCACCCCCACCATCCCCCATGAGGGGGACAAACCATTATCCCTTCGGGGATGCTACGCAGTGTGCAACTTTGCCTATTACTGAGTTGTGCCGGTCTGTTATGGTCTGCAAGTCTGTAGTCTCTTGCACCGTTCCGTTCCACTCTTCCAATTCATGTTGGTAGCCATACAATTATCAAGGGTCACAGGCAGGCATAAACAGGCTTTCCTGTTTGCGTATGTGGTAGGCATGTTCACCTGTTCCCGTTTCGTCACTCTGCTATGGTTTGCATTTACCAGTCAATAAACTTATTACCCGAATCCTCTCTTAGTTTTACACGTCATTACTGGTAATTCACCAAGGGGCGCAGGGGGACTGTTTGGGAAGTTCCATTACGCTGGTAGTAGTTAAAAGTTTTCGGCCAAGTATGGGGCCAGCGTGACTGGAAGTGCTCACAGACGGGTGTTTTTAATTTGTACGTTGTGAAAAGTTTGGCTTTCTGAAACCATAAATTTGTAAAACTCCACATGGAGTATTGACTATACTGACGGTTAAAGTAATTTGGAAATATCATTACTTCTGTTTTGTCAAAAAAGTGATTTTTCAAGACCTGACGCTATGGGTGCAAAATAACAAAATCCTGCCCATTCTACTCCTCTTTACTCACGTAATTGTGGTACCTAGGCGGTGTTGACATGATGCAACTTATGCTGGAGTGGAGTTTCGAAGAAGCTTTGAATATCATATCGAATCGGTACTACCCAGGAGGAATCACTACTGGCCCTCAACGAAATCAACAAATTGCAGCTTGGGGACAACTGGTTGGTCGAACACGAGCTTTAGCCGAGTTAGATTTGGCCATTCGTCAACATGGCTCATTGACGAAATTTGGGAAAAAGTACCGAATCACCGTACGCAAACTGAGAGAGATTAGAGATTTTTTTGAAAACCTTCCTGATGATCAGTTACATATTGAGAAAAAAATTATTACAGAACTTCGAAAAACCGGGAAGGAGCGGGGAACAGTTGATGCCAAACGAGAACTCATTCTTAGGGAAGTTGGCGATAAGGCAGAGTTTGTAAAAGATATTATTGCTATGGCAAACAATGGGGAACCAAGCTACTTAATCATAGGTCTAGAAGATGGGACATTTGCAGATGTGGGGAAATTAAGCTGTCACTACAGCACAAACGATATCAACCAAATTCTTGTCGATAAAATAGACCCCCCAATTGTTGTTGATTATAAAGAGTTTACGATTGACGGGAATGAATATGCGATTGTGGAGATCAATGGGCAAAACCCTCCTTATATTGTTGCTCGTGATCTTGTACATAATTTAACAGACCGAAAACGAGCCAAAGTTTATAAAGGTAATATTTATGTTCGCCATGCAGATAGGACTGAAGGAATTAGTCGGGCTGAACTGGAAGAAATTTTAAAAAGGCGTAGTTGACACCCAATCGTTGATATTTATAATTCAGTGCAAAAAACTGTTAACAAACCGTTTGCACACGAATTTGAAAGCAGCGCAGTTATTGACGGTGCTGAGCCAGACAAGTAGATTTATTAGATTAGAAAGTGCCCTCACTCATCTTTCCAATCGAGTGTAGCGGCCACGTTGGTCGCAGGTAATATTTAGATAGCACAATAATTTATATGGAAATTTTGTTAATAATAGCGACTTTAATTGGCGGAATGGCAGCGATTCATTTTTACTGGGAAAAGGTACCAGATAGATGGTTAAATATATTCCTTCGAAAAAAAATTCCAAGCATTTATCCTTCAGCGAAGTGCATTTACCAGGGAGTTTCTGATAAAAATCTAGCCTTAAAAGAAAATATTAAATACTCGTTGTCAGAAAATGAAAGCATTGCTTTTCAAACCTCTTTGAGTGGCCCTTGTAAAGGATCGTATGCTTTAGACTTTATAGTTGACCTAGAGGGTTCAAAGGTGTTTGCAATTATCGCTGCTTATGACGAATCTAAATACCTACCCAAGAAAATGATTAACAAGATTTCTTCTAATGTATCAAATGCTCGGCCATGTGATTTTTTCTATTCATTCCTAATTGTAACTAATTCTCAAGTAAGAGAAAAAGATAAAGCATATCTAAATAAAAAGGGCGTAAAAGTAGATTTCAGTGAAGGAAAATGCACACCAGGAGCTCTTTATAACTTTTTGTCTTCATACTATAAAATGTGCAATACTGAACTAAAGCGGACCAGGCAATAGTTTAAGCACAATCCATGAGGCGCCTTAAGGCTACTGGTGAAAATTCCGGGGACACAATACTTACAAATGTTCTTTTTATGAACATAGGTCTCTATTTGTCCCAGGTTCCCTGATATGTTGAAAATATAAACTTCCGAATTTAGTCACACAAAAAAAAGGGGTGTATAGAAGAAAAGGAGAAGGTAATGTTTTTTTTATTTTCTTGCGTGAGTTGGAGATTGACATATTAAATTTGAATATCACATCTAATATTAGATGTTTCTAATAGCATGTAGCAGTTATCTAAAAAACAATTGTTATCTCAAAAATAGAGAGGATGCAAAGTGGCTGGTTATACTTTTCATGATGTGGCGTATGACACCCTAAAAGAAGCTGATTATCCGCTGACTTATCAGGAAATATGGGATAAGGCAAAGGAGCTTAAACTAGACCAGAAGATTCAATCCTCTGGTAAAACTCCATGGCAAACTTTGGGGGCGCGAATATTTGTTGATGTAAGAGACAATCCAGAATCATTATTTATTAAAGTTGGAAAAAGACCGGCAAGATTCTATCTAAAACAAAAAGAATGTGAATTATCCGAAGATACCATTAAAAAAATAGAAATTGCGGAAACAAAACCAGAGAAGGAACAAAGTCAATGGCACGAAAGAGATCTTCATCCTCTTCTCGCATATTTTGTCTACGCAAATCCCTCCTTCGGTCGCGGTCGAGGCGTTTTGTCAAAAACCATTTTTCATGAGAAATCCATAAAAAAAAATTATAGCGAATGGCTCTATCCTGATATAGTTGGCTTTTACTTGCCACTAGAAGACTGGGAACCTGAATTAATTGAATTAGGAAAATTGTCAGACAATAACCTCATTAAACTATATTCGTTCGAACTTAAAAAGTCGTTAAGTAAAGGAAATTATAGAGAGGCATTTTTTCAAGCTGTATCCAACTCGTCTTGGGCTCACGAAGGATATCTTGTTGCTGCAGACATTAAACAAGATGATGATTTCTTGTCTGAGCTAGAAAGATTAACTTTGTCCTTTGGGATTGGAATTATCCATCTTGATCTTAACGATTTTGACTCTTCTTCTGTCGTCTTTCCTGCGACACCTAAATCTAATATTGATTGGGAAACAATGAATAAAATTTGTTCTCAAAATGATGGTTTCAGAAGATTTATTCAAGATGTTAAAATTGATTACGAGTCAAAGCGCATTCATAAATCTGAATATGATGAAATTGTTGGTGACCCAGAGCAGTACATACAAGAAAATATAAAACTAAAGAGCTAACAAGCGGTTTATGCCGAGGAGTTCGGTTAGCCAGCAATTAAGCCATATGGCCCAGGAGTATTGAGAATGATCATCGATTCACAGTTAGTAAAAATATCTAAACCGATGATGGCTAAACCATTGTTGAAATGGGCTGGTGGCAAAACTCAGCTTCTCGGTGAAATCATCCCAAAGATGCCGAAAAAGTACGGTCGCTACATCGAGCCGTTTATCGGTGGAGGAGCACTCTTTTTTTCCGTCGCGCCGACTGGTGGCGTTATCGCAGACAGCAATCCAGAGTTGGCCAACCTATATCGCTCGGTTGCCAACGATGTCGAAGGTGTTATTGCCCAGCTTCTCCGTTATGAGAACACCGAAGAAATGTTCTATGCCGTGCGTGCCTTGGACAGGACTACGCTATCTAACACAGAGGCCGCTGCACGAACAATATTTCTTAACAAAACGTGCTTTAACGGGCTATACCGGGTGAATAAATCCGGCCAATTTAATGCTCCGTTCGGCCGCTATAAGAACCCAAATATTTTGGACGAAGCCGCGCTTAATGCGGCTTCCATCATTCTCAGAAACAACACGATTATTTGTGGCGACTTCAAGGACGTTTTGAGGGAACAAGCCCAGCCTGGTGACTTCATTTTCTTAGACCCACCTTATCTACCAGTGTCTGAATATTCAGACTTTAAGCGATACACCAAGGAGCAATTTTACGAAGAAGATCATGCCGAGCTGGCTAACGAAGTACACCGCCTGCATGAGCTGGGTTGCCACGTCATTCTGACTAACTCGAATCACCCTTTAGTGCATGAGCAGTATAGCAAATTTAAAATCAAAGTCGTGCAGACGAAGCGCTTTATCTCATGCAACGGGAAAAGTAGAACCGGCGAGGATGTGATTGTCTCCGTGCCGCCAAAACAGCGTTTTAATATTCGCCTTGTGCCAGAACCGTTGCCACAACAAGCTCAGCAATACCCATCAACCCGATTTATGGGGTCAAAAAACAAGCTGCTGACGGAGATTTGGGCAGTTGCATCGCAGTTTGAGTTTGAGACTGCGCTAGACCTTTTCTCTGGTTCCGGCATCGTCGGGTACATGCTGAAATCGCACGGCAAGGCCGTGGTGAGCAACGATTACATGGCCATGTCTGCTACGTTCACTAAGGCGATGATCGAAAATAATAGTGTTACACTGCCGAGGGATGAAGCTCTGGCATTGCTTGAGTTTAAAAAGCCAGTAGATCATTATGTCGAAAGGACGTTCAAAGATTTGTATTTTAGTGACGAAGATAACCGTCTGATCGATATATTGCGCGCCAATATCAAGGGTGTCAGAAACATGTACAAACGTGCTATAGCTATGTCAGCCTTGATTCGCGCATGTCTTAAAAAAAGGCCCCGAGGAATCTTCACATACATTGGCCATCGCTACGACGATGGGCGGAAAGACCTGAAAATGTCTTTTCGCTCTCAGTTTGTTGATGCCGTGGCTGACATTAATGCATCTGTATTCGACAACAACAAGAAGAATAAGTCACGGCACGGTGATGCCATGACATTGCGGAGCAGAGAGACCGGCTTAGTCTATATTGACCCTCCTTATTACTCTCCCCTGTCGGATAACGAGTATGTGCGCCGTTATCACTTTGTTGAGGGCTTGGCCAGAGACTGGAAGGGAGTAGAGATTCAAGAGCACACTATTACCAAGAAATTCAAGTCGTACCCGACGCCTTTTTCAACTCGAAATGGTGCTGCAGTTGCCTTTGACCATCTATTTAGGAAGTTCAAGAATAACATTCTGATTGTATCATATTCATCTAATTCACTGCCAACCCAAGATGAAATGGTGTCGATTATGAGTAAATACAAGAAGGTCGAAGTCGTGCCGGTCAATTATAAATATTCTTTTGGCACACATGGGCATAAAGTCGGCAAAAATAAAAACAAAGTGCAGGAATACTTATTCGTGGGGTACTGATATGTCTCTCCAAACAAGAGATTTTCCGCAAGCGGACAAGCTTGATCAGGTAGGGAAAGTTGCTATTGCTGTTGCCAAAGGGAATAGTGCAGATACTGATATTGAGAAGTATATAGGGCTGGCTTCCGATGGTCGCCAAGGTCGCTATTATAGGCTTGCAGCTGATATCCTAGGTTTAGTTACAACATCTAAAAACCACTCAGACCTCACACCATTGGGGGTTGAATATAGTTCTTTGACCACTTCCAAAGCACAAAATGAGTTTTTAATAAGATGCGTGCTTGAAACTTCAGTTTTTCAACAAGCAATTGCATACGTCAATAAAGTTAATCCTGACATTAACCAGCTTAAAGCTTGGTTCTTCAAGAATTATCCAGGGAAAAGCAGCACAGCAAAAAGAAGGTATTCTACCTTTATGAATTATATTAATTACCTAATTAGTTATAAAGTCATAAAGGAGGCTAAAAGTAAATATATTCTTATCAAATACACTGGTGCAGCAGTTAGTCAGAAAAATTTAACGGGAAATGGGATTGGGAAAAGGGGGTTTAAAGCATACAGTGGTAATAAGAAAACTATAATTGCTGAAATAGATGCACAGAAAAGAGACAGAGCAACTATTGCCCATTGGAACCTTATAACTGCTAAGTCAGAATTTCTCCACGATAGGAAGTTTACAGCAATTGAAAATGGGTTAATTGACTTATATGCAGAGGATAAAAAAGATGTAGTTATTTATGAAATGAAGTCGATGACTCAGGAAAATTTTACTAGTCAACTAAGGAAAGCTATCGCACAATTATATGAATATAGATATATATTTTCAGCACCAAAAGCCAGTATTTGTATGGTTACCAATTTCCCTATTTCAAAGAAGCATGAGTGGGCAGTAGACTATTTAACAAAAGACCGTGAGATTGCATATGAATGGACGGATGATTTTAAGACGTTCTCGTGTCATCCCAAATCAAAACCGTTACTTTCTCAATTTGCGCCATAATTCAAATGAACAACAAATCATTGGGGCGCTATCGGTCACTCGACCAAATTAAACATTACATGAAATTTTTATCTATTAAGAGGTAATCAATGGGAGTCGATTATTTATACGACAACTACTCAAAAGCTGGGTTCAATTTCACAAAGGACACAATCTCCAATTATTGTTTGTCGCTATACACCAAGCCGTTCGTAATTTTGTCAGGAATATCGGGAACCGGAAAGACCAAAATAGCCCAACTTTTCCAGCCTTACATTGAAGAGGAAGAAAGCGGCCTTGGCATTTCAGTAAAGAAAAGTATCGGGACTGTCGGGACGAAATACATAACACTGACGCTAGGGGAAGGTATAATGAATGGCGACGGGAGGGGTAACTTCAAGAAGGCTGATTTGCCCCTTTTGTTATCTGCTGATGAATTTGCTGACTACGAAAAGGAAAGAATAAAATTATTAGCTACAGGTGCTGCCGACAATTTCAACCAACTGTATGATATAACATTGATTGACAGTGATAATGACGAGCACAAGATCAAGTTTTATGTCCAGAGAGCGCAATCCCCACTGATAAGGGCACGCTTCAAAAGCAAGCGTGGAGACACCGACAAATATGACCTACAACCGTACCTGAAACGGAAGTACAATGTTAATGATGTTATCCAGTTGGAGAAAATCGGTGAAAAACGTTTTAAAATCGTAAAGTCAGAGGATGAGGATGTTATCGAGGCAGAACGTTCCTCAAAGATAAAGACCTATGAAGACAATATCTGTTTAATACCCGTCAAGAGTGATTGGTCTGACCCATCCGGTATTATGGGGTTCTACAACATCATTGAGAAGCAATACCATATCGGACCATTCCTTAAACATCTGCTCTTCGCAATTGAAAACCCTGATGTGCCGTTCTTCGTGATACTCGATGAAATGAATCTTTCAAAGATTGAGTATTATTTGAGCGACGTATTAAGTGTTCTTGAGACTCGCCTGCAGGACGCGGGAACAGACCAGATAATCACAAAAGAAAAGATAATGTTGCATTCGGCATCGGCGTCTGACGATTACATTGCAACTGATGATGAGTATTTCGATTACATTCCTGCAAAAGTCAGTATTCCGCTTAATTTCTACATTACCGGCACTATAAACATCGACGAAACCACGTACACTCCCAGCCCGAAGGTTCTGGACCGGGCAAACGTAATTGAGTTCAACGAAGTTGATCTGGAAAAATACTTCAACAAAGTTAAAATAGAGGACACGTCCATCTTCGTACTGAACGAGGTGCCTGATTTTACAAAACCGGTAGTGCCTTCATCAAAAGTGTCTGAAGCACTACCAGAACCAATAAAGACTAAAATTATCAAGATCAACAACATCTTGAATAAATATAACCTTCATTTTGGCTACCGTATCGCCAGTGAAATATCCCAATATGTTTCCCATGTGGACAAATATATGATCAATGTTGACCAAAAAATACTGGACAAGGCGTTGGATTATCAGATTACTCAGAAGATATTGCCAAAAATCAATGGTACCCAAGCGAGAATAGAAAAAGCCATTATTGAGCTGTTCAACGAATTTACCGAAGCTAAGATTGATATCGAAAATATAGACCCGTCGATTGTTGCCGATTTTGATACCACCACTTCACGGTATCCACTTGCTGTTCGCAAAATCAAGAATATCCACAGCAAATTATCTGCATACGGATTCGCAAGCTCTATCGAGTAGGTATGATAGAAATATTTTCAGACAAAACTCTGCAGAACACATTTGATGACACTACGCTTTATGAAAACAGTACCTATTTCGTAAAGTTGAAAGAACACAATCCGGATATTATTGAAAAGGAAATTACATCTGGCCAATGTGCTGCCTTTATAGACTGGCTTCCGAGTAATCTGGTTGGCAAAATAACCTTCCGGGATGTCGCTGGACATGTGAATCTATTCGGCAGAACATATGACGTAAAGTCAACCAAGCTGTTGACCGATTCAACCGGTGTCAACCAGATTGAATATTTATTGAAGGAGATATCCGAGTATTCATCGACGCTGGTATTTTCTCCCGCAGCCCCAGCCGGTTTCCATTATGACATCAACCCGAAAAAACTGACGGACAATATCTTCTACATTTATAAATACCTTTCAAGTAGCCTGTTCCATGACAGAACAGATTCTTTTCAGTATCTGTTCGAGTTTATCTTAAACAACCCGCATTCCAACCAGCGTACAACCCCCGCATATGTCCCGACATTCTCAGCGAAAAAATTCAATCACTCGACCTTCCAGCGGATAGCCGGGAGAATGAATGACTCTGACCTTATTCCTCCAGATCATGAACTTTATGAAAAGCCCTTCATAGCAAAGCTGCCGACTACAGATGCTGGCAACAAACTATTACCTGAAAACCTTTATTCAATCACCAATACAATATCTTTTGACACCCCAGAGAACCGGTTCCTTAAGTATTTTTTGTTGTGGTGCCAGGAAATTTATCTGCATGTCCACAGCCGATATGGACAGTATCAGATACGGGAAGCCTGTGCAAAATCATTAAAAATTGTAAGAAAGTACCTGTTTCATCCGTTTTTTCGGGATATAGGTACTTTTTCATTTTTGCCGACCAACTCTTCCGTTTTGGCCAATCGTGTCGGCTATAGAGAGATTTTTCTGCATTATCTAAAATGTAGAAGCCAGCCAAAGATGTTCGACAGCTATTTGTCTGACATGTTGAACATGATGGGGATTAAAAATATATCCACGTTGTACGAATACTGGGTCTTTTTTAGG
>Ga0102953_1000741_pt1 | contig 21572 bp, 24 predicted proteins | sample SalPon2A_C_D2_MG_FD_78509 | JGI IMG/M metagenome (GOLD analysis project Ga0102953, IMG submission 78509) | Soil microbial communities from South San Francisco under conditions of wetland restoration - Salt Pond MetaG R2A_C_D2_MG | ecosystem: Environmental > Terrestrial > Soil > Wetlands | place... | reverse complement strand
TCGCGCAGGAAACGCATTGCCTTGGTGTAATTCTCGGTGACGATGCTGTCGGTGTGCTGCGAGCCGTAGCGGGCAATGTGCTCGATGGCGGTATTCATGTTGGCAACCACGCGTATGGCCAGTATCGGGGCAAGATATTCTTCGCCCCAGTCTTCCTCGCTGGCGGCCTTCATCTCAGGCACGATGACACGTGCTGCGTCGTCGCCACGCAGTTCCACACCCTTGTCGAGGTAAATCCTGCACAGATCGGGCAGCACTTTGTCGGCCACTCCTTGTGCCACCAGCAAAGTTTCCATCGCGTTGCATACGCCGTAACGATGTGTCTTGGCATTGTCGGCAATGCGGATAGCTTTTTCGAGATCTGCTTCGTCGTCAATATAGACATGGCACACGCCGTGCAGGTGCTTGATTACCGGGATGCGCGCTTCCTCCGAAACACGTTCGATCAGGCTCTTGCCGCCGCGCGGTACGATCACGTCGACATATTCCTTCATCTTGATAAGTTCGCCGACGGCGGCGCGGTCGGTGGTTTCGACGACCTGTACGGCAGTCTCGGGCAGGCCGGCCGTTCTCAGCCCGGCCTGCACGCAGGCGGCGATGGCCTGGTTGGAATAAATGGCCTCGGAACCGCCGCGCAGGATGCAGGCATTGCCGGATTTCAGGCACAGCCCGGCCGCGTCCGCCGTGACGTTGGGGCGCGATTCGTAAATGATGCCGATTACGCCGAGCGGCACGCGCATGCGGCCGACCTGGATACCGGAAGGACGAAAACTCATGTCTTCGATCTCGCCGACCGGGTCGTGCAGCAGGGCGATTTCGCGCAGACCTTCCACCATGCCGGCGATAACCTTGTCGCTGAGCGTCAGGCGATCGATCGAGGCCTCGTTGAGACCGTCCTTGCGAGCCCGTTCGATGTCGCGCGCATTGGCTTCCTGCAGCGCGGCTTTGCTGTCCAGGATGGCTTGGGCGATGGCTTCCAGCGCGGCGTTCTTTGCAGCGGTGTCGGCCTGTGCCATCAGGCGCGCGGCGGCACGCGCCTGCCGGCCGACCTGTTGCATATATGTCTTGATGTCTTCCATCTTGGTGTTCTCTTTGCAGTAGGCCGCATATTTTAGCATTGCGCTTGGGTTAAAATGCGCCCCTTGGCTTTATGGTGATTCCCATGTCAGACATTCTGAACAAAATCCTGGCAGTCAAAACCCAGGAAGTGGCGGCGGCGCAGGCCGCCAAACCGCTGGTGCAACTCCGCGACGAGGCGGCGCAGGCTTCGCCGGTGCGCGATTTCGTCGGTGACATACGCAGAAAAATTGCGGCAGGGCAACCTGCCGTCATTGCAGAAATCAAGAGGGCCAGTCCAAGCAAGGGCGTGCTGCGCGAGGATTTCCGGCCGGCCGAAATTGCTGCGAGTTATGCGCAGCACGGTGCGGCCTGTTTGTCGGTACTGACCGACGAACAGTTCTTTCAGGGCAGCGCGGAGTACCTGAAGCAGGCGCGTGCTGCGTGCGCTATTCCGGTGCTGCGCAAGGATTTCATGGTGGACACCTATCAAATCTATCAGGCGCGCGCGATGGGTGCGGACGCCATCCTGCTGATCGCGGCCGCGTTGACGCTGGAGCAGATGCAGGAATTCGAGGCGCTCGCCTTCAGCCTGGGCATGGCGGTGCTGGTCGAGGTGCATGACGGCGGGGAACTCGAGGTCGCGCTCCGGCTCGACACGCCGCTCATCGGCATCAACAACCGCAATCTGCGCACATTCGAGGTGAGTCTGCAAACCACACTGGATTTACTGGAGCGCATTCCCGCCGGGCACATCGTGGTGACGGAAAGCGGCATTCTTGCGCAGGGGGACGTGGCGCTGATGCGCAGCCACGACGTGCATACTTTCCTGGTGGGGGAAGCGTTCATGCGCGCGGCCGATCCTGGTCTGGAGTTGGAGAGGTTGTTCGGCCTGTAAATGTTGCGGTAGCGGAGAAATAAAAAACGGGCACCCGAAGGTGCCCGTTTGACTTTCCGGATTCGATTAAACGAATTTAGAAAGCGTGCTTGATGCCGATGCCGAAGGCATGCACGGACTGTCCTGCTGCGCCTGCTGCAGTCGGGTTGCCGGTGGAAGTGTCGGCCAGACCGTATGCGGCAGCGCTGTCGTTGGACACGTGGCTGTACACGAAGTACAGCTTGGTGCGCTTGCTCATGTTGTGGTCATAGCCAATCGACGTCTGCTTGGCGCCGGTGTTGATCACGTTACCGGTGTCACCGACTTTAACGTAGGCCAGCTTCACTGCATCGCTACCGCTGACCTTGATTACGCCATTGATGGTCCAGTCGTTATGCTTCTTCGCATCGTTTGCGTAGGCTGCAGAAACGCCGCTGCTGCCGATGTGCTCGTAAATGGCGCCAATCGTGGCCATGCCGAAGTCATAGTTACCACCCAGCTTCCAGGCAGTGGTCTTGTCGCCAGCGGTACCAGCCAGCAGACCGGTGCCTGCATCGCCAAACTTGACGTTTTGATAGCCGAAATGGACCTTGAACGGGTTCTGGTCGTACATCAGGGCCAGGGAAACTGCATCGCCTTTGGTGGTGACGGCTGCGGCAGGTAACACGTTAGCGCCGGCAACATAAGCGGCTGCTGCGGTGAAGCCGTTCATCGACGGGCTGATGTAGGCCAATACGTTCGACAGGCGGCTGTCGTGGCCCTTGCCCATGAGGGCACGGTTGTCACCGATGCCGTCACCGAACGGATCCAGGTGGCGGGTAGCGATCTTGTAAGGAGTGTCGTGAATACCCATCAGCACGGTACCCCAGCTGTCGCCTTTCAGGCCGAGGAAGCTGTTGCGGCTGGCAAAGCCGGTTTTTTGGGCCTTGGCACTGGCAGTGTCGGTATTGGCAAGGTCGATCTGCTGTTCGATCTGCCAGACGGCGGCCAGACCATCGCCCAGGTCTTCCGAACCCTTGAAGCCGATCTTGGTCACGTTGCTGGAAATCTGGGTGGCGCTGTTGGTGCCGTTGCCGGACGAACCGAAGGACATGTCAACGGTGCCATAGACCTTGACGTCGTCCGCCATTGCGGCCGGGGCTACGAAAACGCTGGCAAGTGCCAGGGCGATTAGACTCTTTTTCATCATTTCTCCTAACGTTAGTTTGGGTATTACGAAAACAAACTTCCTGAGGTGGAAATTCGGACGCCATTCTGAAGGGCGATTGTTAAAGAATTGTTACGCGTTGTTTTTGCGCGAAGGCGGTAGTGCTGTGATAATCCTGCAATGTAATTGCGGTATGGCTTGATTGACTTTCGGACTCTGGGAGATGTGCGATGCTGACTTTTGATGAGGTGATCGTGGAATTCGACAAGGGATTGCGCACGCTATTCAGCAAGGCGCAGAGCGTGCGGCCGTTCCCGGACGATGGGCTGCCCGAAGCGGAACTGGATGCGGCCGAGAAGAAACATGCCGCCGGGCTGATGCGCATCAACCATAGCGGCGAGATTTGCGCACAGGCTTTATATCAGGGACAGGCGTTGACGGCGCGCGATCCGGAAGTGCAGTCGGAATTGCAGCGCGCCGCGCAGGAGGAAACCGAGCACCTGGCCTGGACCTCGAAACGCGTGCACGAACTGGGCAGCCACCTGAGCCTGCTCAATCCGTTGTGGTACACCGGTTCGCTGGCGCTGGGCGCGTTCGCCGGTTTGCTGGGTGATAAGTGGAACCTGGGTTTCCTGGCCGAGACCGAGCACCAGGTCGGCGGACACCTGCAGAGCCATCTGGAAAAGCTGCCGCAACAGGATGAGAAAAGCCGTGCCGTGGTGGAGCAGATGTACGTGGACGAGACCGGGCATTCGGAAATGGCGAAGCAGCTGGGCGGCGCAGACCTGCCTTTCCCGGTGAAGCTGGCGATGCGCACGACGTCGAAGATATTGACGCACACCGCATACCGGGTCTAAACCTGCCTCAAAACTACTACGTTTTGAGGCAGGTTTCGATTACTCCTGAATTACCTCGAAATCGTGCGTAATCTCGGCAGTCTTGCCGAGCATGATCGAGGCTGAGCAGTATTTCTCTGCGGACAGCTTGATTGCGCGCTCGACGACTTCAGGCTTGATGTCTTTCCCTGTCACGACGAAGTGCATGTGAATTTTCGTGAACACCTTGGGGTCGGAATCGGCGCGTTCGGCGTCGATTTCGACGTAACAGTCGGATACCGACTGGCGACTCTTCTTCAGAATCGATATCACGTCGAAGCTGGTACAGCCGCCGGCACCGAGCAACAGCATTTCCATTGGCCGCGGCCCGAGATTGCGTCCGCCGCTCTCCGGCGATCCGTCCATTACCACGGCATGACCGCTGCCGGTTTCGCCGATGAAAGTGACCTGCTCCGACCATTTGATGCGTGCTTTCATGATATTTATTCCCTGCAAGTTACAGCCACGATTTTAAACGATACCAGATCAGGCCGATGAGTTCGTGCATGAAGATCCTGCTGTCGCGTAGCGCTCCGGCACGCGGTATGAAGTCCAGCAGGTCGAGTTTGTAGCGCGTGGTCCAGGCAGTGGGAGCGGGCACCACCTCGAAACCGACCTGACGGAAAACCATGGCGGCACGCGGCATGTGCCAGGCATGAGTGACCAGATAAATGCGCTTGATACCCGCCTTTTGCAACAGGGCGTAGCTGTATAGCGCGTTTTCCAGCGTGTTGTTTGCGTCATTCTCGGTCCAGCGCACCGGCACCCTGAATTCGTTTTCCAGCACGGATTTCATTTGCTCGGCCTCGGGAAGTTTGTTGCCCAGCGGGTTGCCGCCGGTGACCAGGATGGGCTTGCCGGTTTCGCGCTGCAATTTTGCGGCATAGCGCAGACGTATCAGCGCCGCTTCGTCCACGGTATCGCCGCCGTATTCGGGTGCATGGAAATAGGTGCCGGCGCCCAGCACGACAATGGCGTCGGCCGGCTGGGTTTTGGGATCGACTGCATGGGGTCTGCCTTCCAGTAGATGCAATGCGCCTTCGGCAAGGAAAGGGGTGGAACACAACCACAGCAACACAAGCGCTGCGGTTACCAATGCGCGTGCCAGAGGCGGCCGTTTGTGCCAGAGCAGCACGCCGGCCGCGCCGAGCAGCAGCAGGTTGAGCGGCGGCAGCAGAAATGCGCTGATCAGGTTGGTGAGAAACCAGGACATCGAGACGTCCGTAACAAAAAAGAACGCGCATCATACTGCATGCGCGTAGGAGGGAGGAATTGTCAGGACCTAGCCCATGAAGTGCCTGGCGTACTTTGCGTTCAATCTGGACAGCGGCAGCAGGATGAACAGATCGGCAGTATTGAAGTCCGGATCCCAGGCCGGTTCGCCGCAGACGTATGCGCCAAGACGCAGGTAGCCCTTGATCAGCGGCGGAATGGGCGCGTCCAGTGTCTTGTTGAGTGCGTCCAGCGGCAGCGGACAGCGCGGGAATACCCGGTATTCTGCCGGGGCGCCATGCAGTTTGTGCACCTTATGGTAGACGCTGGCGGCATAGTGGCCACCATCGCCCATGCTGATGCTGGCGCAGCCGATCAGGTATTCGTGGTTGTGCTGGCGCATGTAGGCGGCAAGGCCGCTCCATAATTGGGTGATGGTGGCGCCGTCGCGAAAATCGACATGCACGCAGGAGCGGCCCACTTCCACCATGCGGCCGCGCAGGTGCAGCAGCCGGGTGAGGTCGAACTCGGTTTCCGAATAATAGCCGCCGATGGTTTGCGCCTGTTCCGGAGAGAGAATGCGGTAAGTGCCTACTACCAGGTTGTTGCTGTTGTCGCGCACCAGCAGGTGTTCGCAGTGATTGTCGAAAATGTCGCGGTCTATGCCCTCGTCGGCGCTGGCCAGGCGTGCGCCCATTTCCTCGGCAAAAACCTTGTAGCGCAGGCGTTGCGCTTCTTCAATCTCTGCCGGCGTTCTGGCCATGCCGATGGCAAGACGGCCTTGTGTCTGGTGCGGTTGCTGGATCAGGTCGAGCATTGCAAATCTCCTGGATGAATTAATGACGGCATCTTAGAAATTTGTTGTTGCCGGGGAATGACAGGCGGGTTACCGATTGGTTAAGGAAATGCGGAGAGGCGTGTATCAGCCGGTATGGCGCTTCCTGAGTTTGAAGACGGGGTCGAGCAATAGCGAATAGGCGGAGTGGCAGGCCCTTCTGGCAGGACTGCCGGCGGGCAGGGCTCCAGCGGCATGTTCGGTATGCTGTTCGAGCGCCAGGCTGACAGCGGTTTGTGCTTCGGCAGCCAGAATGCGCCGGTTCTTGCCGGCGCAGGCAAGCGGTGCCGGCAGTATCATCGTGACGTGCAGGGAAGGGCTGAGCAGGACCTGGCGCAGTGACTGGAGAAAATTCATGTCGCCGATAAATGCGGCATCGCTGCAATGCCTGCCGGTTTCGTCATGGTAGCGAATGGCGACCGGCTGGATGGCTGCCTTGCGATCGACCGCGCTCTGGAACAGCGAAGAATGGAAATGGCGTACTTGCGTACCGTCGGTCGACGTCCCCTCCGGGAACAGCACGATACATTCATCTTCTCCGAGCATGACGCCGACCTGATGGTTGATGCGGACCGTGTCGCGGCGGATGTCGCGCTCGATGAAAATGGTCCGGGTGCGTCGACACAGCATGCCGATCAGCGGCCAGTCGTTGACCTCGGATTTGGCGATGAAACACGACGGTTTGACGGCGTTGATGGAAAATATATCCAGCCATGAAATATGATTGGCAGCCATAAATGCGCCCTGCTCGAGGAGGCAGGCCGGATGACGGAAAATTTCCAGTCGTACGTGCAATATTTCCAGCAATTCGGCGGACCAGCGTTTCAGGATGGCCTGCCGGGCGGACAGCCCGAACAGCGGATAAATCATTGCCAGCGACGATCCATACGCCAGATGACATATCAGGCGGGCGGTGCGAAACAGGGCGGCAATCCGGCTAGTCATCGCCATGCTTCAAACAGGTCGCCAGCTTGCATGGATCGACCAATAGATTGATATTGAAGAAATTTATGTTGTTGTGTTTGGCTGGCATATCGCCGTCTCCTTGTGCATACGGCCGGTATTGACGGGCGGATTACCCATTATGTCTGGTCGTGCAGGGTAGGACGTTCAGGTTACGGCTTGTTTGCGCGGGCATGACGGTTTTATTGCGGCCAGTGGGCGGGCTTTGCCGCATGCATCTTGTGTTTGACATTGGGCGGGGGCATGGCATAAAATGCGCGCCCTTTGAAGTTACTGACCTTTACACCTGTTTTATTTAGGAAATGCCATGAAAACATTTTCCGCCAAGCCACAAGAAGTCCAGCACGACTGGTATCTGGTGGACGCAAAAGATGCGGTGCTGGGCCGTCTGGCCAGCCAGATCGCAGCGCGCCTGCGCGGCAAGCACAAGGCCATCTATACTCCGCATGTGGATACCGGCGATTACATCGTGGTGGTCAATGCCGACAAACTGCGCGTGACCGGCAGCAAGGCACAGGACAAGATGTATTACCGGCACAGCGGTTATCCCGGTGGCCTTTACGAGACCAACTTCACCAAGCTGCAGCAGCGCCATCCGGATCGCGTCCTGCAAAAGGCCGTGAAGGGCATGCTGCCCAAGGGGCCGCTCGGCTATGCCATGCTGCGCAAGCTGAAAATTTACGGCGGCGCAGAGCATCCGCATACTGCGCAGCAACCTCAACCCATCGATTTGTTGAAGGCATAACATGAGCGTTAACTACAATTACGGCACCGGCCGTCGCAAGAGCGCAGTTGCCCGCGTATTCATCAAGCCGGGCAAGGGCAATATCGTCGTCAACGACAAGCCGCTGGACGTATTTTTCTCCCGCGAGACGGGGCGCATGATCGTGCGCCAGCCGCTGGAGCTGACCGACAGCATGGACAAGTTCGACATCATGGTAAACGTTTGCGGTGGTGGCGAGTCCGGCCAGGCCGGCGCAGTGCGTCACGGCATTACCCGCGCGCTGATCGATTTTGACGCGTCGCTCAAGCCCGTGCTGAGCAATGCGGGCCTGGTTACCCGCGATGCCCGCGAAGTGGAGCGTAAAAAAGTCGGTCTGCGCAAGGCGCGCCGCCGCAAGCAATTCTCCAAGCGTTAAGCTGGCAGGGAATTATGTGGAAGAGCCGCCTTTGGGCGGCTTTTTCATTTTTGGTTTGATGTATCATTCAGCCTGTTTGAAAGGAGCGAGAGTGATCAAGGTTGGCATCGTAGGCGGGACAGGTTACACGGGCGTGGAATTGCTGCGCCTGCTGGCCGTGCATCCGCAAGTTGAATTGCATACCATTACCTCGCGCGCCGATGCCGGCACGCCGGTGAGCCAGATGTTTCCCAGTCTGCGCGGTTACGTGGATTTGAATTTCGTGCATCCGGACGAGGCGCATCTCGACCACTGCGACTTGGTGTTCTTCGCCACGCCCAACGGTATTGCCATGCAGCAGGTACCCACCCTGCTGGATGCGGGCGTACGGGTGATCGACCTGGCGGCGGATTTCCGCATCAAGGACGTGGCTGAATGGGAAAAATGGTACGGCATGAGCCATGCCTGTCCGGAACTGGTTGCCGAGGCGGTGTACGGCCTGCCTGAGATCAATCGCGAACAGATCGCGCAGGCGCAGCTGGTGGCCAATCCGGGCTGTTATCCGACGGCGGTGCAACTGGGTTTCCTGCCATTGCTGGAAGCAGGCCTGGTGGATGATGCAACGTTGATTGCCGATGCCAAGTCCGGTGTTTCCGGCGCCGGCCGCAAGGCGGAGATCGGTATCCTGTTTTCCGAAACCAGCGACAGTTTCAAGGCCTACGGCGTGCCGGGACACAGGCACTTGCCCGAGATCAAACAGGGTCTGGCGCTGGTGTCCGGGCATCAGGTCGGCTTGACCTTCGTGCCGCACATGACGCCCATGATACGGGGCATTCATGCCACGCTGTATGCGCGCCTGCAAGGCGATGCGGATCTGCAGGCGCTTTACGAACAGCGTTATGCGGACGAGGCTTTCGTCGATGTGCTGCCTGCCGGCAGCCAGCCCGACACGCGTTCGGTACGTGGTTCCAATCATTGCCGGATTGCGGTGCATCGGCCGCAGCAGGGCGAAGTCGTGGTGGTGCTGGCGGTAATCGATAATCTGGTCAAGGGCGCTGCCGGGCAGGCGGTGCAGAACATGAATATCATGTTCGGTTTCCCCGAAACCTCGTCTTTGGGGGCGCCCCCGCTGTTGCCATAGAACATGCTGCGTCGAGTAAAGCGAAAATTCAGCATTTCTGCGCCGCGCCTGGCGGTGCGTCCGCATGTGCCTTGGTATGTGCGCTGGGCGATGGTTGTGCCGTTTGTGCTGCTTGCGGCAGCGCTGGTGGTCTGGGCCTATGACAGCGGTTTGCAGATGGCGGGGTTTCACCGTGAGCAGGCGGAGACTGAGCTATCGAGACTGCGCGCGCAGGTCAAATTTTTGCGGGGCGAGAATGCGAAACTCAGCACCCAGGTGGTTGCCGACGAGCGCCAGATGCAGATGGAGCATGCCACCAACCAGGAAATGGCGAAGCAGCTGAAAACGCTCAACGAAGAGAAGGCGCATCTGAATGAAGATCTGGCGTTCTATCAGGATCTGACCCAGTCGGGCAATCGCGCCGAAAAGTTGTCCATCAATCGTCTGAAGGTCGAGCGCGATACGCTGCCGGGGGAATATCATTGCAGCATGTTGCTTGTGGACAGCGGGCAGCGCGTCAAGACATTCAAGGGCAACTTGCAACTTGTGGTCAATGTACTGCACAATGGCGAAAAGTCAGTGCTGGTATTCCCGCAGGAAAACTCGCCGGATGCCGCTTCGTATCAACTGAACTTCAAGTATTATCAACGCGTGGAGCGCAGTTTCCATCTGCCTCCGGGAGCGTCACTCGAAAGCCTGCAGGTGCGTGTATATGAACGCGGGCAGAGCGAACCGAAAATCAAGCAGGATGTTGCTCCGGCTTGAGGTATGTAGGGGAGAATAATGTTTAGCAAACGGCCTAGCAAACCACAAAATCGCATCGATTCCCTGATCGGTGCCGGGACCAGGATCGAGGGCGACCTGCACTTCAGCGGCGGGTTGCGCGTGGATGGTGAAATCAACGGCAATGTCATCGCCGCCCCGGGCAAGCCCAGCACGCTGGTGCTGAGCGAACATGCGCAGGTCAATGGCGAGATCAACGTGACGCATCTGGTGGTGAACGGACTGGTGGCAGGGCCGGTGCATGCCACCGAATACCTGGAACTACAGAGCAAGGCGAAGGTCACAGGAGATGTTCACTATAAAACGCTTGAAATACAATTGGGCGCAATTGTTGCAGGCAGGCTTATTCATCTGACCTCGGAAGCGTCGGGTGAAAAAGTGGTGGAGCTCAAGCTGGGCAACGCCGAATAACCGGATACAGTGTAAGGAGACGAGTATGAATATGGTGGCAGAAATGGAATCGCCGCTGCTGTTTACCGACAGTGCGGCAAACAAGGTCAAGCAGTTGATCGAAGAAGAAGGCAATGCCGATCTGAAGCTGCGGGTTTTCGTGAGCGGCGGCGGTTGTTCCGGGTTCCAGTACGGCTTTACTTTCGACGAAGTGGCAAACGAGGACGATACCGTGCTGAACAAGAACGGCGTGCAGTTGCTGATCGACCCGATGAGTTTCCAGTATCTGGTGGGTGCCGAAATCGACTACACCGAAGGACTGGAAGGTGCGCAATTCGTAATCAAGAACCCCAACGCCACCACGACTTGTGGCTGTGGGTCGTCTTTTTCCGTTTAACCGCGTGAAACAGTCGAAAAAGCGAGGGCTTGCCCTCGCTTTTTTTATGCCTGGTAAATGGCGCCGAGAATGCAGGGGTGGCGTGCGCCGGTAGTGGCCGAGAGATCGATGCGATTGCCGTGCATGGTCTGCTGGGCCAGCCAGGCGAAGGCCATGGCTTCCATCCAGTCGGCATCTACACCCAGGGTGTCGGTAGCCTGTATGGTGCAAGCCGGCAAGGCGGCGGCCAGTTGCTGCGACAACGCCGGATTGCGTGCGCCGCCGCCGCACAAGTAGATTTCGCGTGCACCCTGGCAGTGTTCCCGGACAGCGTCAGCGATGGCATGAACACTAAGGGCGAGCAGGGTGGCCTGAACATCGGCCGGTACTTCGCTGCCCGACAGATGCTGCTCCAGCCATTGCAGGTTAAACAGTTCGCGCCCGCTGCTCTTGGGAGGCGGGGCGCTCAGAAACGGTTCCCGCATTAGTGTGTTCAGCAACTCGGGGAGTACCGTGCCGCTGGCGGCCCATTTGCCGTCCGTGTCATAGGGCTGGCTCAAATGCTGCATGGTCCAGGCATCCATCAACATGTTGCCGGGCCCGCAATCGAAACCGGTAACGGTGCCCTGCGAAGGCAGATCGGTAAGGTTGCTGATGCCGCCGACATTGACGATGACACGATGAATATCGGGATGCCGCAAAACCTGCTGGTGGAACGCTGGGGCCAGCGGCGCGCCCTGCCCGCCGGCAGCGATGTCGCGGCTACGGAAATCGCCGACCACGGTGCTGCCACTCAGTTCGGCAAGCAGCGCTGCATTGCCCAGTTGCAGGGTATAGCCGGCGTCGGGGCGGTGGCGGATGGTCTGGCCGTGGCAGCCGATGGCGCGGACATCTGCCGGCGTGACTGCTGCATCCTGCAACAATGCCGCAATGGCCGCCGCGTATTCCTGCGCCAGACGATTGCCGAGCAGCGACGCATCATGCAATTCGTTTCCGGAGGGCTGGTGCATGGCGAGCAGCGCCTGCTTGAGTTCCGCGTCATAGGGGCGGTAATGGGTGGCGCGCAAGTCGGGCATATTCCCGGAGAAATCGACCAGAACGGCATCGATCCCGTCCAGGCTGGTACCGGACATCAGGCCTGCATAAAGTTTCGGCTTATCCACGACCGACGATCAGTCGAGTTGCGCCAGCATGGTGTTATGCAGCAATCCAAGACGGGCGATCAGGTCGTGGGTGCCATCCTTGAAGGCCGTCATCTGCGTATCGCTGATGGGGGAGGCGTCGGGCAGGGCGACGCGCATGGGATCATGCTGCTTGCCGTTGATTCTGAACTCGTAGTGCAGGTGCGGGCCGGTCGCCCAGCCGGTCATGCCAACATAGCCGATTACTTCGCCCTGGGTGACATGCTGGCCGCGGTGCAGGCCCTTGGCATAACGAGACAGGTGGCCGTATACGGTGGAGAAGGGACGCTGATTCTTGACCATGATCACTTTGCCGTAGCCGCGTTGCCGGCCGACGAAGCTGACGATGCCATCTGCGGTAACCTTGACCTTGGTGCCGATCGGGGCGGCAAAGTCTGTTCCCTTGTGCGCACGCCATTTGTGCAGGATGGGATGGAAGCGTGCCAGGGTAAAGCCGGAGCTGATACGTGAAAATTCGACCGGCGAACGCAGAAAGGCCTTGTGCATGCTTTTGCCATCCGGCGAGTAGTAGTCGCCATGCTTGTCGTCGGTCTGGAAATAAACCGCGCGATAGGTTTTGCCGCGGTTGACGAATTCGGCGGCCAGCACGCGTCCGGCGCGCAGGGGTTCGCCGTTGCTGTAGGTCATTTCATAGATTACGGTGAAGCGATCACCCTTGCGCAGGTCGTGGTGGAAATCGATATCGCCACCAAAAATATCAGCCAGTTGGTTGGCGGCAGGGTCAGGCAGGTTGACCTCATCGGCTGCGGCAAACAGCGAGGATCTGATTTCGCCGGTGCGCATGAATACGCGCTGTTCCAGTTGTGCCGGCAGGGTATAGCTTACGAACCGACCGGTTTTTTTCTCAATGACGGTCTGGCTGCCGTCCCTGTTCGGATAGTGTAATGCCAGCAGGTTGCCGTCGGCATCGGTTTCGGCCTGTACCGACTTGCCTACGGAGAGTTTGCGGAAAGAGGCGGCCGCAGAAGCCTTGCGCAAGTAGCGGCTGGCATCGGCATCGTCCACGTTGAGACGGCGCAATTGCTCCGCCACGGTGTCGCCGCGCTGAACGCGGTCGTTGCGCCAGAAAGTAACGGCATGGCCAACCGTTTGTGTCGTGTGCGGCAGCACGATTTCCCGGGCCACGGTCTGGTTGCCGATGGCGGAAACCTTGTTTTGCGGCATGATGCCGAAGGCGGTGACTACGCCCAGCAATGGCAGGCTGGATACGGCAACCAGCCAGCGCAGCTTCAATTTGCGTTCTTGTGTCAGGGGGTTTTGGGTTAACATTCTGCCTTTCCCGCGATTATTCTTTAATATTTTGAATATTCGTTGTTTTCGATTGGGCGCACTTTACCAGATATGAAGTGTGCTTCAAAATCCGTCGGGCTGTTGCCGAGTGTGGCGCATTAATGGCAAAACGTGGCGGACAAACGGCAGAAAATCGGGGACGGACGGCGCGGTTTTCAAGGCTAAAATAATCAGATTTCGAGTTATGGCACAACAAGAGGCACTGGATTTAATCAAGCGCGGTTGCGACGAGCTGCTGCTGGAGGGCGAATTAAAACAAAAGCTTGAATTGGGGCGGCCGCTGCGGATCAAGGCCGGGTTTGACCCGACTGCGCCCGATTTGCATTTGGGGCATACCGTGCTGCTGAATAAAATGCGCCAGCTGCAGGATCTGGGACACCACGCACTGTTCCTGATCGGCGATTTCACCGGCATGATCGGCGACCCGACAGGGAAAAATACCACCCGCCCGCCGCTGTCGCGCGAGCAGGTGATGGAAAATGCGCAAAGCTATCGCGACCAGGTGTTCAAGGTGCTGGATCCCGAAAAAACGGAAATTGTGTTCAATTCCGAATGGATGGATAAATTCAGCGCGGCGGACCTGATCCGGCTGGCGGCAACTTCCACCGTTGCGCGCATGCTGGAGCGCGACGATTTCGGCAAGCGCTACCGCAGCAATCAGCCGATCGCTATCCATGAATTCATGTATCCGCTGGTGCAGGGCTATGACTCCGTCGCGCTCAAGGCGGACATGGAGTTGGGCGGCACCGACCAGAAATTCAATTTGCTGATGGGGCGGGAACTGCAGAAACACTACGGCCAGCCGCCGCAGTGCGTGCTTACCATGCCGCTGCTGGTCGGCCTGGACGGTGCGAACAAGATGTCCAAGTCGCTGGGTAATTACGTCGGCATCACCGAGCCTCCGCAGGAGATATTCGGCAAGCTGATGTCGGTTTCGGATGATTTGATGTGGGACTACCTTGAATTGCTGTCATTCGAGTCCATGAATACCATCGGGCAATGGCGTACCGATGTCGAGGGCGGGCGCAATCCACGCGACATCAAGGTGTTGTTGGCCCAGGAGATCGTCGCGCGCTTTCATTCGCGCAAGGCGGCGGAAGATGCGCTGACCGAATTCGAGGCGCGTTTCCGCCAGGGGGCGCTGCCTGAAGACATGCCGGAAGCCACGGTCGACGCCGTGGATGGTGGCATCGGTATCGCCCACCTGCTCAAGCAGGCCGGGCTGGTCGGCAGCACTTCGGAAGCCTTGCGCATGATCGCGCAAGGGGCGGTCAAGCTGGACGGCGAGCGGGTCAGCGACAAGGCGCTGCAGCTGGCTGCCGGCGCCAGCGTCGTGGCGCAGGTCGGCAAGCGCAAATTCGCTCGGGTGACGGTGCACTAAATACTTGTTGTGGAACCAGCGGCTGTTTTGGTAGAATCCCGCCCTCAATTTTTTGTTGAAGGGTAGTTTGTCCATGACAACCGTACGTGTTAAGGAAAATGAACCGTTTGAAGTGGCTATGCGCCGTTTCAAGCGTTCGGTGGAAAAAACCGGTCTGTTGACCGAGTTGCGCGCGCGCGAATTTTACGAAAAGCCCACCGCAGCGCGCAAGCGCAAGCTGGCCGCCGCTGTGAAGCGCCATTACAAGCGCCTGCGTAGCCAGGTTCTGCCACCCAAGCTGTACTGATTCCGCGCCACGTCGTGGCGCTGGACCTTTCGCTCTGTTGTGAGCATCAAGCAGAAAATCAGCGATGACATGAAAGCGGCCATGCGCGCCAGGGACTCGGCGCGCCTGGGCGCCATTCGCCTGTTGCAGGCAGCCATCAAGCAGCGCGAGGTGGATGAGCGCATCGAATTGTCTGATGCCGATGTGCTGGGCGTTATGGACAAGATGGTCAAGCAGCGGCGCGATTCCATTGCCCAGTTCGAGGCTGCCGGGCGCCAGGAACTGGCCGATAAGGAAAAATTTGAAATCGATGTGCTGCAGGCCTATATGCCGCAGCAACTCAGCGCCGCGGAAATCGAGGCGGCGATAGAACAGGCGCTTGCAAGCAGCGGCGCCGCTGGCCCGCAGGATATGGGCAAAGTAATGGGGCTGCTGAAACCGCAGCTTGCCGGCCGGGCCGATCTCGGCAAGGTGTCGGGGCTGGTCAAGGCGCGTTTGTCCAGATAACACTCGAACGGACGCGGTTCGTACGGGAACTGCCAGGATAGGGGGCGAAGCTGGGATGATTCCAAAAAGCTTCATTCAGGATTTGCTCAACCGTCTCGACATTGTGGACGTGATCGAGCGCTACGTTCCTCTCAAGAAAGCCGGTGCCAACTATGTCGCCTGCTGCCCTTTTCACGGCGAAAAAACCCCCTCGTTTACCGTTAGCCAGAGCAAACAGTTCTATCACTGTTTCGGTTGTGGTGCGCACGGTACCGCCATCGGTTTCGTGATGGAATACGCCGGACTGGGTTTCGTCGATGCGGTGGAGGAGCTGGCGCGCAGCATCGGCGTTACCGTGCCGCGCGAAGCCGCAACTCGCGAGCAGCACAAGGCGGCGCCCGACCTGTATGAAGTGATGCAACTCGTCACGCGCTATTACCGCGACCAGCTCAAGCAGGCGCCGCATGCAATCGATTACCTTAAACGGCGCGGCCTGAGCGGTGAAGTGGCGGCGCGTTTCGGTATTGGTTATGCGCCGGACGGCTGGCACAACCTGCAGACGCCTTTCCCGGATTACCAGAGCAAGAGTTTGCTGGAAACCGGGCTGGTGATCGAAAACGACGATGGCAGGCGCTATGACCGTTTTCGCGACCGCATCATGTTTCCGATCGTCAACCAGCGCGGCCAGGTTATCGGCTTCGGCGGTCGCATTCTGGACCAGGGCGAACCCAAGTACCTGAATTCGCCGGAGACCGACCTGTTCGAAAAGGGCCGCGAGCTGTACGGCCTGTACCAGGCGCAGAAGGCGATACGCGCGGCCGGGCGGGTGCTGGTGGTGGAAGGTTACATGGACGTGGTGGCGCTGGCGCAGCATGGAGTCGAATATGCCGTCGCCACGCTGGGCACGGCAACGACGCCTTATCACGTGCAGAAACTGCTGCGCCTGGCCGAGCGCGTAGTGTTCTGCTTCGACGGCGATGCAGCGGGCCAGCGTGCCGCTTGGCGCGCGCTGGAGAATGCGCTGCCGCAACTGGTAGATGGCAAGCGGCTGGATTTCCTGTTCCTGCCGACGGAGCATGATCCGGACAGTTACATTCGCGAGCACGGCCGGGAAGCATTCGAACGCCTGCTCGAGGAGGCGCTACCGTTGTCGGGTTTCCTGTTGCGCGAGCTGTCCTCGCGCGTCGACCTGAAAACGCAGGAAGGATGCTCCGCATTGCTGAAAATGGCGCAGCCACTGCTGCAGGCCATAAATGCGCCGATGACGGCCTTGCTGTTGCGCAAGGAGGTTGCTGCGCTGGCCGGCGTCACACAGGCAGAACTGGAAGCGCTGTACGGTGTCAAGGCATCAGGAACGACGGGGCGCCGGGTGCCGCAAAAATCACCACGCAGCCGTTTTTCCAATACGCGGGCGCTGTTGTGCTGCTTGCTGGCAAGGCCGGAACTGGCGCGCGATTTGCCTGCAGAATGGCATGCGGAAGGCGATGAGGCAGCTGCGGCGGAAGCTCTGGTTGGGTATTTACGGGAACAGGATAGTCCGCCCTCCCCCCAGGTTGTTACCGAGCAGTTTATGGGGACGCAACATGAGGCCGTATTGAAACAGGCTGGCGCGGAAATCACGCAATGGGGAGACGACTACGATGTGGAAGCCGATTTTCAGGGGATTATGGGGCAACAGCGCAAGGCCCTGCGCGAACAGGAATTGAAGGCGCTGGAAGCGAAAGGGCTGGGCATGGACGAGCGTGAGCGCGCCCGCTATCAGCAATTGCGCGGCGGCGGAATGTCCTGAAAGACTTCCCGGAATCTGTTATAATCCGCCACTTTTTCAGGCAGTTTTCAGGCTTAATCAACTAACTGGGAATCCAAAACACGTATGGCGACTCAGCAAAACAAACGAAAGACGACTGGCAGAGCGGCCAGAGGCAAGCAGGCTGCCAAGCAGGCCGTTGCCGGCAAAAATGCAGCGGCGAACAATCCGGAGCAGCAACAGGATGTGGAGGCACGCCGCACACGCCTGAAGACGCTGATTGCGCTGGGCAAGGAACGCGGTTATCTGACCTATGCCGAAATCAACGATCATCTGCCGGACATGCTGGAGGCAGAGCAGATCGAGGGCATCGTCAGCATGATCAACGATATGGGCATTACGGTATGCGACGAGGCACCGGATGCCGAATCGATGATCATGTCCGATGCCGCGCCGGCCGTTGCCGATGAAGTGGCGGCAGAAGAGGCAGAGGCGGCCCTGTCCACCGTCGATTCGGAATTTGGACGTACCACCGATCCGGTGCGCATGTACATGCGCGAGATGGGAACGGTGGAGCTGCTGACGCGCGAAGACGAGATCGAAATTGCCAAGCGTATCGAAGACGGCCTGAAGCACATGATCCAGGCTATTTCGGCCTGCCCAGCGACCATTGCCGAAATTCTGGGGCTGGCTGAAAAAGTTTCCCGTGACGAAATGCGTATCGACGAAGTGATCGACGGTTTCATCGACGGCGATGAAGATGTTCCCGTGGCCGGCGGCGCATCGGCTGCCAATAATGGATCCAATGGGAACGGAGAGTCGGAAGACGAGGACGAGGAAGATAGAGAGGCCGTTGCCGCCGCCAACCTTGCCCAGCTCAAGGCGGATGCCCTGGAGCGGTTTTCCGCCATCGCTACCATGTTCGGCAAAATGGGCAAGGCCTATGAGAAATACGGCTACCGCAGCAAGCAGTACGACAAACTGCAGGAGCAGATTTCTGCGGAATTGATGGAATTCCGTTTTTCTGCCAAGCAGGTCGATGCCTTGTGCGACACCATGCGCAAACTGGTGGAAGAAGTGCGTAGCTATGAGCGCAACATCCAGCAAATGTGCGTATCCAAGGTGCGCATGCCGCGCGGACATTTCATCAAGACATTTCCGGGTAACGAGGTCAATCTCGACTGGGTGGCCAGCGAGATCGCCGCCAAGAAACCGTACAGCGAGGCGCTGACGCGCTTCCATGCAGCCATTGTCGAGCAGCAGCAAAACCTGCTCAACCTGCAGCAGCGCGTGGGCATTCCGATCCGCGACCTGAAAGAGATCAACAAGCAGATGACCAACGGCGAAGCCAAGGCACGTCGCGCCAAGCGTGACATGATCGAGGCCAACCTGCGTCTGGTGATTTCCATTGCCAAGAAATACACCAACCGCGGTCTGCAGTTTCTAGATCTGATCCAGGAAGGAAATATCGGCCTGATGAAGGCGGTGGACAAGTTCGAATATCGTCGCGGTTACAAGTTTTCGACCTATGCCACCTGGTGGATTCGCCAGGCGATTACGCGTTCCATTGCCGACCAGGCGCGCACCATCCGTATCCCGGTGCATATGATCGAGACCATCAACAAGATGAACCGTATCTCGCGCCAGATACTGCAGGAGACCGGACAGGAAGCGGATGCCGCCACACTGGCGGAAAAAATGGAAATGCCGGAAGAGAAAATCCGCAAGATCCTCAAGATCGCCAAGGAGCCGATCTCCATGGAGACGCCCGTAGGAGACGACGACGATTCGCACCTCGGGGACTTCATCGAGGACGGCAATACCCTGGCGCCGGTCGAGGCCGCGGTATATGACAGTCTGCGCAATGTCACCGGCGACATACTCGACAGTCTGACGGCGCGCGAGGCCAAGGTGCTGCGTATGCGTTTCGGCATCGAAATGAATACCGACCATACGTTGGAAGAAGTCGGCAAACAGTTCGACGTGACGCGCGAGCGCATCCGCCAGATCGAGGCCAAGGCATTGCGCAAGCTGCGTCATCCTTCCCGTTCGGAAAAGCTGAAAAGCTTTCTCGACGGCGAAAGCTGAGTTCTACCGGGTCGTTAGCTCAGTTGGTTAGAGCAGAGGACTCATAATCCTTTGGTCGAAGGTTCAAGTCCTTCACGACCCACCAACTAATCAGGGGCCTGCAGCAGCAGGCCTTTTGCATCCATCTACAGGAGGGGTGTTGTGAGCGACGAAGATCTTGAAGCATTGCTGGAGCGGCGGAAGCAGAAGTTCTTCAAGGAAGTTAAATTTTTTGCTGCCATAGTGATTGCGATACTTGTCTTTACTGCGATTCAGCAGCTTCTCGAATAGCGGTAACTCTGGATCGTTTCCGGTTTCAGGCCGTCTGGAAACTGATTTTTACGCTGAGTCCGCCCTGTGGGCCGGCATGCTCGAAGCGCAATTCCGCCTGGTGTATGTTGGCAATGCGCATGACGATGGATAGACCGAGACCGACACCTTCGGTGGTGGCCTCGGACAAGCGGTGGAAGCGCTGTCCCAGCATGGCCAGCATTTCGTCCGGCACGCCGCTGCCGTTGTCGCTTATTTCCAGTTCGACGTGTTGGCCGTCCAGCGGACGTACGGCGACGATTATCTCGCCGCCGACGGGCGTATAGCGGGTAGCGTTGTCCAGCAGGTTGCGCAGCAGAATGCGCAGCATGTCCGCCAATCCGTTGATGGCCGCACACGGTTGCGGCGAAAACACCAGCTCAATGTTTTTGGCCAGCGCGACGGGGGCGATTTCGGCACAGCTCTCGCGGGTGATTTCCTCAAGGTCCACCGGTTCCAGATGTTCCAGGGATGAGTATTCGTCCAGCCGCGAAAGCGTGAGCAACTGTTCCACCAGATGGGTCATGCGGTCCACGCTCTGGGTGGCTTTTTCCAGGCATTCGTGACGCTCCGCTCCGGTTTCTGCCAGTTGCGCGGCCTGCACCTGCGCGCGCAGTGCGGCAAGCGGTGTACGCAGTTCGTGCGAAGCGTCGGCGGTAAAGCGCCGTTCGTTCTCGATGGCGTCGTCTATCCTGACCAGCAGTTGATTGAGCGCATGAATGACCGGCGTGAGTTCGCGCGGGGCGTTATGGATGTCCACCGGGTCGAGGTTTTCCGGCGAAAGCTGACGCAATCCCCGGGTCAGCCTGCGCAGGGGGCGCAAGGCGAGACGGATCGACAATGTGGCGACGATCAACAGGATCGGCAGGCCGAGCAGGAATGGCTCGACGTTGTGCCAGGCCACTTCCCGGGCCAGCTCATCGCGCGCGCGGCTACTCTCGCCTACCAGCACTTCCAGACCGCGTTCGGGATCGTGCCGGCGGTAGTAATGCCAGCGCTTGCCGTGCCATTTGCCGCTGCTGAAGCCCTCTGCAGGTGCGGGGTCGGGGAGGTTTGCCGATGCATTATGGGAGCGCAACAGGATGCGTGGCTTATCGTCGCCGGCTGTCCATACCTGGAAGATCAGGGTTTGCTGGTATCTGTGCACCGGCGGCGGCATCGGTTCCGCCTGTTCCTCGTCGATATGCGTCGCGACCAGTAGCAGATTTTGCGCATACTGCACCAGTTGCGCATCGAAGGTTTCATCGGCTTCATGCAGCGCGTTGCGGTAGCTTGCGTAACCGGCGATGAAGCCGAATATCAGCACGGAGCCGAGAACCAGCAACAGCAGGCGTGCCTGTATCGAGGAATTGCGCAGATTCATGCGGCCGGAGGTTTGACGGTGTAGCCGATGCCGCGCAGGGTCTGGATGAAATCGCTCCCCAGTTTCTTGCGCAGATGGTGGATGAATACTTCGATGGTGTTGCTGTCCGCGCCCTCGGACCAGCCGTACAGGCTCTGCTCCAGCTGGGCACGGGTCAATACCCGGCCGACGTTCTGCAGCAGCATCTCGAGTACCGCGAACTCCTTGGCAGAAAGCTCGATTGTTTTGCCGTCCTTCCATACCTGTCGGCTGTCGGGGTCGATCTCCACCGCACCTACCGTGATGCGCGGTGAGGCGCGCCCTGCGGATCTGCGGATCAGGGCATGCAGGCGTGCGGCGAGTTCTTCCATGTCGACCGGTTTGATAACGTAATCGTCGGCACCCAGGCTGAAACCTTTCAGCTTGTCCGGTGTGGCGTCGCGTGCAGTCAGCATCAGGATCGGGGAGTGCACACCGCGCGCCCTCGCCGATTGCAGGATTGCCAAGCCATCGCGCTCGGGCAGCCCGATGTCCAGCACGATGGCGGCATATTCCTCGGTGCCTAGCGCACTCTCTGCTTCGCGGCCGTTACGCAGCCAGTCGACGGCAAAGCCAAGATGACCGAGGCTTTTTCGGATGCCGTCGCCGAGCAGTGCGTCATCTTCCACCAGCAATATTCTCAAGATTTACTCCCTGTAATTCCCACACATTAAGCAGGGGTTAAGAAACAT
>Ga0102953_1000740_pt1 | contig 21583 bp, 16 predicted proteins | sample SalPon2A_C_D2_MG_FD_78509 | JGI IMG/M metagenome (GOLD analysis project Ga0102953, IMG submission 78509) | Soil microbial communities from South San Francisco under conditions of wetland restoration - Salt Pond MetaG R2A_C_D2_MG | ecosystem: Environmental > Terrestrial > Soil > Wetlands | place... | reverse complement strand
GTCAATTCTGGCTCCATCTCCATTGGTGCTGAACTTAGCGGTATGCAGCAGGCTCCATATTGGTTTTGCCCATTGGGAGAAGCGGTCATCAATGGGTCAAAATATTTTTTCAAGCAAGGAGAGGGGTATGCCGGACAAACGGGATTGTATGAATTCCCGAAACCCACCGCTGCTGAATATGGCAATAAGTTAGGCGAACAAGCCTGGTCATACGACTCATACCTCACTACCGGACTGATCTCGGATCAGGGAGAGACCTTGTCTTTTGGAGCTTATGAACACAGCGATTTTATTCAGAAAAGTACGGTTTACAACCGTCCACATCGTCGTGGATTGCTGGACCGATACCCGGATGTGGAATCCATTTTGTTTGAAACCGGTTTTGTTACTGAGAATATTCCATTGAAAGACGACTTCATCAAATTGCCGGACATATACATTTTCTTCGGAAACAAACCCTACGAAACCATGCAGCATTTGGCATGGAATATTTCGGAGAACCTGGAAGCCCGAAAAGACTCAAAGACAAGTTACCACTGGTGCTCTTACAACGAATTCAAACATGATTTTGGCTACGATAACCTCACGGAATTGCTAACGACCTTGGATGGTATTGATCCACGTATTCCGCTCGATACCATTCTTATCAACGATAGCTATTGTGTACATGGCGATTGGCTGGAACCCAATGATCAGTGGCCGAAAGGCATGGAAAATGCTGCTCGTGATATCTTTCAACGACGGTATCGCGCAGGTATCTGGGTGGCACCGTTTATGGCTAGCGAAGAAAGTAAGATTTTTCGACGTCATAAAAACTGGTTGATCAAAGATATGAATGGTGATCCCATTTTGGAATGGGAATTTTCCAGGGACGAAGGTGGAAAACATTATGCCTTGGATGGTAGTCACCCGGATGTGCAGCGATACATTCAGAAAGTCTTCCGAACCTACCGGAAAATGGGCTACACCTTCTACAAGACTGATTTTATGGATTGGGGACTAAAACCCAGCGTTGGCATTGATCGCTACGACAAAACAAAAACGTCGGTTCAGATATTCACAGAAGTGTTGGAGATCATTCGGGAAGAAATTGGCGCCGGAAGTTTTTGGTTCAGTGGCACGTCTCCCTATGCGCCCATGATCGGCTATGTAGATGCCATGCGGATTTCCAACAGCATCAACTGCGAGTGGCAGGAATCGACAGTGGGCAACATGCTGCATGAAAGTTACTACACGCAATATTTCAACAATATCTTCTGGCAAAATGACCCGGATGTGATCACCCTGCGCGATGTGAATTGCGACATGACTGCGCAGGAAAAACTGAGCATCGCATATTGGGATGGTATTTTGGGCGGTGTGGTCAGTACTTCAGATCGTTTCTCGAGCTGGAATGACGGCGAGCTGGAAATCTGGCGACTGCTTCTTCCTCAGGAACGGCCACAAAGCGCCACTCTGCCTTATTGGGGGAAAGAAAAAAAATGCAAAGTGGCCCTTCGTCGCTATCGCTCGCCACGAGCCTGGGGTCTGCTCATATTAAACGATACCGAAGAAGCCGTAACAGAGAATTATGTGTTTTCTGAAATTAACGAAGAGAACAACAACTGGGTGTACGAGTGGAAGTTGGGAGAGAGTATCGGCCTGGGGAATTTGAGTGAAATAACTGTGACGCTGCAAAAACACGAATCAAAATTATTCTACCTCACCGATGAAAATAGCAACCCACCGGAGGATCTAACCATCAGCGGTATCCGCTTGAAAAAAGCCTACAAAAAACAGGATACCTAATCCGTATTCTTTCGCAAATGTTATTCCTGATGAATAATGATTGAATCCCATACCATTTTTCAAAAGGAAACCTTATTTTAGAGGTTCATTTTTTGAAAGAGGAATATGGATTTTAGTTTGTTGAATTTTGACACGCCGTTGGAGCTCATCAATCAAGCCAGCCAACAAAGTTTGTTGGGGAGTTTGGGGCTTCAAATCACCAAGGTTGAAAAGGGCCTCGTCGAAGGAGATTTCAAATTATCGGAGAAAAATTGTCGTCCTGACGGAATCTTGCATGGAGGCACGAACCTCGCTATGGCCGAAACGCTGGCAGGCCTTGGGAGCATGCTTTTGGTCGATTTTCAATCGTTCGATGTTCGAGGGATCCAGGTGACAGGGAATCATACTGGTGTCCTTCGGGAAGGAAAAGCGGTGGCAGTGGCAAAAATTATTCATCAGGGAAACCAGACCCATGTGTGGAATGTTGATGTTAGAAGTGAAGACGGAAGGCTGATTTCAACAGCCCGGGTGACAAATATGATTGTAAAAAGGAATGACTGATCAAAGAGATTTTGCATTATTACTGGATAAATTAATTGAGAATAATTGCTATTTCGCCGTCTGGTCGATGCCTGGCAGCATGACGCCGGAAATTCTGATAACAGATAAGGAGGATTTAATTGATCCGGCTCACATCAATAAATTAAACGGGCAGGAAGGTTTTGTTTTTGCGCCTTACCAGATTAGTGAAAACAAGCCGCTGGTTTTGCTGAAACCGGGAATTTACAAAAAAGGGATGGAAGAAATTTCTCGCATCGATCTTGACCAACTTCCGTTCCACAAGTCTGAAGCACCTCCTTCAAACAATCATTTCATTATTGACAAGGACGAATACCTGCAAGATATCAGATCAACGATTGATGAAATCAAGACGACGAAACTGTCAAAGGTGATTGTGTCGCGCCTGATTCCATTTCAGCGCAAAACAGATTCATTGGGAAGTTTATATCTACAGCTTTTCCAACAAACGCCCAACGCATTCGTGTATTTGGTCAATTTGCCAAAAGCTGGCTGCTGGATGGGTGCCACGCCGGAGGTTCTGCTGAAGTCAGATGGAAAGCTCATGGAGACAGTTTCTTTAGCCGGAACCCAGATGCGACAAGCCGATTCCGATTACAGTTGGAATACGAAAGACATTGAAGAGCAGGCCTTTGTTTCACGCTACCTGCTGGATGTTTTTTACCAATTCAACATTCATCCTTATACCACACAAGGGCCGGAAACACTGGAAAGCGGCAAGGTGGCCCATTTGCTCACGATCTTCCGTTTTGCAAAGAAAAAACTGTCGAGACAACTGGGCGATTTTATTGGGGAACTGCACCCAACACCGGCGGTTTGCGGATACCCTAAACACAAAGCAGATAAATTTATTTCGAAGGTTGAAAAACACGATCGTCGTTATTACACTGGGTACCTTGGTCCCTGGCGGTTAAATGATTCTGTGGGATTATTTGTAAATTTGCGCTGTATGGAAATTACGCCATCACAGTACATTTTGTACTCCGGCGGAGGAATTACATCACGCTCGGTGCCGGAAGATGAGTGGGAAGAAACCAACAAGAAAGCCCGAACTTTGTTATCAGCTATTGAAGCTGTTCAAAATACATGATTTCAACAAAAAAACACATTCAACAATTGGCCTCGCTATTATTGGCCAAGGGGATTGATGACGTCATCATTTCACCGGGATCACGAAATGGTCCGCTGACCCACACTTTCGCGGGCAGTGGTTTGTTTAATTGCCGCAACATTGTGGACGAACGCAGTGCTGCTTATTTTGCCATGGGATTGTCACAGGCAAAGCAACAACCTGTGGCCATTGTTTGCAGTTCAGGAACTGCTACTCTGAATTATGCGCCAGCCGTTGCCGAAGCTTTCTACATGAATGTTCCACTGATTGTACTGACAGCCGACCGACCGGATTATTGGATTGATCAGGCCGAAAGTCAGTGCATTCGTCAGGAGCACATTTACCAGAATTTTACAAAGAAAGAAGTCACTTTGCCAATGGGCGAATCAGAAAAGGAACTTTGGTTTGCCGGGCGGCTAATCAACGAATCACTGAATGTTGCCCTTGAGGGAACTCCGGGGCCGGTGCACATTAACATTCCACTGGAAGAGCCATTACACGATCTGCAAGAAGATCCACTGCCAAAAGTTAAAGTGATTGAGACTGGTGCGACAAACTCAAAATTGGCGGAAGTGGAAATTGGTCAATTGGCTAAGACCTTTGATCAATCCAAAAAAGTATTGCTGTTGACCGGTCAGCAAATGCCAAATCCGGGACTGGAGAATGAGCTGGCAGAGCTGGTTGGAAAAACAGGGGCAGTTGTTTTAAAAGAACACCTGGCCAACCTGAATGACGATCAGTTCTGTGGCAGTATTGATATGCTGATGGCGGCTTTGCTCGAAGATAATTTGGAAGATTTTCAGCCTGATTTGCTGATTAGTTTCGGGGGACAGTTCGTATCCAAATCGTTAAAACAATTTTTACGAAAATTTCAACCCAACAATCATTGGCACCTGAGTTTGTCCGGTGAGCATTTTGATACCTATCAATCACTCACGAAAGTCATTACTACGGAGCCTGCTGATTTTTTTGAGCAACTGTTGAAAAACGTTTCTTCCAGAGAAAAAAGTTATTTGAAGCGCTGGAGAGCCAAAGAGCAGCATGTCAATCAACTACGTGATCAATACTTGAAACAGATTGAATTTTGTGACCTGGCTGTTTTTGATCAAATCCGAAAAGCGATACCGGAAAATTCAGCGATCCATATAGGGAACAGTTCACCAGTTCGCTACGCATTGATATGCGAGTCGGTAGAAAATGCCCAATATTTTGGCAACCGGGGGACCAGTGGGATTGACGGTCCGATGTCCACGGCAATCGGTTTTGCCTCCGAATCCGAAAAGCTGAACACCATCATACTGGGAGATTTGTCGTTTTTTTACGATTCTAACGCTTTGTGGAACAAGTACATTGGCAGCAATCTGCGGGTGATTGTCATCAACAATCGCGGTGGAAATATTTTCAGCATGATCAAAGGGCCGGATGAGTCACCGGCTTTTCTGGAACACTTTTTTACCGAAAATAAATTTAAGGCGGAAGGCATCGCGAAAACATTTGAATTGGATTATTTTAAGGCTGAAAATACGAAAGAGCTGGAAAAAGTTTTGGAAGAATTTTATTCATTGGAGCGGAACAATGCGGCTATTTTAGAGGTTTTTACTGATGCCGAACGGAATACGAAAACCTTTCGGGAATTATTCAAATTTGTGAAAGAGTAAAAGACAAAAAATCGTCCTGAAAGGACAGTTTATTATAGGGAAAAGGAAACGTTTATTATTGGCCGTCCTGTAAGGACAGATTATACAAAGTGAATATGTCACAATCATTATCGAAATTGTATATACATCTGGTTTTCTATATTAAAAATCCTCGTGTTTATATAAAGAATGTGGATCAGAGTAAGTTGTTTGCCTATATCGGGACAATTATAAAAGATAATGGTTCTATCCCTGTCATTATTAATGGAGTTTCTGATCATGTACACATCTTGTGTGTAATGTCAAAGAATATTGCACTTGCTAAATTAATTGAGGAGATAAAACGACATAGTAATCGGTGGATTAAAACACAAGGAGAATTTTATAAGCAATTTGCATGGCAAGGTGGATATGCAGCATTCTCTGTCAGCCAATCATTACATGACAAAACTAAGAGCTATATTAAAAATCAGGTTGAACATCATAATAAAATGACATTCAAAGACGAGTTAATTGCATTTTTAGAGGAATATGAAATTGAATATGATGAACGATATTTGTGGACAGATTAAATTGCCCTTTCAGGGCGTAGTCTGACAGATTTCGAAATATTACTGAATTTAATTGGGCCTTCGGCCCGTAATTTTAAAGAAAATAACTAAAATATTATAGCATGAGCACAACAAGACAGTGGGAAACCATCAAAGAATACGAAGATATTTTCTTCCACTATTACGACGGAATTGGAAAAATTACCATCAACCGTGAACGTTATCGCAACGCTTTCCGGCCAACAACGGTGAATGAAATCAGCGAAGCACTGCGTATTTGCCGCGAAGATCAGCGCATTAATGTCATTGTATTGACTGGCGCCGGCGACAAAGCATTTTGTGCCGGAGGCGACCAGACAGTAAAAGGGAAAGGTGGCTACATTGATAAAGACGGGATTCCTCGTTTGAACATTTTGGAAGTGCAGAAGCAAATTCGCAGTATGCCCAAACCGGTGATTGCTATGGTGAATGGTTTTGCCATCGGCGGTGGTCATGTGCTGCACGTGGTGTGCGACATCAGCATTGCCAGTGAAAATGCCATCTTCGGGCAAACAGGTCCAAAAGTCGGAAGCTTCGACGCTGGCTTGGGATCATCCTATCTGGCCAGCATTGTTGGACAAAAGAAAGCCCGGGAAATTTGGTTTATGTGCCGCCAATATTCAGCACAGGAAGCACTGGAAATGGGATTGGTCAACAAAGTGGTACCATTCGATCAGTTAGAAGATGAAACAGTGGCCTGGGCCCAAAAAATGCAGGAACACAGTCCGTTGGCACTTCGCATGTTAAAACTTGGCCTAAATGCCGAGCTGGATGGACAAGTTGGTATCCAGGAGTTTGCCGGAAATGCAACTTTGTTGTATTATTTAACCGAAGAAGCTCAGGAAGGAAAGCACGCCTTCCTCGAAAAGCGCAAGCCGGACTTCAAAAAATATCCAAAGTTTCCGTAAATTCAGAATCCAGTTTCAAATATCTCGTATCCAAAATCAAGTATCCAGTATCAAGCATCAAGTCTATGGCAACAGCAGCTAGTTGGATAAAAGCAGCACGACCCCGAACCCTTCCTTTGGCCCTTTCAGGAATTGTCATGGGATGCGGATTGGCTTGGTTCTACGGAGCGATGGATGTTGAAGTGAGTGTCTTGGCGATTGTCACGGCCACGCTTATCCAGGTGTTTTCCAATTTTGCCAATGATTATGGCGACACTCAGCGAGGTACAGATAATGAGTTTCGCCTGGGCCCCATGCGAACCATGCAAAGTGGAGAGATTACCCACCAGGAAATGAAAGTTGGCATGATCGTCATTGGCGGATTGAGCTTGTTTTTTGGAACCTGGCTGGTATTTGCCGGAACCTGGTATTATTCAAAAGTTGCCTTTTTCAGCTTTATTGGATTGGGAATTTTATCCTTGATAGCCGCGTATTTTTATACGGCAGGAAAGAAATCGTATGGCTACGTTGGCTTAGGCGATTTGGCCGTTTTCCTGTTTTTTGGATTGTTGCCGGTCATCGGTGTTTTTTATTTGAATGCTGCTTATTTTGAGACGGCGGTTGTTTTGCCGGCCATCAGCATCGGATTTTTCAGTACTGGCGTGCTCAATTTGAACAACATGCGCGACATTGACAACGACCAGCAGTCTGGGAAAATTACACTGCCGGTGCGCATGGGTTCTGCAAACAGCCGGATTTACCACACCGCTATGATAACTTGGGGATGGATTGCTGCCATCGTGTTCACAGTTCATCAAGGGGAGTCGCCCTGGCAATGGCTGTTTCTGTTGACTTTGCCACTTTTTCTGCGTGACTTGATTCAGATTTATAAGGTTGGTGATGAGCGGCATTTGGATCCGTTTCTAAAACGTTTGGCGCTCTCGACACTGGCATTCACTCTACTATTTTGCATTGGACTGATCATCCCGACACTATGATTGCCCGCTATAAAAAATACGAACTGATTTTCATACGTCCGGCCGGAACATCTCGAGGCGTATACAAAACACGGACTGTTTGGTACCTGGTGTTGGAAGAAAGTGGCAAAACAGGAATTGGCGAATGTGCACCATTGACTGATCTTAGCAAAGAATCACCGGAACAGGTTGAACAGGCCTTGCAGAAGATTTGTGCAGATCCGTCCTATTTTGTCAACCATCCCGATCTTTTACTGGATATTCCATCTGTTCGCTTTGGTTTGGAAACGGCCTGGCTTGATCTTCAGCAGGGTGGCAGTCAGAAATTGTTTCCTTCTGAGTTTACGAAAGGGCAAGCAGGAATTCCTATTAACGGCCTGATTTGGATGGGGGAACCCGGCGACATGCTGACCCAGATTTCAGAAAAAATGACTGCCGGTTTTCGTTGTATTAAGTTGAAAATAGGAGCCATCGATTTTGAAAACGAGCTGGGATTGCTGCGAGGCATTCGGAAGCAATTTGATTCGGAACAGATGACATTGAGGGTTGATGCCAACGGTGCTTTTGATCCGAACGAAGCGATCTCGAAACTGAATCGATTGGCAGAGCTTCAGATTCATTCTATAGAGCAACCAATTGCTGCGGGGCAGTGGCAGCAAATGAGAAAGTTAGTTGAAGAAAGCCCTGTTTCAATCGCATTGGATGAAGAGTTGATTGGCATCAATCAGCGGGGAGAGAAAGAAAAACTACTGGACACCATTCAACCCCAATACCTCATTTTAAAACCCAGCTTGCACGGGGGGATTTCTGGTTGCGATGAGTGGATCGACTTGGCAGAAGAGCGTTCAATCGGGTGGTGGATTACTTCTTACCTGGAGTCAAACATCGGTTTGAATGCGATCGCGCAATGGACATTCACTAAACATGTTAAGATGCATCAAGGACTGGGGACAGGTCAACTTTTTACGAATAATATTATTTCACCGTTAAAAATTGTGGGGGAAAAGTTATGGTTTGATCCCACAATCAATTATCATTTCAAAGAAGTTTTGTAATTTTAAGGTAGATTATCTTAACTCTACTATAACAGATTAAGGTTTGTATTCGATTTTTCTCCCGATTTACCCCAACTAAAGGGTGTCAGGAGAAAAATCTGGCTGTTCCCTTTAGGGGGCAGGGTAAAAACAGCCGGATTTTTCAAAAGTGTCAAAGTAGAATTAATTAGAAAACTAGAAAAGGTGCCCTCAACTATGAATTTATTTCCATCTCAAATAGTGTACAATGGAAAACCGCGAAATGTTGACGACTTAATTAAAAGTCGGCATGACAAATACGGATGGGAAAAAGATTTACTGGATTTTCTGGCAGACTGGTATGATCAGGAGCGGGATTCAATTGAAGTTCACACATCGGGGAGCACTGGGAGCCCGAAATCAATAACATTGCCGAAGGAATTTGTGGCCGCCAGCGCCAAACGAACACTTCGATATTTTAAATTGAAAAGGGAAGACCCGGTATTACATTGTCTACCTTCGAAATACGTTGCTGGGAAATTGATGATTGTTCGCGCACTGATTGGCAATCTCAGTTTATTTGTGGTCGATCCACAGACTGATTTTGATTTTCTGAAGCACAGGCACTTCCGGTTTGCAGCCATGGTTCCCAACCAGGTGCAAAAAGTCTTGGATCTTGGACGGACTATTCCTGATATGAATCTGGAAATGTTATTGATTGGTGGTTCTTCGGTACCTCAGTTGATGGAAGATCAATTACTTGGATTGAAGACTGCTTGTTATTCCAGTTACAGCATGACTGAAACGGCAACACATGTAGCTTTGCGGAAGATCAATGGCAAATATGCAGATGGATATTACCATTGTTTGGAGAATATTCATGTTGAACTTTCTGAGGAAAAATGTTTGCAGATTTTCATGCCAGGGCTTGACGATTCTTACCTTCAAACAACTGATCTCGCTGAATTAAAGAACGAGAAGTCCTTTAAAATTCTTGGTCGCGCCGATCATGTGATTATTTCTGGCGGCCTTAAGTTTTTACCGGAGCATCTGGAACGGAAGCTTGAAAAATATATTGATACCCCATTTGCCATTTCGTCTGAACCACACGATGTTCTTGGTGAACAGCTTGTGCTAGTTGTTGAGGCAGTTGAAAGTCCACAAAGACTGTCCAGTTTATTATCGATTTGCCAGGAACGGCTTGATAAGTATGAAATTCCCCGGAAAATATTATTCGTCGAAAAGCTTCCACTCACAGCGACCGGCAAAATTGATCGCAAAGCATTAAAATTGAACTGACAAAAGATTGAATCCACATTGTCAATCCAAATTGAAATTACTTTCTTCAACTACAACTCCTGTAAAGAATGCCTCAATTTCTTTTAAAGTTGATGCGGTTTTAGCAACGTCTTTCACAATCTTCCCTTTTTCGAGAATGACGATTCTGGAACATACATCAGTGATATTGTCCAGCGTATGGCTTGAAATCAGGAAAGTCGTGCCTTTTTCGGCGACTTGGTCTTTGATGAGTTGTCGCAGTTTGAATTGTGAACCGGGATCCAGGTTAGCGAAAGGTTCATCCAGAACCACCACTTCAGGATTGCCCATCATGGCCGCGGCTATGCCCACTTTCTTCTGATTTCCTTTGCTCATATCACGAATAAATTTCTTTTTACCACGAATCTCACCGTTGAAAAAGTCAGTGTACCGACCGAGATGCTTCTCCAGGTCAGCCTGGTTCATCTCTCGTAATTCAGCGATGAAACCAAAATATTCGTCAGCTGTGAGGTAGCCGATGGTGAATGATTCGTCGATGAATGCACCGGTGAATGCTTTCCAATCTTCGGATTCCTGCACCTTGACTTCGTTGTTGATGATGTGTCCTTTGCTTGGTAAAATCAAGTCGAGTATTAGATTGAAGAATGTTGTTTTACCAGCTCCGTTGTTGCCAACCAGGCCAAATACTTCGCCTCGTTGAATGGTCAATTCCGGAATATTCAGAACGATTTCTTTGTTGTATGCTTTAATCAGGCTATGTACGTTAATCATGATCATGAATTTTTATAGTCGCGAATTAAACGATGTTTTTGTTGAAGATATGCTTTGGTGAAATAATTAAATAAGTGAGGTTGAAGCAAAATGCCTACGGCACCCAATCCTCCCAGAACAAGCAGAGCTCCGCTAGCTCCAAGTGCCAGTTTGAGCAACGCATAAATAATTAGTGGTCCGAAAACCAACGGAAAAACCATCAACCATTGGGTGGCGCGCATTCCCTGGTAATTGAACATGGATGATCCACTGAGATCCAGCGCTCGTTTGCTGTTTTTTCCAAAGAAAAATATTAGGTTCATGTTGACCCCAATGTGATAAATCAACATGGCCGAATGATAATAAATGACACGTGTATCAATTAATGTATAAGGCAAGGAAAGCAGGAAATAAACAAATGAAGCAGCCACATTCATGTAATAAAATGCTTGTAGGAATTGCTTCATTTTAAAATTCTGCGTCATCAGCATGGCAAAATATTGGCTGTGCCAGGCCGGGAAAAACTGCCCAATGGAGATGGAGAAGAAGGAAACCATCATTAATCCGCCAATAATGAACATGAAATCAGGAATGCCATGCCCCTGATCTTTATAGATAAGCAATCCATAAAACAGAAAGAGAATAGTCATCATGAATTGTGTCCGCGGCCGTTTGTTCCGCCAAATCATCCGAACATCAAGTGAAATAAACTTGCCATAATCGCCGAACCGGTTCATCCATGAAAAATCACGAACGGTGGAGTCTTTCTGTTTTTTATCGACTAAGTTCAGGTAGAGGTTGCTTCGCAGATATCGGTCATTTAACAGGTAAAATGTGACAACCGGAATGATTAGCACAAATGCAAGAGCTGGTTGATGAAGAATCGTATCGAAAAATTGGCCGAATAAACCGGTGAGATCGACGGTTTTAAAAAAGTTGATACCATAGAGTGCCAGGAATAATCCGACAAAAACATAAAAACCGTAGCCACTTTCATTGATCCACCATTTTAAATAGGTCGTTAGAAAATGATTGGTAAAAATCATCAATAGAATTCCTGCAAACCAAGCCACTGTTGCCAGCGTAGAATAGTGCGGAGCCACTAATGTGAACGTTAGTGGAATGAGCAAAAAATAGGGCAGGAAATTGAAAAAGTGGAAAACCGAGCGAATCAACAGGTACCGGGAGATGCGACTTCGTTTGATATTCAAAATGATGAACGGTTTAAAACTAATGGTTGGCAGACTTTGCAATAGTTGCCGCATCAAGAGGTCGAACCCGAAATAAACAAGCAGGTAGCTGTTGAAAACGCTGACTGGATATGCATTCGGAAATTTTTCGGTGATCAGCTTCGGAAGCATAAAACCCAGTGCCAGAAAATTGACGATAAAATACAGCGCCAAAAATCCAAGCATAATAGTCGTTGCCATGCTTTTCCCAAAAGCAGAAGACCGGGTAACTTCCCGCCACGCAAAATAATTGAGACTTCGTTTCATGAGGGACTTTTTATTGTATTAGTTGATATTTTTTTCAGTTTGTTACAAATTTTACTGCAGACGATCCGTCACAGAGAATGCTTTTTTAAATCGTTTGGTGTTCCCTTGATCATCGCGAATTTCAAGCATGACAATGTACATGCCCAGGCGGCATCGTTGGCCGTTGCTTTGTTTGCCTGTCCAAATCCATTCCCCGGTTGTGCCCGTTCGCTCATTTTTTACCAGGTCGCAGACTGGAGCTCCATGAGCGTCAAATATTTTCAGGTTGGCAACGTAATTTGGTTTTGTAAATTGATAGCTGATACTCAAATAATCGTGGTAGCCATCACCGTTTGGTGAAATGCTTTTGGGTGCTATGGTTACCATATTATACTCTTGCACTTTTGTGCCCGCCATCGAATTCTGGTCCCCGGGAGTGGCAAAATGCGCTGAACCTCTGGCCGATGCCCAGTTCGCCGGATCAAGTGCCGGATCGTTAAACGAAATACGCTCCAAAGAAACTCCTTCATCATCGACCAACAACGGATCGTGCATTTTTGATGAATAGCGCATTTCATCAATCACGTCCATGGAATCGTCAAGCAAAACAACGTCTCCCGAATTGTTATTGTAGGCCGGGAGATCATCCACATCCATGAAGCAGTCAGGGCACGATGTGTCGTAAAAAACCAAGACTTTTTCGGCATCTTCACATAAAACAAGGTAGCTTTTGGGTTTGAAAAGCAGTTCATTGGATGTAATAGGAACGATGGTTTTCAGATCGGCATTTTCATCACGATTGGCGAGATGCAAATGATCCAGCCGAATGGATTTTTCCGAACGGTTGTACAACTCAACAAAGTCGGTACCGCCGGGGTAGGGATCAAAAAGCACCTCATTAATGAGCACATCGCCAACTTCAGCCAACTGACTTTTATCCACTATTTCAGGTTGATCAGTCCATACCCGAATGTCGTCTAAAATAACTTTGTCGTTGGCATAACTGCTGTTCATGTGTACCACAATCCGCAAAGAATCACCATTAACTTTGGGTTGACTTGCTGTAACCACACTCCAGTTTCCTTCATTAATTCCATTGCTTTCAAACGGCTTAGGTTCCTGGTTGCCCACTTGAAAATAGGCTTTCAGGTATTTTTTCTCTGGTTTTGTTCCACTCCCTGTTTCACGAGCTGTGAGTTCACAATTCACTTGTTGATACCGACGAATGTCAATCCATCTTGAAGACCAAATTGCATCGCCATCGCAATCCCGGGCTTCAAAACGGCCACCAGACGTGGACACTGTCTTCACGTAGTCATCAGCTTCAGCAAAATGACAAGAATCATAATTAATGGACCACTGCTCAATCGTTGATAGGTCGATATGAACCGATTGACCATCCGAATCACCCCATACGCCTTTTTCAGGAACGGCAAACTTTTCTTCCCAAATGATCTTTCCGAACGTGTTGATTGTTAAGAAAATGAAAAGCAAAAATAGAAAAAACCGATTTAGGGGTCTCATGGTGTGAAAAATTAAAAGCAAACTACTAATTTTGCGGACTTTATGCTTCAAACTGAAGCCTGAAAAATCGTATTGAAATTAACAAAAGAATTTAAATTATGAAAGTTGCAGTAGTTGGTGCAAGTGGGGCTGTAGGCCAGGAATTTTTGAAAGTACTAGCCGAAAGGAACTTCCCGCTCGATGAGTTAGTTTTATTTGGATCGGCCAGAAGTGCCGGAAAAGAGTATGAATTCAAAGGCAAAAAACTGACTGTGAAGGAATTGAAGCACAATGACGATTTTAAAGATATTGACATCGCTTTGACCTCAGCAGGTGGTTCCATCTCCAAGGAATTCGCATCAACCATCACAAAATACGGGGCAATCATGATTGATAACTCCAGCGCATTTCGTTACGACGACGATGTGCCATTGGTTGTTCCTGAAGTGAACCCGGAAGATTCAAAAGTTCGTCCACGCAATATTATTGCCAATCCAAACTGTTCAACCATCCAGATGGTGGTTGCCCTGAAACCAATCGAGGATTTGTCAAAAATCACCAAAGTTCAGGTGGCTACTTACCAGGCTGCGAGTGGTGCAGGTGCCCAGGGGATTGCAGAATTGGAGCAGCAGACGAAAGAGGTCGCTAACGGTGAAGAACCAACCATTGAAAAGTTCCAATACCAGTTGGCAATGAATGTCATTCCTCATATCGATGTTTTCCTGGACAATGACTATTCCAAAGAGGAAATGAAAATGAACTGGGAGACCAAGAAAATTTTGCACACCAATACTGAAGTGAGTGCCACCTGCGTGCGTGTACCTGTCGCTCGTTCACACTCTGAAGCGATTTGGCTGGAAACGGAAGATGAATTAAGCGTTGAGCAGGTTCGTGAGGCCATGAGTAAATTTGAAGGATTGACCGTAATTGACAATCCACAAAACAAGGAATACCCAATGCCATTGTTTGTTGCGGGAAAAGATGACGTTTATGTTGGTCGTTTGCGCAAAGATTTGACCAATCCAAAAGGAATCACTTTCTGGTGTGTCGGAGATCAAATCAAAAAGGGTGCAGCCCTCAATGCTGTTCAAATTGCTGAATGGTTGATTGCCAACGGTGAGGTGAAATAGTAATTACTCAAAAAGATACAGAAAACCCGGTTCATCGATGATGACCGGGTTTTTTATGGTGCATTTGAACTTTTACTCTTGTGGTTTGGTCCAATCCATGTCGTACAAAAAGTCGTTGTATGGGAATCGGGTCACGTGGATCTTTTTTACTTCTTCGTACAAGACCTTCTTAAATTCGTCCACATTTTCTTTTTCTTTTGCTGAAATAAAAAGCGAAGGCGTATTTTTTCGTCCCATCCAACTGTTTTTCAGTTCGTCCAACGACAGATTTTCTTTGGTTCTTGGAGTTAAATCGTCCTCGTCTTTCTTCACGTACTCAAATGCATCAATTTTGTTGAACACATAAATCGTAGGCTTTTCTCCAGCTTTGATTTCCGAAAGCGTTTCATTGACCGTGTCAATCTGTTCCTCAAAACCAGCGTGTGAAATGTCGACTACGTGAACCAGAACATCTGCTTCACGAACCTCGTCAAGGGTGGATTTGAATGATTCCACCAATCCGTGGGGTAATTTGCGAATGAAACCAACGGTATCGGCCAGCAGGAACGGCAGGTTGCCAATCACCATTTTCCGAACGGTGGTATCTAGTGTGGCGAAAAGTTTGTTCTCCGCAAACACTTCTGATTTGGCCAACATGTTCATGATGGTTGATTTACCAACATTGGTGTAACCCACCAAAGCCACACGAACCAATTTTCCACGATTTTTCCGTTGGGTGGCTTTTTGCTTATCAATCTTTTCCAGTTGTACTTTCAGCCGGGCAATTTTATCCAAAATAATACGACGGTCAGTCTCGATCTGTGTTTCCCCCGGACCACGCATCCCGATACCACCTCGCTGACGTTCCAGGTGAGTCCACATTCGCGTCAGTCGTGGTAACATGTATTGATACTGGGCCAGCTCAACCTGTGTCTTTGCGTGAGCGGTTTTTGCTCGCTTGGCAAAAATATCCAGGATTAGGTTGGTCCGGTCGAGCACTTTACAGTTCAGTGCACGTTCAATGTTCCTGAGCTGCGTTGGGCTGAGCTCGTCGTCAAAAATGACGGTGTCAATTTCATGGATTTTGACATAGTTCTGAATCTCCACCAATTTGCCTGACCCAACAAATGTGGCTGGATTGGGCACATCAAGTCGCTGGAAGAATTGCTTTTCAACCTGGGCACCTGCGGTGTCCGCTAAAAATTCCAATTCATCTAAATATTCTTTTGCCTGTCGTTCGTCTTGTTCCTGGCTGACTAATCCAACCAGGATGGCTGTTTCCTGTATTTTAGCGGTTTCAATCATTTATAAAAGTTCATTCCATAAAAAAACCTGGTCCCGAAAAAGCGGAACCAGGAATTTTTCTCGATAAAAGTTCTTTATTGTAATACAAAGTTGATAGGCACCGTGTAAGATACTCTTACTGGTTTACCCCTTTGTTTTCCAGGTTTCCATTTTGGAAGACTGTTAATCACACGCAGCGCTTCTTTGTCCAAAGAAGGGTCAACACCACGAGCAATTTTTGCGTCAGTTACACTTCCGTCTTTATTCACCACGAAGTTTACATATACTTTCCCCTGGATTCCATTTTCCTGTGCAATTACAGGATACTTAATAGCGTTAGCAATAAATTTACGCAGCGCCAATTCACCTCCTGGAAACTCAGGCATATCTTCTACAATAAAGAATACCTGACTGTCACTTGAAGCTTCTTCTTTATCCTGAATTACAGGAGCTACATCAATTGCTGTGTTATCATCTGCTTCTGTATCTTCAATTTCAAGTTCGTCGTCAATTTTAGTGTCATCGTCCACAATATTCAACACCTCTACTACTTTTGGTGGTGGTGGTGGTGGTGGTGGTTTTACTTCTTCCTGACGGGTAATTGGAATGATTTCGTCTTCAACGTCCTGCTCAGCCACTTTCCCTAGGGAGCTAGCTTGTTCAGCTTTTGAAGTCCATTCAAAAGCTAGCAAGCAAAGACCAAGAGCAAGTACTAACCCTACAAGAACAAAAGTATTTCTTTTGTTCTCAAGATCAGCTTTTGGTGATTTCTTTAGTTCCATAATTCAGTTTTGAAAATTCGTTTATGTTCTAAGAACAATATTTTCCAGTTTTGAGGGGTAAAGATAAAAAATAATCTTCAAAAGCAAGAGCTGAAATAGTAAATTATTGATGGCTCTTTGTCGGCTCAAATGTTATTGTAAAACAAACTTGATGGGCACTGTAAAAGCAACACGAACCGCCTTCCCAGACTGTCTTCCTGGTTTCCACCTCGGTAAACTATTAACAACTCGCAGTGCTTCGTGGTTCAGTGCCGGATCAACCCCTCTTACGACCGCGACATTGCTTACCATCCCATCGTTATTGACCACAAAACTAACGTAAACGGTGCCATGAATCCCGTTTTCAACGGCCACCACGGGGTAGTCGATCGAGGTAGCAATGAAATGAAGTAAAGCCTTTTTACCTCCGGGAAATTCGGGCATTTCAGGGACTGAGAGATACACTTTTTCGTCATCGATATTTTCCTTGTCCCGGTCGCCGACCATCTTGTTTACTTTGATTCCTTCGTTGGTGATTTCTGTGTCGAACACATCCAGGTCGGGTTCGTCAAATTCGGTGTCGTCATCTACCAGTTTGATTTCCGGCACAAGCTTGACCGGTGGCATGATCTTTTTCTTTTCAGTAGAAGTCAACGGAATGATGATATCTTCCGGAGCATCCCAGTTTACATCGTCAAATTCATTAACTTTTTCAGCCGGAGTTTCCCAACTGAAAGCAAAGAGTACAAAACTTAATGCAAGCACCAGACCAGTGCTGAGAAAAATTGACCGCTTATTTTCTAAATCAGCCTTTGGGGTTTTCTTTTGTTCCATAATGATTGATTTAATTGTTTTCTTATTGGTTGGCTTTCAAGAGGAAGAAATACAAAAATCAAACCAAAAGAAGTTTCGGTGTTGTGTTTTGAAAATATTATTATATTTGCGGTGCAAAAATGATGGGGGATTAGCTTCCCGATAGCTATCGGGACAGGCAACTTCGCTAATCCCATTTTTGATTGAGAAAGTTGCCAACGACTTATTGGGGGATTAGCTCAGTTGGCTAGAGCGTTTGACTGGCAGTCAAGAGGTCATCGGTTCGATTCCGATATTCTCCACAAAAAAGACGAACACTTTGGTGCTCGTCTTTTTTTGCTTATTTATAAATCTTGCTATTTCACTTTCACAATCACTTTGGATTGTCTCACTTGTTTATTATCCAAGAATGAAACGATGTATTGTCCTTGCTGCAAATGGGAGGTGTTAACCGCCCACTTTGTTGCAGACACCTGAACAGCGTCAATTTGGATTTCTTTTCCCTGGATACTGAATAGCTTAATATGTGGATTATTCGTCGTTCCACTTGTTTGTATGAAAAGTTCATTCTTAACCGGATTTGGAAATACCTGGTTTGATGATGCTGTTACTGTTTCATCAATTCCTGTTGCTTTATCAACCATAAGCACACCTTGAGTATTCAGGTAAGTGGTCTTCCATGTAAGTCCGTCACCAGGAGTTGTCGGATAGATTCGACTAAACGATCAGTTGATAGCAGCAGCTTTGAAAAGTTGGAAGGTTGCCCCTTGAGTGTAAGTAGCACTGCTTTTGTTGGATACGATTAGCGTACCATTTAAATTGATCACGCCCTTAACATCGGTCAAATCAGCTGCTTTTGTGCTCGCATCTACATCAACCATCATGGTTGATTGGTTGCTTAGGGCGAGATTGCCGCCTATTTTGAATGACGCCAGTTGAATGTATCCGGGAATGAAAGCTCCGCCATCTTCAACAATTACAGCTCCGCTAACAGCACCGGTTCCACCAATAAAGGCGCCATTTTTACAGCGAACATTCCCGGACCCTGTCGCACTTCCATTTTGGTTGTTCAAAATCAAGGTACCTTGTTCAACCGTAGTGTTACCCGAGTAAGTATTGCTTCCAGTCAGTGTCCACCGGCCGGTACCTGTTTTGATGATGGAAGCAATAGCGCCAGAATTTTTGTATTGATTGTTGTTAATCGTTCCTGCAAATGTTGTGTTTGTATTGGCTCCACCAACTTTCCAGGTGATTCTATTACTGGTTTGTCCTCCGGCTCCCAAAATAGCTCCAGATGGACCGGAAATAGCTCCAACAGGGATTTCAGAGTTTTCTGATTTGCCATAAATCATTTGTACCTGGTCTTCAAGTTCCACTTGCGCTTTTCCAAAACCTTTGGAGTTGCTTACAATGAACCAGCCACCATCGGCATCTGTCCTCACCTGAATGGTCCCTTCAAATTGTGACCAGTCGCCTCTCAGTTCATTTCTAATCCATGGCGAGAAAACGTTTAGGGTTCCTGCACCTGTCAATTTTCCAGAAAGTGAACATCTGCTGTCCATGTTTAGAGTTCCGGTTTGACCTTCTTCAACAACCATGTTCCAGGCACAATTATCGGTATAGCTGTTCATGTTGTTGTACATATTGAGCGTACCTCCCTGGAAAACAACTTCATTCCCAGGACCGGTATAATTGGCATCTTCATCGGCAAGGGTAAGTGTCCCTCTTTTCAAAATGGTTCCCTTCATGTTATTCGAGTGTACAATCAAGTTTCCATTTCCTTCTTTGATCAAACGTCCCGTTCCGGTTACTGGTGAATTTAAGGTGACTAATCCACTGTTGGACATCACATTAATTGCTCCATCATTTGAGCCAATGGTTACGGCACGATCCGTTAGCATGTTGCCAGGATTCCTGATTTCCAGCGCTCCACCGTCAATTACCAGGTTTCCAGCATCGGCCGATGCAGCTCCAATACCACTTGGGGAGCCACCATTGTTAATCTCAGGAATACTCAAAATTCCATCTTTAATCGTTGTTTTACCCGTGTATGAATTCGAATTTGCAATTGTTAATTTTCCAGAACCTTGTTTGGTCAATGAAGCATTTCCAGTCATTCCGCCTTCGCCGTAAATGGTCATGTTTTTTGAGGCGTCAAACAAAAAGCCTCCAATATAATAAGGGCCAACAAGGTGGACATTTGTCTCTATAGCCTGGTCATTAAAAATGACAGAGTCTTTACCAATAAAATAATCAGCAACTCCGCCTTTTAGCCAGTTTTTCTTATTGAAAATATCCCAATCGTTGTCAACGCTTCCTTGCCAGATTACTGTTGAGGCAGCACGGGTTTCCGGAATGACCAGTTGAAGTTCGCCTGCGTTGTATTCCAACGAGTGCGCTGTTCCTGCCAATCCTGAAACCGAGATGTTGTCCAGATCACCAATAAAGGTTCCGCTGACCTTCGCCAAGGTGTATGTTCCGGTAGCTAATTTCCCATCCAGGCTTTTAATGTTGATTGTTGTTGTCCCTGTTACATCCAGGTCACCATCAATCATAATTAGGTCATTGGTTTTTGTGGCTCCAGTGGCATCATCCGATAAGTCCATTGAGATGGTTGTGTTTGGCGAAACAGCTAGCTTTTGGTTGATGAAAAGGGTATCCGCTACGCCAATTGAATCACTGACGATCAAGTTGGAATATTTTTCCAACGTCAATCCTTTGTTGAAATGACCGTTACCGCCAAACGTTGCAAAACGTTTCACAAATACAGGACTGTTGGAAACGGTTCCATTCATGAGCAGTTCGCCATCCCACACACGCGTGATTCCTTTGTAGTTACAATCGTTATCGATGGTCAGCTTACCTTTTCCGGCTTTGGTGAGATCAGCTTCCCCGTTAATTTCACCGGTACCTGCAAATGCATAGTTGTTTGGAGAAATGACGCGAAGATCGGCGGGGTGTAAGTCACCTGACAATTTTATCGTATCACTGTAGTTTCCTGAAATGTCGAACAATACACTGTCGCCATTTTGGAATTTAGTTGTATTCCCACGGTCATCCCAAGCCATCGATGAATTCAAATCCCAATTTCCCGAGGTATAAACTTTTTGACCGTTCATCAGGATTGGTGCAGGAGGAATAGAGTCCATTCCATGTCCAATGAAGAAGCTTGGATGTGGCGGCTGGTTGTATGAGTTTGGTTGCCAGCCAATCGCTGCCCTGTATTGTGGATCCTGCATCAGGGTATAAATCTTCAGGTTGGTGGTGTCGGTTGTGGTGTACAAACGCAGAGCACTATTATCAGCAGTGTGCCAAATCACTTCTTCCCGCCAGTCTCCCAAAATATCGGCGCTCACACAAGGAGTTCCCTTGGTCCAGTTATTTGACCGGGTTCCGGTAGCCAGCAACAATTGCTTGTTTTGGCCATTGTTGTATTTGGTAATGGTACCCACTCCGTAATTGCCATGCCATTCATGATCCAACATCTCACGCAGGGGATCACCGTCCCACCAAATGAAAAAATTCATGGACGATGGGGGTGCGAGGTTGGTAATTTCTTTGCCTGTGGAACTCAAGAATGGGAAGTCTGTTGGCCCCCACATTTCCATTCCTGGATAGTCCGGAGTGATATCGGCGCAACCAGCCCGTCCCATGTCGCGGCCAACACTTTTGTAAAAGAAAATTTCACCGGTTCGGGCATCACGGTAGTCACCTCCGGTTTTATTTTCGAGGCAGGCAAAAAATTCCAGCCCTTTCCGGTCGGGGTTGATATCGGCTAGGTGGAGCGCATCTCCGTGCCCAAGCTCGGTCGAATACAATCCTTTTCCATTGTCGTCAACACACATGGAACCATACATGATTTCATCTCGTCCATCGTCGTCAACATCGCCTTGCGTGAGGTTGTGATACCCTTGCTTGGCATACGGAAAGTTTCCCGGTTGATCAGAATCAAAATGCCATTCCTTGGTCAGTTTCCCATTTTTGAAATTAAATGCTTCCAGCGCAATTTTTTCATAAATTCCGCGGCTCACCACGATACTTGGCGTTTT